>Ga0116172_10001736_pt1 | contig 19698 bp, 18 predicted proteins | sample AD_UKC083_MetaG_FD_89799 | JGI IMG/M metagenome (GOLD analysis project Ga0116172, IMG submission 89799) | Active sludge microbial communities of municipal wastewater-treating anaerobic digesters from USA - AD_UKC083_MetaG | ecosystem: Engineered > Bioreactor > Anaerobic > Digestate | place: USA... | reverse complement strand
TTAGCTTTTTGAATAAGAAATTTGGCTGGGGCTTTTCGATAAAAACGCACCCTCGTCTTTTTCTTCAACATTATGGGATATTATAGCTGGAAATGGCCAAAAAAGCAATAAATTACTCCACTCTCCAATAACTAATTATTTTTTAAAAAAAAACTATAAATCAAGAATATTTATCTCATTTTTATCAATAAAGGCTTTGGAAACAAATGTTCCCTCATGACAAAGTAGTTTTCCTCCACACTCACACTCACCGCACAAACCAATCCCGCACATCGTTTTTGTTTCCAAAGCTAGCAAAATATTTTCTTTCGCAATCCCTATTTCTTCTTGTTCAGTGATCGCTCTATTCATCATCAAGGTGGAACCAATGTTATAGACTGTTGTATTGGCAAAAAAGTCTTTACTTTTCTTTAACAAATCTTCTTTCACAACACTTAACACCCTAGCCAAGACTCCTTCATCCGCAACGGGAACAAACTGAGCATATTGGGAAATTTTTTCTTCAAAAATGACCTCATCTTGATCCTTAACTCCATAGTAAACAACAATATTTTTGCCCTCTTGATGAAGTTTTTTAACCAAAGCCGGAACAAGCGCTATGCCTGAACCCCCCACTACCAGCACTGCATTCTTGTTTTTAAGAATGGGTGCTTCTTTGCCGTAAACACCCCTGATTAGCAATTCCTGACCCTCTTTTAAATTAAATAATGCGTGAGTGACTAAACCCTTGTTTTGCTTTTTATCATAAGGTTTTTTTCTAATAACAAAAGATAATGGCTTGTTTGAAGCAATGGCAAAGGGCTTTTCTCCAACATCTGGTACCCACAAAAAAACATATTGACTGGCTTGATAATCAATTTTGCCCTCTAATTGTATAATCCTCAGTGTTTCGGTCTTATCAATAATTTTAGTAATTTTATATGGTTTATATTGAGCTAATCTTTCTTTGTTGAGTAAATTTGCAGCTTTATCACTTCCATTTTCTACGTCTTCTTTTAGTAAACGAAAGAATCTCTTTCTATCTTCCATTTTAACTCTCGCTAAAACACTCCCAATTCCCACCACATTCGCGCCAGCATTTTGCATTTTAATTACGTCACTAGCACAAGAAACACCACCCATGCCAATAATGGGAATTTCACTGCCTATGGCCTCTCTGATTTCTTTAATCTTTTCAAGAGCAATTTCTTTTATCCAGTCGCCAGATTTTCCTCCTTGATGACCCTGTGGATTAAACAATATGGCTTTTTTAGTATGAGGTTCAATATATAATTCTGGTCCTACGGTATTGATGGCGACAATACCATCCGCTCCTTGATCTATACATACTTGAGCTATCTCTCCAATATTTTCAACATTGGGAGTTAACTTGGGAAATAACAAAGAGTTGGTGACCTTTCTAATTTTTTGTAAATAATCTTTGACAATTTCTTTATTACTCCCAATACTTGATCCAAAGCCTGATTCGGCGTGGGGACAGGAAAAATTTAACTCAAAAATATCAGCAATATCTTCAAACTTTTTAATCAGGATAATAAAATCCTCAGCTTTTTTAGCCGCTAATGAAACATTTAAAATAGCTTTTAAACCATGCTCTTTTAGTTTTCTTAAGTCTCGATAGCCCTGTTCCATGCCGGGGTTTCTTAAGCCAACTGCATTACCAAAATTCCCCACAGATTGTTCAACAATGATTGGTTCTCTATTTCCCTCAGTAGGTTCAATCTGGTAGCTTTTGCTCGTGATCATTCCTATCTCAGGGATATTTTGATCAACCCACTTTATTAAATTGGGTTTGGTCGTAACAATACCGGAAACTATAGTCAATTTAACACCATCTTTTTGAAAAAAATCTAAAACTTCTTTTTTATTTTTTTTAAGCATAAAAGCTTTACTAAATTAAAGTTTTCTTGCCATGTCAGCCAATATTTCCTGAGTAGCTTTCAGTCTGTTGTCGGCCGTCATAATCGCCCTCCCCACTACAAGAATGGTAGAACCAGCTTCAACTGCATTGGCTGGACTAAAAACCCTTTTTTGATCTGATCCTGCCTGAGAATTAACTCCTTTAATGCCAGGGGTGACGTAAATAAAATCTTTTGCTAAATGAGGTTTTATTGCCTGCAGGTCGGTGGCACTGCACACCACTCCATCCAAACCAACATTGGCAGCCATAGTGGCTAATTGCAACACTCGGTCACTTACTTCTCCACTAATACCTAAGTCTTCATTCATTATTTTTTTATCAATACTAGTCAAAATGGTAACGGCAATAATTTTAGGCTTACGCAGACCCTTTTTTATTGCCATTTCCTCAACGCCCTCTTTGGCAGCTAACATCATTTCTCTACCCCCCAAAGCGTGTAAATTAAACATATAAACTCCCAATTCACTGGCTGCTTTGGCGGCTTCTTTAACAGTGTGGGGAATATCATGATATTTTAAATCCAAAAAAACCTCAGAACCAGATTGGTGAATAAAATCTATAACTTTCGGTCCGAATCTGGTAAAAGACTCTTTGCCAACCTTGAAAAGACCTACCTCAGAACTAAGTTCTTTAACGGTGTCTTTGATATCTTGAAAGTTTTCAAGCCCATCTAGGGCCAAACACAGCATGCCTCGTGCTTTTTTTTCTTGATTAGTTAACATAAATTTATAAAAAATTATTTTAATTTTATTTTCTCAACACCAAAGTTTTCAAATTCTTCCTCAATGCTGTTGATGATTTTCGCCGAAGGGGGATTTATTTTTACTATTTCTGGCAACAATTCTGTCGCTCTACTTAAACTATAATATGTAACACCTTGCTCTTCTACTGCTTCTTTAACACTTTTCCCATCATCTCTTAGCTCCATCCTATCGGTTAATCCGATTGCTGCCACCACCCTAACACCCGCCTCTTTCAGCTGATCGATAGTATTGAGTAAAGACATGCCTGTGGTTACCACATCTTCCATTACAACTACCTTTCCTTGAGGCATGCCCACAAAAAATCTATCTTTCGGCACACCATGCGTTTTGGCTTTGCCTCTCCCCATGGCTAGCACATAATTACCTTTAGCCAAATTTGGCGATTTTTTCGCTAATTTAAATTGGGAAATAATACTTAATTTACTAGCTCCTTCAGGAACTCCATAGAAACAATCAAAGGCAATCTGTTCTTGTTCTACAAAATCCAGCACAAAATCACTTAGCTTGTCAATTAAAAAAACATCTTCTGCGACTGTTCTCCAATTAACATACCAGTTGGAAATTCTTCCCGACTTGAGGGTAATGGGTTCATTAAAAAACCCAAGCACCTGCTCTTTAATAATAAAATTATTAAAATCTCTTTGTGAAAATGGCAAGTTAATCTCCTTTCTCAAATAATTATTTCCTAAATTTTAATAGAAAACTGAGGAGCTTAGATAGATAAGCCCAACACTTTTCTACCATTTACTGTGGCTATTTTAACTAATGCATCAATATCATAAAAATGACAAGCTTCCAACAAAAAGCGTAATTCTGTCCACATTTCGCCATCGCTAAATGGTTTATAAATGTCGGCAATATTATCTGTACCCAATGCCACAGGAATTTGAGCTGCCACTAGTTCTTCTACGGGAGCAATGGCATTATGGCTCACCATCAATTCTTCTGAGCGTCGACTATCAATCCAAGCGGTTGGACAAACGATTATCATCAGTTGTTGTTGCTGCAGTTGCTGATAAATTTTTTGTCGGTATTCAATCGGTTGGGCCGCCAAAGAAACAGAGTGAACAGCCACCACTTGTCCTTGCAGTTTATGCTCACGAGTTTTTTTAATTAATAACTCAGTTTCTTTTTCCCGAACAGTGTTAAGTTGATCAACATGCACGTGGACCATCTTTTTGTGCTGTTTAGCCAAACTAAATAACACATCTAAATGCTCGTCCTCCCTACCTGCGTCTCTCGCTGGTAAGCCACCAATAATATCCACAAAATTCAGCGCTTCTTCGAGCCACTTTCTAGCCTTGGCATCCAAAACCCCCTTCAGCGTTTGATTGATAAACACCAAATCAATTGCAGTTTGATAGTTTTCTTTGAGACGAGCAGCGGCTTGGATTGCCTTATCTTTTATCACATCATCAACATCAATAAAAGTTCCTAAAGCAGTGACTCCTTGTGCCAGTTGTTTCTCTAGAGCAAAGGCCATTCGATCATATATTTGAGCAACAGTGGATCTTTTTTTTAACTCATCAACTAACTCCCATTTTTGCTGTAAATGCTGATTGGATAAAGCTAAATCTTGATCAGTAATGGTATAAGCCCGATCCAAATGACTATGAGCGTTTACCCAACCACCATTGTCTTTAATTTTCTCAAGGACGAGAGTCTTGAGATTCCAATTTTCTTTTTTGTTCATCAGCCACTTTTTTCTGCGCAATCGTATATTTTTGTAATTTACGAGTTAGTAATTTAAACGTGTTAACGTCACTGACCGTCATGATTTTGTGTTTAACCGCCCACTTTCTAATGACCTCTTCGTCTTCGGCATTTTCTGGCTTGTTTTTATAAGGAGTGTGGATGATCAAATCAAAAAAGTTTTGTTGTAATAACTCTTCTAAGTTGGGATATTTGTTTTGACGCATTTTATAAATGAAAACCGAATCAATACCGTGTTTTTGGTAAAACTGATGGGTATGCTCGGTGGCGTAAAAATAATATCCCAAATCATTGAGAATTTTGACATAAGGTAAAAAAGCCTTTTTATTGGCATCCTCACCAATGGTTAATAGGGCATAACGATGTTTATTTTGAGCCAAACGCATTTGTAAAGTATAAATTTCAATAAACCCTGGAGAAGCATTTTGATTAAAGGTATCATTCTTCATGAAAGTGGCTAACTTCTCATCAAAAATAGTGTTAGCTGTTTCCACTGCCACCACTTCAGCCACACCTTTAAATAATTTAACAGTAACGGTTCCGGTTACTTTGTCATTAACCTGATCAATAAAGGCATTCAAACTTTCCATCAAGGGCTCATACCACAGGGCTCCATAGCATAAATATGACCACTTGGTATCGATTTCAGTTTTAAATTCGTTTTCGTTTCTAGTACAGACGTATTTTTCTAAATTTGCGTGAGCATTGATAATAATTTCTGCGGCCGGAGCTTCATAAATACCTCGCACCTTTAAGCCAACTAAACGATCCTCAATATGGTGAGTAACTCCCACACCATGTTTGGCGCCCATTTTATTTAATAATTGAATTATCTCTACCAAATTCAGGGTTTTATCATCGACTTTGGTCGGCATACCTTTAACAAAAGCCAGTCTGACATATTGAGGTTGATCTGGTGTTTTTTCTACCTCTCGACAAACTTGAAGAATTTTATTTAGCGGTGGAATGAGAGCTGGGTTTTCAATTTCCCCACTTTCAATCGTCACCCCCCACATGTTGTCATCATAAGAATATGGTTTGTCTTTGGTTTGTTTAACAGCAATCTTGTGTTTTTTTGCATAAACCAATTCTTCATCCCGCCCCATACTCCATTCCCTCACTGGAGCAATAATCTTCATCTCAGGAGCTAAAGTTAAAACCGTACCTTCAATACGCACTTGATCATTGCCTTTACCAGTACAACCGTGGGCAATAGTGTCACAACCTTCGGCCCGTGCTACTTCGACCGCTATTTTGGCTAACAGTGGTCTACCCAAGGGCGTACTCAAATGATATTTCCCCTGATAACTAGCATTAGCCTTAATCCCCTTGGCAATATAGTGATAAGCAAATTCTTTTTTCGCATCAACCACAATTGCCTTAACTGCCCCAAGTTTTAAAGCCTTTTGCCGGATTTTTTCTAAATCATCGGCTTGCTGACCAATATCAATAGTCAGCGCCACTACCTTCGCTTGATATTCTTCCTGAATCCAATGCAACATGACTGAAGTATCAAGTCCACCAGAGTAAAGTAACACTACCTTTTTAACTGTTCCCTTTCGCCCCTCATAGGAAGAAACTTTGGTGTAAGTGGTAAAATCTTGCATAATTTTCCTTCTTTTTTAATTTTTTTTAAAAAAAAACAAGCCGAAGCTTGTTAACTTTTTATTGTTTGCTGGTCAAAAAAATGACCATAGAAAAACGCCTATGCAGGCGTCTTTTATTACTTTCAACTCGATTTGTATTGATGCGAGCGCTGAACACTATCGGCCATTGTAGAGATTATTTGCAGCTGTGGCAATAGGGAAATTTAAACTATTGAATTCTTAATGTGATGCAATTGTTTATATGAAAATATTAGACTGGTCTATCAGAACTTTTTGCTCAATGGCGGAGGTGAAGGGATTCGAACCCTTGGAGCCGTGAGGCTCACGCTTTCCAAGCGTGTGCAATTGACCACTATGCGACACCTCCTAGTAAAAAGCCGCATTATTATAACGTTTTTTTTCCCAGCTGACAGCCTTAAGCCAAGATTTGCCATTTTTGATATTAATTGATATAATAAAATATGGGAAAAAATCAAGAAAGGTTACTTATTCCTGCTGGTAGCATGATCAATCGTGGTCCTCATGAGGATGACGATTACTTGCTTGCCCGAAAGGATTTGATCGCGGAAGTAATTGAACGTTTGCCCGGAGCGGTTAAAGTGATAATTCCACAATTAACTGCAGAATTGACTGGCAAATATATTGCAGAAAATTTACCAGAGCAACATCAAATTTTTTATATTCACCAGCCCGATTAACTTTTCTTTAAATAATGCTGTCTTTTCTGTTCCGAAAATTTCTCGATACTGTAGCGCAACATGGCGCGTGGCATGTGCAAAGCATATTGGTCAAGAAAATCTGTTAATGCTTTTTCATCTTTTTTGCCGACTTCTCTTAATAACCAACCAACGGCTTTTTGTATTAAATCTTCTTGATCATTGATTAGTATTTTGGCTAGTTTGAAAGTAGGCAAAAATTCCTCTCCCTTAATAAAGGGGAAAGTAGATAACACAGCAATCCGTCTCTCCCACAAAATATCTGAGGTGGCTAATTTAATCAACAATTCAGGCACTTGGTGCACTGTTGTTTGGTTCTGTTTAAGACGTTCTGCATACAAATATTGTCCCAAAATTTTATCAGCTGAGAAATCAACTAAGTCCCAGTTATTAATGTGGGCGGTATTTTGCAGATAAAAATTAACTAATTCTTTTTTTTCTTTTTGACTGTGGGCTTTTTGGTAAAGTTCAACCAATAATAATAAACAAACTAAACGAATTTCGTGATAGGGACTTTTTATCAAATCGGATAAATCATTTAAAGCAATCTGCTCTCGATATTTCCTGACTATCACTCGTTGCTGTGGAACTGTTAAACCTAAAAACCGATCGCCTTCAGCATACGCTCCGGGACCAGTCTTGAAAAACCGTTGTAGCTGTTGAGCCTTTTCCTGATTAGCCTGGTTTTTTATATCAGCTACAATTTGTTTGGCAATTTGCATCATTTTAATTCATCAACCATCAGCTAATTTAATTATTCATTAAATTTATTAATTATTCATTAAATTTAAGCTAATAATTCTTTGATTTTTTGAATATTGTCTCTAACTACTTTCTCTCCATCATCCAAAACATCACCTCGATTTACAAATCCCACAAAAGGATTATGGTAATCTCCTTTTTCATCAATATCTGGATAGAGCACTAAATCGGCTGGTTGTTGACTATATTGCGCCAGATGATAAAGCATCACTTGAGAAGTTTTTAGCACTGTCTTAAACGCAGAAATTTTATGATCAGTCATCGGAAAATGATTCTTTTGTAAGTTAACAGCAATCACTACTTCAGCGCCCATCTGTTTAACCGTTTTCACTGGTATCGGTACAGCCGTCCCCCCATCGATCGGACGCATCTTGCCCCACTGTACTGGTTGTAAAAAAAATGGCACCGCTGCGCTAGCATGAATAGCCTTACTCAGGTTCCCCTTTTTTAACTCGACTACTTTGCCGGTCAATAAATCACAAGCCAAAGCACAAAAGGGAATTTTTAAATCTTCAATGCGCCGATTGCCCAAATATTTCTTGAAAAGATCTTCCATTTTGTCACCACCAAAAACCCCCCACCTTGGTTTTGGATCAGAAAAAGTATAAAGCAGACGACGGTAACTCATATTTTCACGAAATATTGCTTCTACTTTCTCAATATCCCCAAAAGCGGCATACATACCACCCACCAGCGCACCAGCACTACTACCAGCTATATAACTAATTTCAATATTATTTTTTTGTAATTCCTTGATTAAACCAATATGAGCTAAACCTCGCCAACCTCCAGAACCAAGAGCCAATCCTAATTTTTTTTGATTTTTTACCATGAGAGAATTATAACGGAAAAAAAAGATTAAACTAAAGCATTGTGAAAAACTTGAGGTAAAATGATTTTGATAAAAGCTAAAAATATTTATGTGGTCAAATTTTAAATTTTTTTGAAGAATGTGATTGGGGCACTAACTAACTTTCGATAGATGTACTAATTAACTTTAGAATTGATTCCGAATTATGGGAAAATACTTGGCGGAAGGGGCGGGACTCGAACCCGCGATGCCCAAAGGGCGTCAGTTTTCGAGGCTGATGCAATAGCCACTATGCGACCCTTCCTTTTTTGATAGTGAGCCAGAAATTTTCTTACAAAACTTATTCATTCTCTTGGCTTTTGCCACTAAGAGCACTTTTAATTCGCCGATCAAGATCTGCAAGAATAGTGGAAAAGTTTTTACCAGTTTCAGCTTGCATTCGCATAATACGACCCTTTTCATCAATTAGTGGTTGCACTTGATCTAAAGATTTCTCTCTCTCTTCAACTAGCCGAACAACTTCAGCAAGATCTGCAAGAAAAGAGGAGAGATCTATACCTTTTTCAGCCAGTGAGTGCCTGATAGAAATCTTTTCTTTAATTGATGGATGCACTTGATCTAAAAATTTTTCTTCCTCTTTAATTAGCCGAACAATCTCTCCGAGGAAAGAGGAGAAATCTATATCATTTTTAACCAATAATTGCCTAAGAGAAGCCGTTTCTTCAATTGATGGCTGCGTTTGATCTAAAGATTTCTCTTTTCCCACGTTATGATTTGTCATAATATCGATATTTTAAACTAATAAAGCAAAAAAACCAACAAAAACTCAACAAATGTGAAAAATCTTCAAGATAAGTTTGTCTAAAGTGCGCCCAAGGGGATTCGAACCTCTGGCCTTTTGTTCCGCAAACAAACGCTCTATCCAGCTGAGCTATGGGCGCGCTCAAGTAGATATTATAAGCCAGTTCAAGTCATTGGACAAATGAAAAATCTTATTCAATCAGTAACTTTGAGTTATTCAATCAATAACTTTGAGCTTGGCTAATCGTTGGGCATTACCTAAACTTTTTACTTTTTTTTGATGGTCATTTTTTTGTGACAGAACCACCAATCATAACAATCTTTTTGACCAGCTCTGGCTTTAACCTCAGCTTCAGTTTTGGCTGGTGGAATAATCACCTGGTTCCCAATCAATTCATTCTCTGGCCAGTTAGCAGGCATTGCCACTTTATTGGCTGTCGCATACTGTAAGGCTTTGACAGCTCGTAAAATTTCTGACATATTACGTCCCACCTCTTGCGGATAGTAAAGAATTAAACGAATCACGGCTCGATCATCAATAATAAAGACCGCTCGTACTGTGTCTGTTCCCTGCTTTTCATGAATCATGCCGAGTAACCTGCCCACCCGACCAGTATTGTCTGAGATGATGGGAAAAGGAATTTCAACATCTAAATTTTCCTTAATCCATTCCACCCATTTAATATGAGAAAAAACTTGATCAATGGATAAACCAATTAATTGAGTATTAATTTTTTTAAACTCTGGGGCGAATTTGGCAAAGGAAACAAATTCGGTAGTACAAACTGGAGTGAAATCGCCAGGATGACTAAACAAGACTGTCCACTTACCCAACAAAATTTTGGGGAAAGATAAACGTCCGTGAGTACTATGTACTTCTAAATCCGGAAATTTGTCGCCAATTAAAGGAAAAGAGTTTTTGGTATTAGAAGAAGCATTATCTGCGCATTGACAACCTTGGCACTGACAACCTTGGCACTGACAAGTTGATGAAGCATTTTGGGCATTAGACATAAAAACCTTTCACTAATTTTGTAAAGTAACAAAGCAAGTATAGCATTGAAAATATAGAAAAACAATTAATAAAAAGGATTGATCTTTCAGTTATTAAATCGTTTTAAGAGTAAAAAATGTTCTTTTTATCAACCAATATTAACTTATTTTTTACTTCTCACTTTTTGTTGAGAAATTTGCCCATGATAATATTTTTTACCTTTAATTTTTTCTGGCAAATAACTCTCTTCTCGTTCATTTTTTCCGGGCTTGTATTTGGTATAGCCTTCACCATATTTTAAGTCTTTCATCAACTGGGTTGGGGCATTACGCAGTTTAAGCGGAATACTCAAATTACCAAATTTTTCTACATCAGCTAGGGCACTAAAATAAGCATCATAAGCACTGCGATCTTTTTTGGCTAAAGCTAAATAGGTAGCCCCATGCGCTAAACTAATTTGTGCCTCTGGATAACCAATTTTCATCACTGCTTCAAAAACTTCATTAGCTACTACTAAAGCCGTTGGCTGCGCCATGCCCACATCTTCACTGGCAAAAATGACCATTCTTCTAGCAATAAACTTGGGATCCTCGCCAGCTTTAACCATTCTGGCTAAATAATAGAGTGCGGCATCCACATCGCTGGCTCGCAAGCTCTTAATAAAAGCACTAATGATGTTGTAGTGTTCCTCACCTTTTTTATCATAAAGAATTTGTTTGGATTGCAAAGCGTTTTTTAATGAATTCAATTTGAGATTACCATAGAGCGCGTAGGCATTATCTATGATCGTTAATAATTTGCGGGCGTCACCATCAGCATAATTAAGCAGAAATTCTTCACTTGCTTTGTCGATTTTTTTAACTTTTAATAGCTTTAAGGCTTTCTTGATAATTAATAACAATTCTTCATCCTTGAGTGGATTAAGAACAAAAACTCGCATTCTAGACAAGAGAGGTGGAATTACTTCAAAAGAGGGATTTTCTGTAGTCGCTCCAATCAAGACAATCTGACCATTTTCAACACTAGGCAATAAAAAATCTTGTTGAGCTTTGTTGAAGCGGTGAATTTCATCTAAAAATAATACTGGGGCTTGATATGACTCCATCAAAGTTTTTTGTTCTTGGGTTCGGTCAAGAACTTTTTTGATATCAGCTTTACTGGCTGAGACGGCAGATAGTTCAATAAATGACCGACCAGTTTCTCGAGCAATAATTTTTGCTAAAGTGGTTTTGCCCACCCCAGGAGGTCCCCAAAAAATTAAAGAAAAAGGGGCACCTAAGGCAATCATCGCGCTTAAAGGTTTGCCTTCACCAACTAAGTGGTCTTGGCCAATAAATTCATCTAGATTCTTGGGGCGCAAAATTGAGGCTAGTGGTTCACTAAAAGACACAAGCCTATTCTATCACTCATTTTTGGCGTCTTTTAGCGCTTGCATTTTTTTATTACGTTCAAGTTTGTTTAAATAACGTTTGCGTAACCGTAAATTTTTTGGAGTGACTTCTAACAGTTCATCATTTTCAATAAAGTCTAAACATTGTTCTAAACTAAGTTCCACTCGACTATTAAGCACCGTCATTACTTCTGCATTAGAGCGGAAATTAGTCAGTTTTTTATTTTTGCAAACATTGACTTCCAAATCCCCCTTTTGTTTGCACAAGCCAACAATTTGTCCTTCATAAACCTCTTCACCAGGAACAACAAAAGTTTTACCTCGTTGTTGAACACTTTCTAGAGCGTAGGCAGTGACCGTACCAGTTTCAGTGGCAATCAGCGCCCCGTTGCGTAACTTTAATCGACTTTCTTGGAGTGGAGCATAATGTAAAAAGGAACTGGTAAATAAACCATTGCCCTTAGTTTTAGTCAAAATTTCACTGCGAAAACCAAGAAGATTACGACTGGTAATTTGGTAAACCATCCGACAAATACCCTTGCTATTAGTAAAACTACTTTGCAATTGTGCATGCCGTTTTCCCAGTTCTTCAGTAATAATGCCTAAATAGTCTTGCTCAATTTCAATAATTAGCTCTTCCACTGGTTCTTGCTTGACACCGTCAATTTCTTTGAAAATTACTTGAGGACGACTGACTTCCATCTCATAACCTTCACGACGCATAGTTTCAATTAAAACTGATAAATGCAATTCTCCTCGACCAGCCACAATAAACACCCCACCCTCTTTTTGCTCAATGCGCAATCCTAAGTTGGTTTTTTGTTCGCGCTTGAGACGATCAGCCAATTGGCGAACCGTACAAAACTCACTTTCTCTACCAACAAAAGGGGAAGTATTGGCGGCAATTTGAATCTTCAGGGTTGGCTCAGTAATTTTGATCATGGGGAAACCCTTGGTTTCACCTAGAGCTGCTAAAGTTTGACCGATAGCAATTTTATCTACACCAGTAATAGCAATAATATCTCCAGGTCTTGACTGCTTGATTTCTTGTCTATTTAAACCATTGCTTTCCATTAGATGAGTAACGGTCATTTCTCCAACTTTTTGATCTTCTTGTAAAATCACTAAACGCTGACCTGCTTTAACTATGCCCTGAGTCACTTTACCAATAGCATAAACTCCTTTGTACGAATCAAAATCTAGTGTAGAAACTTGCATTTTAAAAGGTTTAGAAGGATCAGTTTGGGGAGCAGGAATACTTTTGACTATTTCCTCAAATAGTAATTGCAAATTGCCTGGCTCTTTGGCTAAAGATTCTGCTTGAGTTTCTTCAGGTAATTTTGACCAAATTTTACCCATGCGACCAACCGAATACAAAACAGGAAAATCTAATTGAGTACTATCATCTGCTAAACTGAGGAATAATTCTTCCACTTGATTTAAAACTCTTTCAGGTTCACTATCTTGACGATCGATTTTATTGATTAAAACGATGATGGGTAGTTTGCGTTTAATCGCTTGTTGTAAAACAAATTTGGTTTGAGGCAGGGGACCCTCAGCCGCATCAACTAGTAAAATCGCTCCATCAGCCATGCTAATGACTCGCTCAACTTCGCCAGCAAAATCAGCGTGACCTGGGGTGTCAATGATATTAATTTTAATTTCTTCACCGGCCAAGCTGCGATAATTAATCGAAGTATTTTTGGCTAAAATAGTAATACCCTTTTCTCGCTCTAAATCATTACTATCAAGAATAGTCTCTTGAGACATTTCCGCTTGATTCTCACGAAAAGTATGGGTCTGCTTGAGCATCCCATCAATTAGGGTAGTTTTGCCATGATCAACATGGGCGATAATCGCGACATTACGTATTTGCATGAATTTCCTAAAAGCAAAAGAACAATTATACTCTTTTCACTCAGAAATTGATAGTTAATTGACTAATAAATCTAGTATTTCGCTAGGTTGATTGATTAAGAAATCTGGTTTAGCACTAGTTAGTAATTCTTCACTGGCAAAACCCCAAGTGACAGCGGCAACCGAAACGCCAGCCTTTTGACAAGCTTCAACATCTCTGACTTGATCGCCAAAATACAAGACTTGTGCTGGATCGATTTTGCGCTCTTGCATTAAAGACTTGAGAGCTTTGTCTTTACCAAATAAGTTTTTCTCACATCGCCAAAAGGAAAAAACAGTGGACAGAGGCAGATTTTGATTAATAAAAAAATTTTCAATATTGCTCAATTGATTCGAACTCAAAATGCCTAAAGTAAAATTTTTCTTTAAATTGAGTAAAGTTTTTTTGATTCCTGGATAGAAATTTGCCTGAGAAATTAAAGCGCTTACTTCTTGATTGAGCGCCTCCGTAATTTTTAATAATTTAATTGGACCAATCTGATATTCTTTGCAAATTTCCTTCATGCTAGTTGAGTGAAGTTTCATTAATTCTTTTTTGCCAATTTTTGGTAAATCAAATCGGGCATGAATTTGATTAAAAGCTCTCACTTGAATACCAGCCGTATCGGCCAGAGTGCCATCAAAATCAAAAATTAGATACTTAAAGTCGTTAGTCATTACTTCCTTTTCATTTAGCAACTGCTAGTTAAACTAACTTGACACTAGCTTTTAATTCTCGAATTTCTGCTTCTGTTAATTTCCGAACCGTCCCAGGTTCTAAATTAGCCAACTCGATGTTGCCCAGACGCACTCTAACTAGACGAGTTACTTCCCAACCAACTCGAGCACAGAGTCGGCGCACTTCACGTTTTCGACCCTCGTGAAGGATAAACTTCAATTGTAAATTACGCCCATCTTTTTTTAATAATTCAACTCGATCTGCCTTAGCTTTTCGACCAGCTAACAATACTCCTTTTTCCAGTCTAGCAATTTTTGACTGAGAAAAAATTCCAGTGGCATCAACTAGATACTCTTTTTCCACTTCGTATTGAGGATGAGTTAAACGATGAGTCAACTCACCATCATTAGTCATCAACAATAAGCCTTCAGATTCATAATCTAAACGACCCACCGGGTATAAACGAGTCTGTGTTTTGTTTTTTAAATAATGAGTAACTGTTTGGCGCTGGTCTGGATCACTGACCGCTGAAATTACCGCTGGGGGTTTATTTAATAGCCAATATTCATAATTTGCTCCGCCCTCAAGTTTTTGCAAAATTGCTGGATTGATCAGTTCCCCATTGACCACTAACTTATCTTTGTTTAAATCAACTTTTTCTCCTAATTTTGCTTTGCGACCGTTGATTTTAACCTTGCCTGCACTAATTAATAAGTCAGCTCCTCGGCGAGAACTAATTCCTAAATCAGCTAGTAGTTTGTTGATGCGCACACTCATAAATCTCCGTTAATTATATACACTAAATGATTAATAAAATCGAGATCTTTCAAATTTAATTTAGCCAGTTAATCACCAATAATAATTAGTTCTTCCTCGGCTCGCGTCACCGCTGTATAAAGCCAGCGTCGCCAATCCTCATCAGACATTTGTTTAAAGCGCTCTTCAAAAACAATTACTCGTTTGGCTTGACTACCTTGAGCTTTATGGACCGTCAGCGCATAAGCAAAATCAAACAAATCAGCTTTTTTGAGTAAATATCTATCTTGACCATTAAAACTAATTGTTTGAGGACTGTTAAATTGTTTAGCCACCACTAGGCCTTCATAAAGTTGATTTTGATCATCAAAATCAACACTAACTTCAAAAAAATTTTTATCAATTCGCCGAATGTGCTCTAATGTCCCTAACATACCGTTATAAATCTGCTTTTGTTGATTGTTACGTAAACAGATCACCCGATCTCCAGCTTGAGGTTCTTCCGATTCAAAACCTTTTAGCGTTCTAAGGTATTGATTAAGTCGCAATCGAGTGTTGTTGTAGCCACAAACAATTAGTGTTTCTTCGTCTGCCATTTGTAAATAATTTTCCACTTGTTCGGCAGTTTCGGGATCTCTCTTCAATAATTTCCTCACTTTTTTTCCATATTTAGCCACCGGAATATAACCTTTAGTTCTCGCTAAAATTGATACCTCAATAATAGGATTATTAAGTTCTTGGCGATGTATCGTTTCTAATCGCAAAAGCGGCTCTTTCATTAAATTAAAATAACCATGAATTGGTGGTAATTGACCATGATCGCCCACAGCGATAATGGGTATTTGGTAAGATAACAAATCCTGCCAAATTTCCTGATCGATCATTGATGCCTCATCAACAATAATTAAATCAGTTTGTAAACGATCTTTCTTACGCCAAGCAACAATTTGTTGTTGCTCATTTTTCACTACGCTATAAATCAATGAATGGATGGTGCTGATCGAATCTTGCTGATATAGCAAATCGAATTCTGTTAAATAATTCTGTAAAACCTGAGTTGCTTTACCAGTAAAGGCAGCAAAAGCTACTTTTAATTTGGGAGATTTTTTATAAAGTAGGCGACGCAGTACCGCAATTAGAGTAGTTTTGCCAGTGCCCGCATAACCGCCGATCGTTAGATATTGCTGTTGGTCAGTTTTAAATTCAAACCAGTGTAAAATCTGCTTTAAAACAAGTTTTTTATCCTCTGACAAGGTTAAGGTTTGATTTTTGATGGTTGGCATGATCTCCGATCAGCCTAGCAAGAAAAGCCTAAACAATCAACATCGCATCACCAAAACTAAAAAACCGATAATCATTTTGGATAGCATGTTGGTAAGCTTGACCAATTTGAGACTGGCTAAATTTTTCAAAGACAAAGGGGGAATTGGGCTGGCTAGTAAAGGCCGATACCATCATTAATAAACTTGATTGTGGCAAATGAAAATTGGTAATTAAAGCATCAACCATGGCGAATTTAAAAGGTGGATGAATAAACAGCTTGCTACTTTGTTTGCCACTTTTTAACATTAGAGAATTTTTTTTATTTTTTTCGGATTTATTTTCATTTTTCTGATAATTAATCAAAGCAGTTTCTAAAGCTCGTGCGCTAGTTGTGCCGACTGCCACAATGCGTTTACCAGCCCTCTTTGCTTCAGTGAGTCGCTTCGCCACTGCCTCATCGATAACAAAATATTCTTGGTGAAGTTCTTGGTTTTCCCAATTTTTTCTTGTCAATTTAGCAAAAGTGCCCAAACCAACTGCTAGATCAATTTTTTCGATTTGGACGCCTTTATTTTTTAGCTTTGTTAAGAGTTCTTCGGTAAAATGTAAGCCGGCTGTTGGCGCAGCAGCTGAACCAACTTTTTTGGCATAAATAGTTTGGTATTCTTTGCGACGCAATGCTTCACTTTGCTTATTTTTAATATATGGCGGCAGTGGTGTGTAGCCACAAGCTTCAATGGCTTGCCATAAGCTATCGTCAGCATGATTAAATTTAACTTCCACTTGAGCAGAATAATCACTGCGAGCCATTACTTGAGCTTGCAGTAAATCTTCTAGGTCTAAATTTTCATCTGGTAAATAATTCCGTGGAGGAAAGTATAAGCGCTGGTGCAATTTTAGTGATGGTTTACTAATCGCTTGCCAACTGTCGCCGCTGATTTGTTTTAACAGCAGTAGTTCTACTTTGCCACCTGTATTTTTTTTACCTAACAAGCGGGCTGGAAAAACTTTACTTTCATTAACTACCAAAACGTCTTGGCTGGTTAAAAGTTGATCTAATTGAAAAAATTGATAATCGCTAAACTGACCAGTTTGCCGATCAAACACTAAAAGTTTAGATTGATCTCTTTCTGGTAGAGGCTGATTAGCAATTTTGCTTTTGGGCAAATCATAGTGAAAATTGGCTAAAACTTGATCAAAATTATCAGTCATGCTGCTAGTTTAACACTCCCTTAATATGTCGCCAAGCTTAGACCATAATTATTTAGTCTTCTTGGCGTATTGGGAATAATTAGCTCTCAAGAACTCTTCTCTTGCCTCGCCTTTTAAGTTGGGCAAAAAAGGTCGGAAATTGACAAGTTCCTTGGGTTCTTTATGCAAGGTATTAATTAATTTGTTTAAATATTGTTGTAAATCCTCAGCATACTGAATATTTTCGATATAAAAATATTTTTTATTAACTCGGGCAGGATCGTCCGTAGCTACTCCCGAACTACTAGCACTTGAACGAGCCGTAATACTGCCAAGCTTGAGATAGGAGCTCAAAAAACCTCGATTGTGAAAACTAGTATCAACAATCATCTCCAAAGGTAAACTCATGTTATAACGATTAAAAGGTGTCGTATAAATAAATTTAATCAGCCTTTTATTAGTCACAATTGCTACTGATTTCTTCCATAAGGTAAAGACCCACCAAACTCCAATAACCATAAATATGAAAAAAATCACTAATATCACCAAAATTAATTCTGATAAGAGTTGATTCGTCATAACTGCATTAAGTGTCCGATTTAAAATGCTACCAGCTAATATAATGCTCAGTCCCACTAACAAAACAAAAGCGAGGCGCAGAAACAAAAAAAGCGGGTGTTCTCTGGTAACATAGAGTATTCTTTCATCACTAGCTTGGCCAGGAAATCGAGACTGATCGTAGGGAAAATTATTCTTTTTAAGATCAAAAAAGGATTGATTAGACATAGTCTTATTATATCACCTGAGTTATACTAAATAATCAATGTTTAAAAAAGTTAGACAAACTTTAACTAAAAAATTACGAAAATTTACCAAAAAACAAAAAACTGTTTTATATGTTTTACTCTGCTTATTAATTTTAATTATCTCCATTTCGGCCACTGTCGCTTACCAGCATTTTCAACAACAAAAGCAAACTCAAGATGAGATTTTAATTGAGGCACAAGCTACTCATCCGTTAAATTCAGATACTAGTCAGATTGAAGAAAATGATCGAAAAGAACTCAATGTTCTCCTAATTGGCTACGGAGGAGCGGGACATCAAGGTGGAATGCTGGCTGATCTCATTCAAATTGCTCATTTCGACTTTGAAAAAAACACTCTAGCTTTTATTTCTATACCTAGAGATTTGGAATTAAGTTTGGGCAATGGTCGTTATCAAAAAATTAATAATGTTTTTAGTTCACAGATGACTGGTTCAGACCCAATTGTTAATGCTGGTCAAGTTACTAAAAATCTCTTATCTTCTATCACCAATTTAAATATTAAATATTTCATTGCAGTTGACTTTGTTGGCTTTCAACGCTTAATTGGTCAAGAATTAGGCAGTATTGAAGTAGAAGTTGCCGAAGATTTTAAGGATCAATGGTATCCAATTGAGGGCAAGCAACTGGACCCGTGTGGTTATAGTAATGAAGAAATTGCTCAACTAACTGCCACTCTCAGTGGTTTTGAATTAGAAAAACAATTTACCTGTCGTTATGAAACTATTTATTTTCCAGCTGGCTTACAAAAAATGGAAGGAGCCGAGGCGCTAAAATATGTCCGTTCCCGACACAGTTCTAGTGATTTCGATCGCAGTCGGCGCCAAGTCGAAGTGCTCACTGGAATTAGAAAAAAGTTGTTTGAGCTAGAAGCTCTCAGTCATATTCCAGATTTTTTCAAAAAAGTTAATCAGCACGTTACTACTGATTTAAATTTAGAAATACTCGAATATTTGGCCCCATTATTACTTAATGCCAATGATTTTACGATTAAAAATATCAATCTCAGTACGGAAAATGTGTTGAATAGTAGTAGTAGTTCTAATGGCTTTGTTCTCATTCCTAAGGCTGGACCTAACAACTGGACCCAGTTGCAAAATTTTATTCAAGATTCCCTTAACTCAAATAATTAAGAGCGATAAACCTGACTTTTTGCTCATTGCTTGCTTTTCTAATCTAAATGTGACTTAATGAGCTGCTTAAAAAAATGAAAAAACACTATTATTTAGAAAACTTTTTATATTTTGTGGGACGGTCAATCGCTCGTCTTTACACCAAAATTGATTTAAAAAAACAAATTAAATCAAAAAAACAATTTCCCTTGGGAGCAAAAATTTTTGCGGTTAATCACCCGAGCACCCTTGATCCTCTTTATATCATGAGCAGTATCAAAGAACCGGTTCATGCTCTCTTGACCGAAGATGTGTTTAAAATTTTTGGCCTGAACAAATTAATCGCTTGGGCTGGTCATGTAGCTGTTGGCCGAAATTCAGGTTTAATTGCCCTCAATCAAGCCATCACTTTACTTACAAAAAATCGCTCAATTTTAATTTTTCCTGAAGGAATGGTTAGTAAAAATAGTCAACAGGTAGAAAAGTTAAAAACTGGGG
>Ga0116172_10001728_pt1 | contig 19739 bp, 15 predicted proteins | sample AD_UKC083_MetaG_FD_89799 | JGI IMG/M metagenome (GOLD analysis project Ga0116172, IMG submission 89799) | Active sludge microbial communities of municipal wastewater-treating anaerobic digesters from USA - AD_UKC083_MetaG | ecosystem: Engineered > Bioreactor > Anaerobic > Digestate | place: USA... | reverse complement strand
TGCCGCCGTTGGGCATACGATGTGAAGGGAATAAAGGATGGCGAGGCCAAGATTATTGTTTGCGAGAATAACTTCCATGGCCGCACGATAACCGTGATTTCCATGTCAACCGATCCCGATGCTTACCGCGGATATGGCCCCTACACTCCTGGGTTCATTAAAATTCCGTTCAACAATATACCTGCCCTTGAGGATGCCCTTAAGGATAAAAACGTTGCTGGATTCCTGGTAGAGCCAATACAGGGCGAAGCGGGAGTGTTTGTTCCTGACGATGGTTACCTCAAAAAAGCTTACGAGCTCTGCAAGAAGAATAATGTGCTGTTTATTGCCGACGAGGTTCAAACCGGCATTGCCCGCACGGGAAAGATGCTGGCCTGCGACCATGAAGGCGTTCGCCCGGATATTTTGATACTCGGAAAAGCCATATCAGGCGGTGTTGTTCCGGTTTCGTGCGTTCTGGCCGATGATGAGATCATGCTTACCATTAAGCCGGGTGAACATGGCTCAACCTACGGTGGAAATCCCCTAGCCTGCAAGGTTGCTATTGCTGCACTTGAAGTGATTAAAAACGAAAAGCTGGTAGAGAATGCCGAAAAAATGGGGGAAATATTCCGTAGAGAGATGAGGAACATCCAGAGCGACATGATTGAGCTGGTTCGCGGCAAGGGGCTGCTTAACGCAGTTGTAATCCGCAACAAGCCCGGCAAAACAGCATGGGACGTTTGTTTGGCTATGGCCGATAAGGGCGTATTGGCCAAACCTACACATGGCAACATTATACGGTTTGCCCCACCATTGGTTATAACCGAGAAGGAGCTGCTTGATGCTATTGCTCGGATAAAAGAGGCCTTTCAACTTTTTGAGTAGTAGCCCAATATCTGTAAAATAGGCGTCTCAATCCGGAGACGCCTATTTTTGTTGTATGGTGTGCTATAAACCATTAAGCGAAGAGCGTCAATATACCGTAATTTGTTACTAATCATTGTTTTGGTAATGCGCTTGGGAGGCGAACTAATCAGCAAAATATTTCCATTTCGCTGCTACGTCACGAACCGATCCGCCAGCCGGCGGAGAGCTCGGCGAAGCCAACCTACGCCGGGCGAGGGAACAGATTTACGCTTTATTCAGGAACTTTTGGGTTACAAACGTTCTAAAACCACATAAACTTACACGCACGTTACTGAAAAAAGCCCGCAAAAAATCAACCACCATTTGATGGTTTGTAGTAAGAAAGTTCATAAATTTGGTTTATCAAATGAAAAGTTTTTACCTTTGAATTGAAGAATAAAACGCAACATTATAGCGTCTATACATCCAAATATGGAAATAAGGCGCTATAGAATGGCTTGTATAAACGAGTTGTAGGCAACCCAAAGACAACAACGACAATATGGAATATAACAAGAACTTTTCACTTTTTGACGCTTACGATTTTTTGAAAGCAAACGGACTTGAACAAGAGTGTGAGGAAATAAAAAACTCATCGGACAAATACAAATCTTATTCAAGCACATTAAGACGGGCAAAAATTATCACATTAGTTCGTGACAAAAAATTACTTGATGACTTCTGCGCCACGGTTTGGACTTCGGGACTTACCGACAAAGGAAAATCAAGAATTAAGTTTTTTGAAAATCTTGTTATTCGTTTTAACAGCGACCAAGAAGGAACAATTTCGGAGGACGAAGAAGAGGACGAAATTGCAAAAGAAGAAAGTGAATTTGCATATGAAAAAGATTTGCAAAAATATCTGGTGAGAAATTTATCAGTAATTGAAAAGGGGCTTAAACTTTACCAAGCCGACGGAGTTGACGGTGAGGAATTTTATGTCGCAGGAACTTCAAGACGAATAGATATTTTGGCGGTTGACAAGGACAATAACTATGTAGTAATTGAATTAAAGGTAAGTCGTGGCTACGAAAAAGTTGTTGGACAGACACTTTTTTATCAATCCAGTATCAAGACAATTTTTAAACAGGAAAAAGTTAGGGTAATTATTATAGCCAGAGAGATTACATCTGAATTAAAGACAGCGACACTTTTTTTGCCCGACTTTGAGTTATTTGAATATCAGCTTTCATTGACACTTAATAAAATTAAATGACGACAACAGCAACGACAGAAAGAAGGGCAACTTGTAACAGCGGGTTGATGAAAGTGGCGGTTCAGTGGTTAAATCAAGTTCCGTTTTTCAATCAATTTTTTGTGCAGTTTGACAGTTTTGTGCTCCGAAATCGCCATCTTCGGGTAGTTGAAAAACGTTATGTGCCACATTAATACGATAGCGATGAGAAAAATTACAACATTATTGTTTTTTATGATTGTTTTTATTCCTGTTTTAACGCAAGGACAACAATCTATTTCTGATTTAACAGCAAATGCAGAAGAAGCAAACGGTCAACTAATATCTATTTACGATTTAGATGTTTTCGCTTACTTCAACATTTCGGACTATGATACTGAGCTGAAGCAAGCTGTTTATAAAAAATCAGAGGACTATAAAATAAAACTTGCCGAACTAAAAGGTATTAAAAACGAATCATTAAAGAAATCATTTTACACAAAACTTCAAGAGCCTTTTACTAACGTTGATTATAATTTGAAACAAGGTGGGTTCGAAATCGTATTAGGTGAAAATTGGGGTTATGGTACTTTTTCTGCTCGAGTTCCTAAATCCGTAAATGAGTTTCTTTTCAAATCTCTCCCGACAAAACAAGTAACTAGCCCAATGATGGGAAAAGGTTTTTTTCAAGAGGTTTTGCTTATTAAAATGAGTGAAGAGAACGGACTTGAAATTGAGAATGATAAACAAAATTTTGATATATACTTTTTCTTCACACCATCAGGTAAAGAAAAAGTATCGTTCAAGTTTTTCAATGCCGTTGATAACGCATATGCTGGCTGGTATGATATGTCTGGAACTATTATTAAATCTGATAAAGTAAGAGTAGTTGTTGCTAACAAGGTATCTGGGAAAATTTATTTTGACAAAACATACTCTTATCAACCACCTGTAAAAAAATAAGTATGAACTTCATTAAAAAAATATTTTCAAAAGAAGTTTTAAATCAAAATGAATTTAAAACTGAAAAAAAATTTAAAAACAATGACGTTAACAATAAAACCTCATATGCAGAGCCCACAAATGAAACTAGCAATAACTTTATTCCTAATATTGAGTTTACAGAACTACAAAAAGAACAATTATTTGATTTTTTTGTAAAACATGAAGAACAAGAACGTGATGAAATCTATCTTAAAAAACTGGACGACCTTTTTGCTGAATCTGCAAGGTTGGTAGTAAAACACCAGCAAGGTTCAACTTCATTAATTCAAAGAAAATTTTCAATTGGCTACAATAGGTCTGTAAGAATAATAGAGCAACTTGAAGAAGCAGGTATTGTCGGGCCATTTGAAGGAAGTAAAGCAAGGCAAGTTTTAATCGCTGATGAGCATTCATTGGAACAAATATTAAATAATTTAAATAGTCTAACATTTAGTTGTTATGAAATTTTTTATGAAAGATTTAAAGAAGAAATTGAGATAAGAAAATTAGAGTATAAAAAGCAAAAGATTGAAGATGAAGAAAGAATTGAAAAGGAAAAAATAAAGCGAAAAATGCTTGAAAAAGAACAAAAAAGGAGATTACACAAAGAAGTTCTCAACGAATTAATAGAATCAGGTGAAGTTTTTAATGAATTCACAAATAATGAAGGAAACCGAGAATCTATTCCTCAAGATGTTATGTATAAAGTTTGGAATCGAGATGGCGGCAGATGTGCTAGATGCGGTAGTAAAGAAAATCTAGAATTTGACCACATAATCCCTTTCTCGAAAGGTGGTGCGACAACTTATCGAAACATTCAATTACTCTGTAAGAAATGTAATATTGATAAATCAAATAAGATTGGTTAAAAAACAAAGAAAAGATAAAAATGCGGCACATAACAGGTGGTTTAACCTACTGGGGTTGATGATGCAGATACGAAAGTTTATAGTAATTTAAAATGTTTTTAGCGTGGGATGACGCCGCTGGCTTTTAACTCCCCAGCAGCTCAAACCACCGACGGTTACCAGTAATGCTATGAAAACCGTGCAACCGACAAACCGTAAACAGAAATGAGACAGAACATATCAATATTAGTTGGCTCAGGATTTTCAATTCCCGAAGAAATTCCGGGTGTTCGACAATTAAATCAACGGCTTTCTAAAATTGATGAAAGTGAAATCTTAATTCACACTGACCAAAGAGTAATTTTTCTAAACGGACAGAACGACCCAAATCGTTGTTTAGGGCGGGACGAGAGAATTTTCTTGCAAGAATTTTTAGAGTTTTATAGTTCTGAAGTTCTCAAAGCAGGTGAAGAATTTCATTACGAAACTTTTTACGACTACTATTTTGGTTATTTGGCAAGCCACGAAAACAATGAAGCCATTGAGGGTTTTTACAAACGGTTTAACGACAAACATTTTAAGGGTTCAGACAATCAAAGAGACTGTTACAACAGAATTTCAGATTTCAACAGAAGTTTTAATCAACTTTTAGCATCACAACTCCACAAGACAAAATATTTTGAAGATATAAGCACATTAAATTATCCGCCATACGACTATTTTATCGGATTTTTAAGAGAGTTGCTTAAAACTTGTGACATCAAATTTCATACATTAAACCACGACTTGTTTTTTGACTGGTTAGGACAACATCATTCTGACTTGTGGTAACATTTTACTGACGGTTATCAACTTGAAGGTTCGCCATTTTATGGGATAGTTAGCTACGACTTCAATGGTGGCACAGACAAAAAAGTGCATAAAACCTACTATGTAAAACTTGAGCGTTTCATTGACAAATTTGACAAACCGCTTGCCCTATACAAGCTTCACGGAAGTGTTTTTAATACAATTGTTTACACACCACAACCTGACCAACAAAAAATTCGCTTAAAAGACAATTATGCAGTTTCTCGTTTTCTAATGGAAATCACTGACCCAGTAACTGGAGAACAAAAATTTGAAAATTTATGGGACGAAGTAGCTCCAGACTTTTTAAGTGGGACAACTAATAAAACGAGATTTTATACAGGCGACCCTTACTATAAAAATCTATTCAATCATTTTGAAAACAACCTTTTGACATCAGAACTACTTGTTGTAATTGGTTACGGTTTTCAAGACCCTGGAATAAATGAATATCTTGAAAAAAACTTTTTATCAAGAGGAAAACATATGGTTGTGATTGATCCATACAAACCAAAGGCAGACTTACTTGAAAAATACAAAGCCACTTATATTCTTAAAGATGTAACTCAAGTATCATATCAAGAATACTTGGAACAAATTCCAGTAGAACTTAAACCAAAAGCAGAATGACAACGCAGCGACCGGGAAAAGCACTACTGGTAATAAATAGGAATATGAGCAGTCTGCAAGACCCGGCGATTATTCGGTGTTGAACTACACCCGCAGGGTTCAGGGCTATGTACTTAATGAAGGTTTTGAAGATTTTTTGAAGAAAAATAGTTGAAGTGTTCTTTAACGTATTGCAGGTTTTTGTGTTTCTCCTGTCGGTTTATAAATGCAGGATATTTGACAAACCGGCTGTTTCAGACAGCTTTCGTTCGTTGGCAGGCATACCTTTCCCGGTTGCGCTGATGGCCCCCCTCCCGCACTATTTTATCGTGTGGGAGAGAAGCATAATGACCAACCATATGCATTTAGTGCTCAGAAGCATTAACGGGCAAAAGCCCGAGCTGCTTTTGGGCGACTTCAAGCGGTTCACTAGCAAGACTGTTGTGAAAGCAGTAATGGAAAACCCAAGGGAGAGCCGAAAAGAATGGCTGCTCGAGATGTTTAAGCAAGCGGGTGCAGCATTAACCAACGTGAAGGATTATCAGTTCTGGCAGCATAGTAGCAAGCCCATTGAGCTATGGAGCAATAAAGTGGTATTTGAAAAGATTAGCTATATTCACAACCATCCGGTTGAGGAAGGTTTGGTTTATAATCCGCAGGATTATGTTTATAGCAGCGCCAGGGATTATGCCGGGGAGGAGGGCATACTGAAAGGGGTAGTTGTGGCTAGGAAGAGTTTTGCTATCGCAAAAACCACACGAGTGGACTCGTGCGGGAGCGGGGGATCGTGGTAAATCTTATCGCCAAAAAAGTTGCGGTTGCCGATGTAGCTCCAGTTTTGCTTGAATACGTTGAGGTCATTTTCGGAGGCCTCAGTGATGACAAGCGCTTCTGGAAGAGGAAGCCTCTTTGGCCGATGAAAGCCAAGCAGATGTATTTTTAGCCCGAAGTACCAGATACCCTTGGTAGCGCAGTAGGTTTTATCCGTTATCTCCCTGGCTACTTTTGCCGTTCGCTTGCCGGAGCAGGTGATAATGGGCATAGAGTCAAGGACGCTTGTGTTTAGATCTGCTCCATCCTTCGGGAGTAAAGCGATTAGGGATGAGGTGAACGCGCTGAGCGCACCGTTCATACGATTCAGCCGCTTGCAAAAGCACACGTAGCTGGGTAGCCCAGGAAACCAGCTCAATAGGAAATCCTTGGCGTACCCATGAATATGTTTAACTTTAAACTTTTGCTCGTAGGCCATGGCGAAAAGGTAAATGGTCAATATCTCTTGATCTGAGAATTGAGGGTTCTTGTTATTAGAGAACCGCTCGCAATGATATTTAAGATTGTTGTCGTATATGTTGCAGATATACAGATAGATAAAGATTAATGCTTCTGATTTATGCCTGGGAATCATGCTTATGGGGTTAAGTGAGATTAATCCATTAAGATACTGACTCTCAGGTTTATAACAAAATATATTCGATACTATATGGCTGTTATACAGCGTGTTGCGTCATCCTTTAATCAACAATTGTTTAACTGTTAATTCGCATTTTGATCATGGTTATTTCAATGAAAGCTTTTTCTATGATCTATTTGTTGAAAAACTGCTTTGCAAATATGATGACAATTCTATATTAAATAGTATTTTGTAATGGATCCTTTATACTATGATTATCAAATCAAAGTAAATTAATCCTACCGCCCAAGCAGACTAAGTACCCCGTTAACAAATGAAAGTGGATGAACGGGGTTTCCTGGGATATACAAATCGGGTTTATATTTTTCGAGGAACGACCTATCTAGAGCAGGTGAATCGGCGAAGATACCACCGCTTATAGCATCAACCCCAGCAAGTATGATGATTTTAGGTTCAGGTATTGCATCGTAGGTTATCTGTAGTGCAGTAGCCATATTCTTACTGATAGGGCCTGTAATCACAACCCCGTCGGCATGGCGGGGTGAGGCAACGAAATCTACTCCGAATCGAACAACATCAAACTGAACGTTTCCACTTGCGTTCAGCTCAAGCTCGCAGCTGTTATCGCCAGCGGCAGATACCTGTCGGAGCTTCAATGATCCCTTGAAAAGGGATCTAATCTCTTTTCTAACCAAGTTTGAATCAACCTGAATGGGTTTGTCTTCCCCTTCGGTTACGATTAAACCTTCGGGCGTATTTGAGGCTAATTTAAAGTCTTTGGTAAACTTAATCTTATCGGGGAAGCAGAAGGCGCATTCTCCACAAAAATTGCACTTTCCAAGGTTAATTCTTACTGGATTCGATGCGATTGCCGCCAACGGGCATACCGATACTAGCGCAACTTCATCAACCTTTTGGGTTGATATTATTGGCCTTCCCCTAAATATACCGGGTACTTCAACCGTTTTTACATTTGGTATGTACTGTTTCCCCTGATGGAATAGTATTTTGATATTATCGAGCATACAGGCAAGGTGTTTAGTTAAAAGAGATGAATTGTATATAGTGAATTGGGATGATGGAGTAGTGGAATGATGGAAAGTAATTAAGAGTTATATCTCTTCCATTATTCCTGTATTCCATTATTCCATATAAAACATTCATCATTGCTTAATTTATTTCGATATTGATAGTTTCACTTTACAAATCGTGACCGCAATAGGAGAGGTTGAAACTCTTGTTACAGATTGGAAAATCCGAGATTTCATTGTTTCGAACAGACTGTGCAAGAGCTAACCAGTTATGGAATGATGGGTCCTTAATCTTATATAGCATCAGTTCTCCCTTTGAATCGGTTATTGCGCAATGGCAGATTTCACCACGCCATCCTTCAACTAGCGAAATGGCGAAGGTATCAGGCATAGGTTTTAGTTCAGGTTTAGCCAATTTGCTAAAATCAGGAATGTTCTCGATCATCTTTTTAACGTAGCCAATCGATTGCCAAATTTCCTCCTTACGGATCTGTGCGCGAGAGTAAACATCACCATGATGCTTAATTATCGGTTGGTGGTTAAGCGAAGTGTAAAGATCATGAGGATGTGATGCTCTAATATCTCTCGATAATCCGCTTGCTCTTGCAGCCATACCAACAGTTCCAATTGATTTTGCTTCATCAAGGGTTACAACACCGGTCCTCTCGAATCTCGATAAAGCACTAGGGAGTTTGAAAAGCTTCTCTGCCATCTCGTTGAAATCGGGTTCGTAGGCTGAAAAAACAGCTAATAGTCTATTTGCTAGCTCATTGGTGTAAGGAAAGTTTGTTCTTCCGGGTCGAATTAATCCTTTTGCTACACGACAACCGCACCACTCCTGAAAATAGTTGATAATGGGTGTTCTCAGTCTTCCAAAAACAGAATTACCTAGCTGGTAGGCAATATCGGTACAAAGTGCACTCATGTCGCCAGTATGGATGGCGATACGCTCAATTTCAAGTGCAAGTGTTCGTGAGAACTGCAATGCTTGGTCGGGTTGATAGCCCGATAGGCTTTCCCAAAGATTTACGAAAGCAGTTGTATGACCAACTGTAGTATCGCCAGCAATACTTTCAGCAAGAATAGTGCGTTGTAGAAGATCTTTCTTTTTCAGGAAAAGCTGTTCAACCCCACGATGCTGGTATCCTAGTTGAATTTCAAGGTGCATTATCTGTTCTCCGTTGCAGATAAAACGGAAGTGTCCAGGTTCAATTATACCAGCATGTACTGGGCCAACACCAACCTCATGTAGCTCCTCGCTATCGAAACCGAAGAAAGGGTAGTTGGCAACTGTTTCACTTTTATCAACCCTATTGTCAGCGTACCGAACTGGCTTAAACCAAGGATGATCGGTATATTTGATGTTAAAGTTCTCGTGAATCTCACGCTCAAACTTCTCAAAGTTAAGATTATGCTTAGTAAATGAGTTTAGGGTTGTACCCTTATTCACTACACTCGATGATAGATAGATTTGATGCGTAGAATCATCAGCAATGCAGCAAATCAACCTAATACTGCCGTTTTGTTCAAACCCAAAGTAGTTTACACAATGCCTAAGGGGATTGTTATTGAGCATGTTGATGTTAATCTCAAGGAACGTGTAGTAAGATTGCTCGGGAATATCCTTAAGCGGAAGGGCTTGATTATTATTTACAGAAACTATGTAGTTCATACTATTGTGGTAATAAATTAACTGCGTCCTTTGTTAGATGTACGAATTGAGCAGGTGGATTATATGCTAGGTAGACTGCAATTGCTAGCAGTATGTACTGCGATGCTGATTCCCAAGCGCTTATTTTAGGAATTTTTGTTTCATCAATTGAAATAGGAGGCGTAAATAATAGTTTAAATATGTTAGAGCCAAATCCCCAGATAATCATGGTTAAAAGTAACAAAACCACGAATAGAATTATCAGGTGGTGAGATTCAAAGAGCGATTGGAAGATCATGAATTCGCTTACGAATAATCCCGATGGGGGCATTGCCGTACATGAAATAAATCCTAGTAGTAAAGCTATTGCTCCTGCTTTATTGTATTTAAAGTAATTACCAACATCGTAGATGCTTTTGCTCTGATAAACTCTATATACCTGATTGAATTGAAAGAATAAGCTAGGTTTAACAAATGAGTGTAGCACAATATGCAGAATTGCGGCATAAACGCCAATTCCACCAGCAGCAAGTCCAAGCATTACAAGCCCCATGTGTTCTATACTTGAGTATGCGAACATTCGTTTAATATTTTTTATACGGGTCATGTAAACTGTCGCTACAAAAATTGAAAGAAATGCAGCGATTAGGATTATTGTATTAGCCCATGGAAGTATCTCTGTACGGGCTACAATTGCATAGAAACGGTAGATACCCACAAAACCCAGATTCATCAGTACGCTTGAGAAAAGTGCGCCTGCTGGTGCAGGTGCTTTATCCTTTGCATCGATTCCTGCAGTGTACATTGGAACCAAACCTAGCTTTGCAGTAAAACCAGTAAAGATGAAAAGGAAAGCAAACTTTAACCAAAACGGATTTAGCTGCGCATAGTTCTTTTCAAGTGCATCGAATGATAGATCTTCAACACCAGCTTGCTTGAGCGATAAGCTAAGAAATAGAATTCCGATAAATACGAAGGTGATGCTAATAGCGCAAATGAATACGTACTTCCAAACTCCTTCAAGCGCAGCTGTTGTGCGGTGATGGTAAATAAGTACGGATGCGCAAAGTGTTGTTATCTCAACAAAGATCCAGGTAACAGCAATGTGGTTCGAAAGGTAAGCCGCACCGATAGCGGTAATCAGCATGGTCATTGCTGCAAAGAATAGTCCTCTCGATTTTTTAGATTCATCATGGGTTGCTATGTACCTATACCCGTGGAATAGAGCGGGTATAGTTGCTGCACTTAGTGTTAGCAGAAGTAAAATGCCCAATCCATCGCTTTTAAAGTAACCAAGTTCAATGCTGTTTAAATGAAATGACTGATAAACAGCGAATGTTAGAAGGAATAGGGCGTAAAAAACCACTAACGTGTAGTTTACGATTTTGCTTTTATTAAAGTAAAGTAAAACGCTTATTAGAATCGCTCCGGGTAAAAAAAGGCTTATCATTGTTTAAAAATTAATCTTTAAGGTTACGTAGCTGGTTCACATCTGGATCATTAAGTACATCGCCAATCTTGTTGAAGAATACGCCGAGGATTAGCACGCTGGCAAAGATATCAAGCATTATACCTAGGTTTACAAGCATTGGCATCTCGTTTCCAACGGCCAATGATAGGATGAAAACACCGTTCTCGATAACAAGGTAGCCCATAACGTGAGTTATTATCTTTCGTCGTGTTGAAATGATATACAGACCAGTAAATAGGGTTGAAAGCGCTACTACAAAGAATGTTTTATCGAGGTTAATATCCTTTATTGAATTAGATAGAACTATCGTAATAACTATTATAAGCGTAATAATTATTAACGAGACAAAATTTGGCAAAAACGGCTCTGCAACTCTAGTTATACCATTATGTTTAATTACTCGGTTAAGAAATAGAGGAACTGCAAGGGCTTTAAAAACAACAGTTTCTAATAGAATGAGAACCAGATTGGTTACGTTTATATGGCTTAGTTCAAGGAATGTAACTCCGAACAGCAGAAATCCCTGAAACACAAGTATTCGAATATATGTAAGTAGCCTATTTGCAATACTCATGTAGAGCAGGGTCATAGCAAACATAATGAGAAGAATATCGGTCATAATTATTGCAGATAATTTATCAAACGAACCTTTCTAAAAGTAAAAGCACTCCAAAGAATATCAGTAACGACACTGATGTTAAAATAAATATAAATTGAGGGTTGTGTCCCATCCTAAAGCATGCCATAAACGACTCTATCAATCCAACGGTTATTGCAAACCCTATCTGAACAGCAAAGAATATAGGTATTGTATACATCGAAGCCAAATCGCCAATGAAGAAGTTTGAGATAATCGCCCCATACATAGCGAATTTCATGTTGGTAGTATGTAATATCAACCCAAGATCGAATCCGCTGTTATCCAAAATCATCGCTTCGTGAACCATGGTCAGCTCAAGGTGTGTTTTGGGATCATCTATTGGCATACGACTGTTTTCAATCATGGCTATCATGATAAAAACAAAAGTGGCCAACCCTCCTAGTAGATATGAGATATTTGAACCGTAGTGCAGGGTTGAAAAGATTTCGTGGAAAGATGTTTCCCCTGTAAGTAGGGCAAATGAACCCATAACAATAAAAAATGCTGGTTCAACAAGCATTGAGAATAAAGATTCGCGACTAGCGCCCATTCCTTCAAAACTGCTACCAGTATCAAGGGCAGATATAATCATAAAAAATTTTCCGAAAGCCAGTAGGTATGCAAATAGCACAAAATCGCCTTGAAATGAAATAAGCCCAGGGTATTTACCTAGCGGAATCGCTAGAATCGCCATTAGCACCGATGCAAAATAGAAACTTGGAGCTATCTGAAAAATAAAGCTAGTTGTGCTGCTGTAAACCGAACCTTTTCGAAACTGCTTGAAGATATCTTTCATAGGCTGGAAAATACCCGATCCTTTTCGTCCTGAGGCTAAACTCTTGGTTCGAATCACTATTCCTGTAAAGAATAGGCTTGCAACAAGTATTAGTACTAAACTTACCACGTTAAAGCTGGTTTAAAAAATTTATCAGAAACTTAATCTTTTCAATAATTTCTGGAACAAGTATTACCAATGCTATAAAGATGAATCCGTAGAGTATATATGATTGAACGTTTCCGTTTTGAAGGAATGTAAAGCGTGACAGTAGCTGCCGTAAGTTGTAAATGGGTTTATCGATGAGCCATCGTTCAATTTTATCGTATGGATGTGTCTCTTGATGAACAACCTTGGGAAAAATTCCTTTAGCCTCTTTCTTGTGCTTGTCAATATCAAGGAACGAACTAGCAAGTTTGCGGTAGGTTCGAATAAATGAACTTGCTGTGTACTGCATCTTCTTTGAAGAGCCGTTGTAACCGCAACCCCACGTATTTGCTATTGAGACAGGTCTATTCTTTGTAACCATCTTTCGAATCAGAAAGACGAATACAACAAGCAAAATAAATACAGCGGAATAAATGCCTACCATTGATGCTGTACTTGCAATCTCGCTATACTCAAATGCAGTATCGATGCTGATATTTGCTGCAAACTGACCAACAGGTAGCGCCAGCACTTTTAGGAATAGCATTGGAACGACTCCAATAGCCATAATTAACATAACAATTGCGTAGAAAGATAGGGTAGAAGCAGGCTTTTCGTTTTCAACCTTATCCATCGAAATATGACGAGATTCTCCAAGAAAAACAATGCTAAACGCTTTGGTAAAGCATATCAAAGCTAACCCACCAATAAGCACAAGCCCAAGAATTGCAAACATCATCAGCACGGTTAACGAAAAATCAACGCTGCTAAGGCTTTTAAAAAGACCTAGATAGATAAGAAATTCTGAAATAAACCCGTTAAATGGTGGGAGCCCGCATATTGCCAACGATCCGATTAGGAAGAATATTGCTGTTTTCGGCATCTTCTTAATTAACCCGCCAAGCGATTCGATGTCAAGTGTATGCGTAAGCTGATATACATTCCCTGAACTATAGAACAGAAGCGATTTAAAGAGTGAATGGTTTAGTGTATGTAGCAGTGCCCCGCTAAATCCAAGTACAATAAGTAGCTGGTTGTTATAACCTAAACCAAGACAGCCAAGTCCTATTCCAATGCCGATTATTCCTATGTTTTCGATGCTATGGTATGCGAGTAGTTTCTTTAGGTTATGCTGAATAATTGCTAGCATAACGCCGTAAACGCCAGTAATTACAGATAATATAAGAATGAAGTAGCCAATGGGAACAAAATTGGTTTTTAGCAGCAGTAAGACTCTTAGGATTCCGAAGATACCAATTTTGATAATAACACCTGACATTACGCCCGATATATGAGCGGGTGCAGCTGGATGAGCCAAAGGGAGCCATGTGTGAAAGGGAACAAAACCTGCTTTTATGGCAAATCCTAAAAAGAATAAAATGAACAACCCAACACCAATAAGGGCTGGTTCTGTACTTGTATATGTTGTAATGCCACTAAAATCAAATGTTCCTGTCTTAATTTTAACCCACATGAATGCTAATGTAAGAAATAGGATGCTTACATGGGATTGGATTAGAAAGTTGATTCCTGCTTTTAACGTTTCTTTCTTGTAATGCTCAAATATTATAATGATGAACGATGATAAAGCCATTATCTCCCATATAACAAGAAAAACAAGGCCATTTTGAACTATGCAAAGATTGATAAGTGATGTAAACGTTAAAATATATGCTGAAGCATGAAGACTGATGTTAGCTGATTGGTCGATATACCGCTTCATGTAATGTAAGCCATACACCGCACCAGTTAGGAATGTAAAGCTGATTGTTAGTATAAACCACGACGATAGGTAATCTACCCTCACAGGTATTGCACCAGTTATGTATGAACCTAAATAGCTGTAATCGATAGGAGTTCCTGAAAAAACTTTTATGGAGATGATTGATACTAAAGCAACCTGTAGGCAAATAGCAATAAGGGTTACAATACCTTTCCCTTTAACCTTAAGGAATGGTAGTGCAACTATTGTTGCAATTGCTGTTAGATTGAATAGTTCAATCAATGTTTTCATATCAAGCCAAATAGTGTTCCTGGAAAAATCAGAACAATAAATAGGATACCATATAGTACGTATGCTTGTATCTTCCCAGGTAGTATCAAAAAACCCGGCTTCATCACCAGCATAAAAACTGGGAGAGGAATCACCGGGACTACAGTGCAAAGGTAATACATTTATGGACAACAATGCAATAGTTGAAAGAATAATTTCGAGAGAAAGACTTGAACCTTCTTTGAATTACCATAAGAATGACCTATCAAAAGCAATTGCTCATTATAAAAGCAACATTCTTATATCTGAATCTTTTTACCCTTTACTAAGCTGTATTAGAGATTGGTTTAAGAAATTCTATTGATTATCAGTTGACTAAAAGATTTAATGATAAAGAATGGTATGATAATAAGGATTTTGTAAAAATTGCGACTAGATTTCAAATTGACAGAATATCACAAGCAAGGACAAATATCTACTCTGAAAAAAAGGAAATAACACCAGGAAGAATAATTTCTGAACTTTCATTCGGATTTTGGACATCATTGTTTGACACAAAATTTGAAATGACTTTATGGAAAAACTTGAGATTAGCGTTTACAAATTGTCCAAAAAATATAAGAAAAAGAAAGACAATGAGTTCCAAATTTAACGGAATTAGAAAATAAAGAAATAGAATCTTTCATCACGAAGCAATTACCTGGAATTTAAATGTTTTGAATTCATATAAGGACGAAATTATTGAAGGAGTTGAGTGGCTGAATAAGGATTTACTTGAATGGGTAGTTGAATTAAATCACGTTGAAGAAACCATTTCAAAATTCAGAAAAACAATTGATTGACGATTAATAAACTACGGGCTACAATAAAAATAGGAATATGAGCGGTCTGCAAGACCCAGCGATTATTCGGTGTTGAACTACACCCGCCGGGTTCAGGGCTATGTACTTAATGAAGGTTTTGAGGATTTTTTGAAGAAAAATAGTTGAAGTGTTCTTTTACGTATTGCATTTTTTGTGTTTCTCCTGTCGGTTTATACATGCAGGATATTTGACAAACCGGCGGGGCAGGATGTGCATGGTAAACCGGCGCAGGAACTCAACGCCATCCATTGTAACGGGCTTTTTGATGGCATTGTCGCGGTAATCTTTGGCAATGAAAGCTACCTTTCCATCGGCGATGTTCAGGATACGCTGGTTGGTAATGGCCACGCGGTGGGTGTATTGTCCCACTCAGGAACGAGCACAATGGCCTGCTAAACAATAGTTAAACCCGATTTCTTTCTCATAATCTGAAATTTTTGTTGTGAATAATCTCGGAGTATAGAAAGAATCGGGTAATTTTGAAAGAGCTACCCGCGCAGGCGGGTTTAGTTCAACACGCGGTATATTTTATTGCAGGGACAGTACTGAAATCAATGTCAGTGGCTCGCTTGAAACTTTGTACGGTTTGACAGTGACGAACTCCGAAATCGGCAACAAAACATACCGCCAAATCGTTAGCAACAAGGCTGAAAAAAAGACAGCGTACTACAAACTCGACAGAGAGAATTGAATTTAACAACTAAATACGAAATAAAAAAAGTGACTGACTGGAAAGACAAAAGGTTTAGTTTTTTTGCCGACCCGCAAGAAAGAAAAAGCGGAAAACCGACCCATATTTGACACATTGCCTTTTGCCCGACACACGAGCCAACTCTTCGCAAATGTCAAAGAGCCAAATCTTGCCTTTGCACAAATATTATTTGGAATGATTATAAAAATATTAACTTTGCAAAAAATTGAGAATTGAAACTCTGGCGTAAAAAAATAATGAGATACTTTTTGTTGATACTCTTTTTAGGGTATTACGCGAGTATTTCTTTATTTACACACACCCATATCGTAAATGAAGTTGCCATTGTTCACTCTCATCCGTATAATCCTTTATCTAAAGATAAACCTGTTAACCATCAGCACTCAGCAAATGGATTTGTTCTTATTCATTTCTTATCTCATTTTTTAACTACTGTTTCTTTCCTCGCATTTTCAATTGAAGTTTATAAAGCAGTTTTAAGAAAATACATTCTCCAAAAGAATGACGATAATTTTTCCAACCTTGTTTTTTTATGCTCGAATGGATTACGAGCACCACCTTTGAATATTCACAATTAACTTATTTTGGTGATTATCTAAAAAAATCACCAGTTCATTTTTGATGCAGTTAGAAAACTAATTGCATAAGTAATCATATTGTGTAATATTTAAAGTAAATTTTCATGAAAAGAATCTTGTGGGTTTTTGTCATCGTGCTTTCTTTTTCGATGACAGGTTTTTCTCAAAAAAAAACAGATGCTAACGTGCACGGTCATGTAGTAAATAGAACCACGAAAGAACATATTCCCTTTATCAATATATCAATTAAGGGAACAACAATCGGAACAGCAACAGATGCAACAGGTCATTATTTTTTAAAAAACCTTTCTGTTGGAAAATTCTCAATAGTAGCATCCGGAATTGGCTTTAAATCGAAAGAGCAGGAAATTATTCTTGTTGCAGGTAAAACCATAGAAGTTAATTTTGAAATCGAAGAAGACCAAATTCAATTAGAAAGCATTGTTGTTTCGGCAAACAGAAATGAAGTTAACCGAAAAGAAGCTCCAACAATTGTGAATATAATAAGTCCAAAAATATTTGAAAACACAAATTCTGTATGCCTTGCACAAGGTTTAAATTTTCAACCAGGGTTAAGAGTAGAAACCAATTGCCAAAATTGCGGTTTTCAACAAGTAAGGATTAATGGTTTAGACGGACCCTATTCACAAATATTAATTGATAGTCGCCCGATTTTCAGCTCCCTTGCCGGGGTTTATGGTATAGAACAAATTCCTGCAAATATGATTGAAAGAGTTGAAGTTGTTCGTGGTGGCGGTTCGGCGTTATTCGGCTCAAATGCAATTGCAGGTACAATAAATATAATTACGAAAGAGCCGACAGCCAATTCCGTAACCCTATCGAATACCACCAGCCTGATTTATGGCAAAAAAACCGACATCAATACATCCTTAAACGCATCGGTTGTTTCTGACGATTATAAAACAGGTGTTATGATTTTCGGTTCAACACGGCAGCGAAGCCCTTTTGATTATGATGGCGATGGGTTTACTGAAATTGGTAAAATCAACAGTAAAAATATTGGATTTAGGGGTTTTTACAAAACAAGTAATTACAGCAAATTAACGATTGAATACCACAATATGAGTGAATTCCGTAGGGGTGGTAATCATCTTGACTTGCCACCGCATGAAACTGACATTACCGAGCAGATTGAACACAATATTAATACAGGTGGTTTGAAATATGATATTTTCTCAAAAAACAATAAGCATCGTTTTAATATTTATTCATCAGCACAAAAAATTGACCGAAAAAGTTATTATGGAGCACAAAAAGACCCAAACGCTTACGGTTCTACTGATGATAAAACATTTGTAGCAGGATTTCAATATACCTATTCAATGGATACGTTACTCTTTATGCCTGCCGAATTAACCATGGGAACAGAATACAGCACCAATGAAATGCTTGACAAAATGTTAGGTTATAATAGAATTATTAATCAGGCGGTTAATACCAAAAGTGCATTCTTACAGAATGAATGGAAAAATAAAAAATTTAGCATTCTTTTAGGTGGTCGTTTTGATAAACATAATTTAATTAAAGACCCGATAATAAGTCCTCGCCTGAATTTCCGTTATAACCCGACAGAATTCATGAGTTTAAGGGTAAGTTATTCAAGCGGATTTAGAGCCCCACAGGCTTTTGACGAAGATTTGCACATTACGGCAGTAGGTGGTGATGTCGTTCTCATTCAGCTTGACCCTAACCTAAAAACTGAAAAGTCGCATAGCTATAGTGCTTCTGCTGATTTTTATAAAACTTTTGCTCAGGTTCAAACCAATTTGCTGATAGAAGGATTTTATACCAATTTGGATAATGTGTTTGTGTTAGAGGAAATTGGAACCGATAGCGGCGGAAATATAATACTTGAACGCAGAAATGGTTCGGGAGCAGTTGTACAAGGTATAAATGTAGAGGGCAAAGTCGTTCCTTCCAAAAATCTACAATTTCAATTTGGAGTTACTTTTCAAAAAAGTGAGTACAAAGAAGTGCAACAATGGAGTGATAACGAAAATCTAACTCCACATAAAAAAATGTTCCGCTCACCTGACAATTATGGATATTTGACTGCCAATTATCAGGCTATTAAAAATTTGAACATTTCTTTATCAGGTACATATACGGGAAGTATGTTGGTTCAACATTTTGAAGGTTATGTAGCTGAAGATACAGAGAAAAAAACACCTGTTTTTTATGATTTAAATTTAAAACTATCCTATGATTTTAAACTCAATAGTAGTGCTAAATTACAACTAAACGGAGGTGTACAAAACATTTTCAACAATTATCAAAACGATTTCGACAAAGGCGAATTTCGTGATGCAGGATACATATATGGACCAGCTTTACCACGTTCATTTTTCTTTGGTCTTAAAGTTATAATATAGTTTTTAAGAAATATTGCCAACTCATACAGGCTGGCACATTGTCGGGTCGCTCAAAGCCCACGCTAAAGCCAAAACCCGCCTAAGAGCCAGCCTGTTTTACTACCCTTTTTGCCGACACTAAAAAAACTAAATCTTTGCTGACACACAAGCCAGACAGAAAATAAATTGTAACTTTGAAAATGTATTTTGTTTAATGACAAGTTTGTAATTCTTTGACAGACAGAACGCCCAGTTGCTAACACGGTATATAAAAAATTGGGCAGATGGTGCTGAAATTGAATGGTTTAACTCGCATTTAACTTTGTGCGGGTTGACAGATTTGATGCTCCGCAATGCCCAACTTTTTATACACCCAACGGTTAGCTGTATTGCCGTAAGGAAAAATTTGTTGTTTGGTTGCGGGCTGGAAGTAGCTGCATAGTTTCGGCGAAGCCGCAGACTTCGCCGTACGGGGGTGAATACTTCTAACTTCTAACTTGATGGCTTTGAGGTTTAGAGGTCCATCTTATTCTGTCATTAAAAAAATACCTTATACCGGCAGCATGAAGCTGTTCGTGTAATCGGAGTTGACTCCTTAGCTGTAGGGTGGTAACTTACTAAAAAAACATGACCCCAATTAAGGTTTTCGATTCTTCCTATGCTCTTGTAACTTTCGATATCGAACGAAAAATTATCAAGGTTATATGGAATGGCAACCATACCGTTAGCGAGTATAAGGCAGC
>Ga0116172_10001723_pt1 | contig 19766 bp, 14 predicted proteins | sample AD_UKC083_MetaG_FD_89799 | JGI IMG/M metagenome (GOLD analysis project Ga0116172, IMG submission 89799) | Active sludge microbial communities of municipal wastewater-treating anaerobic digesters from USA - AD_UKC083_MetaG | ecosystem: Engineered > Bioreactor > Anaerobic > Digestate | place: USA... | reverse complement strand
TTGAGATAATTTGTTATACCTGTCGCCGATGCAATGCACTGCTTTATCGATCTGAAGATAAATTCGAATCCCATTGTGGCTGACACTCTTTATATAAAAATTTTTCAAAATGACTTTACAACAACTTGAATACATCATTGCTTTGGATAAAACGCGCCACTTTGTTCGCGCCGCTGAAATGTGTGGAATAACACAACCTACTTTGAGTGCCATGATACAAAAGTTGGAAGAAGAATTGGATTGCAGAATTTTCGATCGCTCCGTGCAACCTTTGGTGCCCACTAAGGCAGGCCTACAAATTTTAAAACAAGCGCAAATTGTACTTTACCATGCCAACCAGTTGAAAGAAAATGTCAAATCACTGAAAAGTGCTTATACCGGTAATTTGAATATGGCGATCATCCCTACGGTGGCACCGTATTTATTACCTAAACTCTTGGCAGCCATCAAAGTTGATTATCCCGACATCCTGCTTAAAGTATCTGAATTACATACAAATGAGATTATTCAAAAATTTCATCAAGCTGAAATTGATATGGCAATTCTTTCAACGCCTTTGAATAATTTGGACATCTTAGAAGTACCGCTTTATTATGAAAAGTTTGTGGCTTATGTTTCACCTGATGAACCTGTGTATCAAGAAAGTACAATTTCCAGTCAGGATATGCCCTTAGATAATCTTTGGGTCTTGGAGGAAGGACATTGTTTACGGAATCAGGTTTTTAATTTTTGCAATCATCAGGTGCATCAATCGTCTATATATGAAGCCGGAAGTATTGATACCTTGGTGAAAATTGTAGATGTAAATGGTGGATATACCATCATTCCCGAATTGCATGTTGATTTGTTGTCGGAAAAGCAGAAGGCAAACTTGAGAGATTTGGTTGAACCGGAAGCTATTCGCGAAATATCCTTGGTTGTCAGGTATGATTATGTACGGGAAGGTATGATGAATGCAGTTGCGGAAAGTGTTAAGAAAGTAATTCCGGCACATATGTTAGATGCCAGGTTAAAGAAATTTGCCATAAAACTTTGATTCTCCGAGATTTTTTAGACATATACAGTCAACACCCGCAAATTGGTGTCTGGGCAGATTGGGTGGAGTCGGGCAAACAAAACCTGCAGGTTTCCGGTTTGAACGGCTCTGCTTTGTCCTTATGTGTAGCTACTCTTTATAAAAATTTAAATGCTTTGCCTTTTCTGCTGATTGCTGAAGATGCGGATGAGGCTGCCTATCTGTATAATGACATCAAAAATTGCCTCAGTGAACAAGAAGTCTATTTTTTTCCTTCTTCTTATAAGAAATCTTTAAAGCTTTCAAAATTAGATGCTTCCAATGAAATTTTACGTACTGAGATTCTCAATAAATTAGCCAATCACACAGCGCCCATCATCATAGTAACACATCCCGAAGCTCTATTTCAAAAAGTGATTTCTGTGCATGGGATGAAAACCCGCATGCTGAAATTGGTCAAAGGAGAATCGGTCAGTATAGATTTTTTATCTGAAATGTTGTTTGAGTACGGCTTTCAACAGGCTGATTTTGTGTATGAACCCGGACAATTTTCTATCAGAGGCGGCATAGTGGATATTTTTTCTTTTGCCTATGAATTACCTTATCGCTTTGACTTTTTTGGTGACACCATCGACTCGATACGTATTTTTGATATTGAAACACAGCTTTCTAAGGAAATAATTGAACAGGTGGAAATTATTCCGGACTTAAATAAAGATAGCTCCGTTCCTCAAATTTCTTTTTTTGATTTTATACAACCGACAACCCTTGTCGTTTTTTCTGATGCCGCTTATATCAAGGATAAAATCAATCAATTGTATGATGAAACTTTGACAAAAGTCAATGAAGAAGGAAATATTAGCGTTCCCGATTTGCATACTTCCCGTATTACAGGTGATATATTCATCGAGCAAATTCAGCAGTTCCGCACGGTAGAAATTGGAGAAAGAACTTACTTTAAGCCTGATACAAAGATAAGTTTCAGCATTTCTCCACAACCTATCTTTCATAAAAATTTTGATTTGATTGCCGCCAACCTTCAAAAAGGAATGGCTGATAACTATCGCTTGTTCATCATGAGCGACAGCGTGAAGCAAACAGACAGAATAGCTTCGATTTTTAAGGACAGGGGTGATAATATTGAGTTTCAACCTGTGCAATATACTTTACATCAGGGATTTGTCGATCACGACATGAAGTATTATTGTTATACCGACCACCAGATTTTTGAGCGTTTTCATAAATACCGTTTGCGGACTGATAAAACGCGGCAAGGAAAAGTGGTGATGACCCTGAAAGAGCTGAATCAGTTTCAGATAGGTGATTATATGGTGCATGTGGATCATGGAATCGGTACTTTTGGCGGATTGGTCAAGACCAATGTAAATGGTAAAATGCAAGAAATGGTAAAATTATTTTACCGCGATGATGATATCATCTTTGTGAGCATTCATGCCTTGCATCGTATTTCCAAGTACAAGGGAAAAGAAGGAGAAGCCCCAAAAATTAACAAGTTAGGTTCGGGAGCCTGGGAAAGATTGAAGGAACGGACTAAATCCAAAGTTAAAGATATAGCCCGTGAATTGATAACGTTATACGCAAAACGTAAATCCGAGCAAGGTTTTCGATTTACTCCCGATAGTTATTTGCAACATGAGTTAGAGGCTTCGTTCATTTATGAAGATACCCCCGATCAGGTGAAAGCAACGGCAGATATTAAAAATGACATGGAATCAAGCGTGCCCATGGATCGCCTGGTGTGCGGAGACGTGGGTTTCGGAAAAACGGAGGTAGCCGTGCGGGCGGCATTCAAAGCGGCCACAGACGGTAAACAAACGGCAGTGCTTGTACCCACTACCATCTTGGCATTACAGCATTTCAAAACTTTTTCCGACAGGTTGGAAAATTTTCCGGTGACAATTGAATATTTGAGTCGCGCCAGAACGGCAAATCAGACCAAAGAGGTGTTAGAGCGTTTGGCAAATGGGGAGATTGATATCATTGTTGGAACCCACAAATTGATTGGTAAATCGGTGAAGTTTAAAGATTTGGGCTTGTTGATTATTGATGAGGAACAGCGTTTCGGCGTTTCGGCAAAGGAAAAGCTGAAGGAATTAAAAGTGAATGTTGACACCATCACCATGACTGCCACGCCCATTCCTCGTACATTACAATTTTCTCTGATGGGCGCACGCGATTTATCCGTCATCAATACGCCTCCCCCTAATCGCTATCCGGTTCAGACGGAATTACACGAGTTTGATGAAGATGTAATTCGAGAAGCCATTCAATTTGAAATGGATAGAAACGGACAAGTGTTTTTCGTAAACAACCGCATTCAAAATATTTATCAGATTGAAAACCTGGTCAAAAGGCTGGTTCCCGGAGTGAGAGTGGCAGTTGGACACGGACAAATGTTGCCCCAAAAATTGGAAGAGGTTATCTTGGATTTTATTGAATACGAGTATGATGTGTTGATTGCCACCACCATCATCGAGTCCGGTATAGATATTCCAAATGTCAATACCATCATCATCAATTCAGCACACAGATTTGGTTTGAGTGATTTGCATCAATTAAGAGGAAGGGTAGGGCGCAGTAATCGTAAAGCTTATTGTTATTTGCTCACTCCTGAAATCAGTTTGCTTACACCCGATGCTCGCAGACGCTTATCAGCCATCGAAACTTTTTCTGAATTGGGTAGCGGCTTCAATATTGCGATGCAAGATTTGGATATTCGCGGTGCAGGTAATCTGTTGGGTGCTGAACAAAGCGGGTTTATTGCCGATTTGGGCTATGAAACCTATCATCGCATTCTGAATGAAGCCGTGCATGAATTGAAGGATGAAGAATTTGCAGATCTATATGCTGAAGAAATTGAACGTGAAAATTCATCCCATCATTATGTTACGGATTGCCAAATCGATACGGATCTAGAATTGCTTTTTCCCTCCGATTATATTGAAAATATATCGGAACGTATGTCGCTTTACAGAGAATTGGATACCATTGATAATGAAGCTGATCTGCAAGCTTTTGAAAAGCGAATGGAGGATAGATTCGGAGAAATACCGCAGGAGAGTAAAGATTTGTTTCAGGTGGTGCGCATACGTCGTCTTGCCATGCAATATGGGATTGAGAAATTAGTTTTGAAAAATGAAAAAATGATTGCGTTCTTAGTTTCCAACATAAATTCTCCTTATTATCAATCGAATAAGTTCGGAAAAATACTCAACTTTATAACCGTACATCCACGACAGTGTCAATTGCGGGAACAAAACAACCGCCGTTCAGTGGTAGTAAGTTTTGTGAAAACCATCAATCAGGCTTTGCACGTTCTGACTGAAATTGATAATTCCGGTTCTGTTTAAATTTCGTTTCAAAATCCAAAACTGAATCCCATCGTCAAGGTAGTATTGTTACCCTGTAAAAATGCCGGTGTAAACCTGTCCAAAGCCTCCTGAGCAGTCATCCTGATTTCACCATAAGCCACTTCAGAGGAAGCATCATGACCTCGAATGTCGGAATTTTCCAATTTAATAATGGCATAAGAATTTCTGAAAACTTCGTAAGTAATATGCAATCCGAAAGTTTGGTTACTCCATATGATATCACCCAAAGAAGGATTACTGATGATGCCAATGATGGTTCCGTACAAACCATTCTGATCTTCGCCGCGCCTTCTGTATTCGTACTCATTGCCATGCTGTGCGTTGTTGTAAAATAATTTAAAATCTAATCCACGTATGGGCTTGTAATTGATGGCGGCGTAGATGTCTTCGGAATTGTCTCCCAAAAAATGACCTAAATTGTAACTATTGGAAGCGTACGTTATGTTTGGAATGGAATGTTTGTAGTTGATGATGTTAGTCCGTGTGTATTCACCAATAAGTGATACATTTTTCAGCGGAAAGTTGGTGATATGTGCTCCTACCTTATAGGATATGGGATTTTTATCCGGACTGTCGGGACGAAATCTTCGCAACTGCATTTCGTCTACAAAGGCAGAAGCAAATAGATGTACATGCGGTATGTTCCTGGAACTGATATTAAGAAACAACTGAGAATTTTGGTTCTCTACGCCCAATCCTTTTGTCAGCATGTGATCAATGGATTTATAGAAAGCTATTGGGATGAAATAAGCCGGTTGTACTGTTCTTTCCGCATATACGATGGCATTTCCTATGGATAATTTTAGTTTTTTAAGGGGAGTAAATGTAAATAAATTAGCTGCCATGTATTTATTGGCAGGACGATAATGGAAGGTGGTCTCATTTTCAAGATAATGATAGGTCGAATCTAAAACATTGGATACAAGCCATCCGTGGAAATAATTGAGTTCAAACCAGGAAGCAGGTTTTACTTGTAAATAAATCATGGGAATGGAAGGCGTTCTTCCCGATAAGATGTTGGATCCATGATAATTATCTCCCCAAATAATATTGTCTTTCATCAACCCGATAGAAAAATATCGATTGGCATATTTGATTCCACCTCTCGAATCGCTGAAATCGGCTCCAAATGTGTATTCGTAACCGGGTTCATCATTTAGGTAAGTGGGACCGGAAAGCGGACCGGCTCCCGCATGTGAGATGTCGCGCAAGCTGCCGTAGATGGAAATGTTCTTCCCAAGCATTCCCTGAAACTCAGCACCATACCACCTTTTTGTGATGTTACCGTTGTCATTATATTGAAGGTGCATTCCCAGGATGGGGATGATACGTCCCCTAAAAAAATCATCCTTGTAATTGATCACAGGGGGAATCAGGGTAGTGAAAGCCTGTTTGTTTTTGAATAAATAAATCCTGCTTTCAGGCATTTGATCTAACTCCAAAGCATATTCATTGAGAAAATACTGCAATTCTTTCAATTGTCGCCTGGTCAGTTTTTTATCACTTGTCCGGTCAACATAATTTTGCCGGACTTCATCCAATTTATTGGCTATCAATAATTGAGAATAGGGCTTAACGGCAGAATTCAGTTCAATGAATCCATCATTTGCCAATTCGTCCAAAAAATCATAAATGCGGGTATAGGAGATATGATTAGAAATGTCTTGAGCTGCTCCCGTCAGACTTATGAAGATGCAGATAAAAAAAGATAATAGATATTTTTTCATTGGATACCGGGGTTTTAGTATAGTTTTCAATCAAGCACTTTTGGCTCTGCGAATGACAATATTATACACTATTTTATGAAAATACTTCAGGTCGGTAATAAAAGTACCATATTTTTTGCAATGACGCAGATATTTCATCTCTGAGGCCTGAATTTGTTCCAAAGTTTCAGGTAAATCAGCATAAAAAGGAGGCAACAATCCGGGTTTATAGCGTATTCTTGCCAGTTGTAGTTCAGGGGTATATAGACTATAATACAGCTTGCTGAGTGGCCTTACTCCGACTATTTTCATTTCCCCGCGCAGGACATTTATAAACATGGGCAATTCATCAATCCAATACTTGCGCATAAATTTTCCGACTGAATTAACACGTATGTCCTTATTAATTTTCCCTCCTTTTTGAAGCATGTAAGTTTTAAAAACATAAGCTTGCAAATATTCAGCATAAGGAAACATCGTTCGAAACTTATACACGTTAAACAGTTTGCCGTCTTTGCCAATACGTTTTAAGGTTAGAAGCGCCCCATATTTTCTTTTTTCCAGGATGGTTTTTAAGTTTTTTACCTTTTTCGCTACCACATAGCTGATACCATCATATTTTTTTATGTCAACTATATCATAGCCGCAATATACCAATCTGCCCAAGACTTCAGTTTTTGATAATACCCTGTCTTTACCTTTTGTGATATCGTAGTAAATTTTGTCCAATGAAAATATTTTAGGAATTACCCTTTTGGTCAGATAGTCGAAGAAGTAAACTATATGATTGATCCCCCGGGGATACTTGTCGTAGATTCTTTTTTTACGTGTGCTTCTTTGTTCAAAACAACAGGTGAAAGTCCCCCCCATTGGAAGTTTTTGATTTACAACCGAAAACAGTTTGTTGATACCCCTGATATTATTCAGTTTGTTAAATGCCACAACGCTTACGTATTTGTCACCGGGCTTGGATTTGATATCGTAATAATTTGCTGAAAATGTAATCAGGTTATTTTTTATGCTAAAATCAGTGTATCGGGCAATGAAATTAAAGGCTTTTTCACTGCTGTACTCTTTGATAGAATCGACCAATACCTGAAAACTTGAATCATCTAATTTTTCAATTACAATTTTTGTTTCTTCCGGCTCGTCTTTCTTGATTTCGACAAAGTCTTTATACTCAGTGGCACTCTTAATGGAATAGTGAATAATATAAAAGATGGAGCCGAAGGAGAATAGCAGAGTCGAAAAGCTGATGCTCATTTTGAGCGAAGGGATTGAAACCAAAGGAGTAAAACTCAATCCAACAATAAGGATCTGTGTAGCCAGAACAGTCCACAACAGCTTTAGAATATTGGTGCGATAGTTTGCAGAAATCTTACCGATATAGCGTTTAAGAAAAAATGAAGCTAGCAGCCAGCCAACAGCATAGTACGGTACAAAATTGAAATATTGCTGAAAAAAAACAGAAACAGAAACAGGAGAAACTGCTACAACAATAAGAAATGACAGAGCAATCAACAGTATATCAGTGATGATAGCTGCCAAGGAGGAAAAGTTGTATAGCAATTGACTTGATTTTTTTACCATTAGGTAATGCCGCTTGGTTTAAAACAGATGCAATGCCACAAAAGTAGTAAAATTTTGTTTATGGTGCTGTCTTAAATTAATATTCAACTTCACTTTTTACTCGTTACTCGTATCCTTATCCATTTTTTGACTTGTATAAACAATGTATTTATTAAATGCAGGAATGTGTGAAAAATATAAAAAAAATCGCTATATTTGGCGGATTTTATAAATGAAAAATAATTAAGCAATATTGTGAACCATATGCCCTTGATATATAGGATGATTTTACCGTGTTTGACACTAATTCTGCTATTCAATAATTACATTACGGCTCAGGAGCAGCCCTTGGCAAGAGAAATCAATGTTCAAAGACGAGATAGTGTGTTTAAATATACCTATTACTATGATGAAAATCACAATAAAAATATTGAAAACAAGTCTGTTGCCGACGACAGAGCTACTTTTTATCCCATTGAACGGACAGAATGGATTTATGAAGCCGGTCAATGCGTATTACAACGTGAATTGAAAAGAGAAGATAATAATTGGAAAACTACATCCTTGATTCAAACGATTTATTCCGGTAATCAAAAAAATGAAGAGATTCACACCGTGTTTATCAATAATATCGAAACTATACAACAAATAACCTCATATATTCACCAAGGTGAAAAATTAGTGACTGTCATCAAATACGATAGTGTTAAAAATGATGACAATGTGACGAAGAAGATATTGTTTAATTACAATAATGAAGATCAATTGAGCAATCAAATCATTTTAAGTCGTTCATCATCAATGCTTGATACGGTACTGATCATTGATTATAAGTATAATGACAACAATCAGCAGGATTCTGTTATATTTTATAAAAGAAGCGATAATGAACGTATTCGAAATATGTTAACTGTAAATCGGTACGATCAAATTACAGGTAATCAGGTGGAACAAGTATCTAAAAAATGGAATGAAAAAAATGAAAAATGGGAAAATCTGACCAAATTAATATATTTGTATGATAGCAGTCAAAATTTGATTCGTGAATTGTATTACCACCATGACGGTTTGTTTTGGAAGCCTAATACACAATATGAATATATTTATGATGCGGACGGCTTGTTGGAGCAAAAAATAATGTATCAACCCATTTATAATCAATGGAGAAAGATATTCACCATAGAATATAGCGATAAGTCTAACAATCAACCCAATTTAATAGAATCCAAATATAATTTCTGGGGTGGAGAAACCGACAGTTATGCTAATACTTGCATTCCTTACTATTTCAACGGCGAAATCGCATTGATGGATGCAGATCAAATAGAAATCAAATACATCATCACAGATACCTCGGTAATAACGCATATTAATTCTGAAATGGGTTGGCTAAAAATATATCCCAATCCGTCTGACGGTTTGTTTTACATCAGTCCGCAAGATTATTGTGTTGACAGTTGGAGAGTATACGATATAAACGGTATGCTTATCAAGAGCAATGTGAATCAATATTTTACCGGCATTGTTGATTTAACAAACTTACCCGATGGTATGTATATGATTATGGTTGCAACCGATGACAATCAACGATTGAAACAAAAAATAATTATCAATAGAAACCATTAAAAATGACGGTTTCTCATAAATGTCCACCCACTGCATTATTTTCGATATTCGGGCTCAGTCACCGGGGCAGACACGCAGATTTGCCCCTATTGCCTTCAATATCAGTGTCTTGCATTTGGACGCTTCTAAGAAACCTTGCTGTTTTTCAGTTTAATATTTGTTTTGAGACAGCTCCCCTTTTAGTATAATGAGTCAATTGAAAATCTAATAAAAGTATGAGAGTAATAAATTTAATTTTGATCCTATCAATGATTGCAACTTCTTACGCTGATAATCCCTTGTTAAGTAAGTACCAAACTCCTTATGAAACAATTCCTTTTCATTTAATTCAAAACGAACATTATCTTCCGGCTTTTAAAGAGGCCATGAAGATTCATTTGGCTGAAATTGACGCTATTGTAAGTAATCAAGAAGTTCCGGGTTTTGAAAATACCATTGTGGCTTTGGAACGTTCCGGAAGTTTGTTGACACGCGTTTCTTCACCATTTTATAATATGTTGAGTGCTGAAACCAACGATAAGTTGCAGCAAATTGCCGAACAAGTTTCACCTCTGATGTCGGAACACAGTAATGCCATTCGTTTGAATGAAAAGCTATTTGCAAAAGTGAAAGCAGTTTATGATCAAAAAGATCAACTTCAATTGAATACTGAGGAAACCCGTTTACTACAGGATACTTATGACAGCTTCGCTGACAATGGCGCCAACCTTTCGGATGGCGATAAGGCTGTTTATCGTGAGTTGTCCAAAGAATTGAGCCTGCTTACTTTGCAATTTGGACAAAATGTGTTGAAAGAAACCAACAACTGGAGTAAATTGATTACCGATAAAAATTTATTGTCCGGACTTCCCCAGGATGTGCTTGATATGTTGGCTATGAATGCCAAGGATGCCGGTCAGGAGGGTTGGTTGTTGAATCTGAAAGTCACTACTTATGTTCCATTGATGAAATATGCCGAAAATCGTGACTTGCGCCATGAACTCTATATGGCTTACAGTACCCGTGCGATGAACGGCAACGAATCAGATAACCGTGAAATCATCAAGAAAATTGTCAATATACGCTTGAAAATTTCCAATTTATTAGGTTATTCATCTTATGCCGACAAAGTTTTGGTGCATCGTATGGCTGAAAATAAAGACAATGTTTATAAATTGCTGGATGATTTATTGGTAGCTTATAAACCTTATGCCGTGGAAGAGGTGAAAGCCGTGCAAGCCTACGCTAACAGTCTGGGAGCTGATTTTCAGGTGCAACCCTGGGATTGGTCGTTTTATGCTGAAAAACTCAAAGAAGAAAAATATGCTTTGAACGATGAATTGCTCAAGCCCTATTTTGAATTGGAAAACGTTAAAAAAGGCGTATTTGGCCTGGCCACACAGTTGTATGGTTTGCAATTCGTTAAAAATGAAGACATCCCTGTCTATCATTCCGAAGTAGAAGCTTTTGAGGTAAAAGATAAAGATAGTCGATTTGTTTCTGTACTTTATACGGATTTCCATCCGCGTGACGGCAAACGTCCCGGCGCCTGGATGAGCCAATTTAAGGGTCAATGGAGAGATGCTGACGGCAAAGATAGCCGCCCGCATATCACCATTGTAATGAATTTTACGCGGCCTACCGAGACCAAGCCGGCTTTGTTGACTTATGACGAAGTAACGACATTTTTACATGAATTCGGACATGCTATTCACGGTATGATTACCGAATGTACTTACGAATCGCTGTCCGGAACAAGCGTATATCGCGATTTTGTCGAATTGCCCTCTCAAATCATGGAAAATTGGGCTTCTGAAAAAGAATTCCTAAATCAGTTTGCCGTACATTATGAAACGGGTGAGCAAATTCCTGCCGAGTTGATTGAGAAAATTAAGGCTGCCGAGAATTATAACATGGCTTATGCTTGTGTGCGTCAGTTGAGTTTTGGCTATTTGGACATGGCATTTCACAGTTTGGAACAGCCTTTTGAAGATGATGTTATTGCTGCAGAAAAGGCTGCCATGGCAAGTACACAAGTTCTTCCTTCTATTCCCGAAACCGGCATGAGTCCGTCTTTTAATCATATATTCTCAGGAGGTTATGCGGCCGGCTACTACAGTTACAAATGGGCTGAAGTCCTGGATGCAGACGCTTTCTCTGTGTTTAAAGAAAAAGGCATCTTTAATCAGGAAGTTGCAGCATCTTTCGCCGAAAATATCCTCAAACGAGGTGGAACAGAGCATCCCATGATACTCTACAAACGCTTTAGAGGACAGGAACCAACGATTGATGCGCTGTTGAAGAGAAACGGGGTAAGAATGAAGAACTAAAAACTAAGAACGAAGAACGGATGAGAACAAAGATTAAAGAACAAAGACAAAAAACGATGAACGAATCAGACCACGTGACCCCAGACCCCGGAACACGCTAACTTCCCTAACTTCTTTAACTTCTTTAACTTCCATAACTTCTTCGTTGATATTTATCATGTACATCACTATAATTAAACCCAAAAACCGTTTATTTGAGGTCGATTTCAAGGAACTCTGGCAGTACCGTGATTTGTTTTCGATGTTTATCAAGCGGGATATTGTAACGCAGTATAAGCAGACCATTCTCGGACCGGCTTGGTATTTCGTGCAGCCTATATTGACTACTATTATGTACATGGTGGTATTTGGCGGTATTGCGAAAATCAGTACGGACGGATTACCACAGCCCTTATTCTACCTGTCGGGTATTGTGTTGTGGCAATATTTTTCCGATTGTTTGAATAAAACATCTTCTACTTTTACTGCCAATCAGCATATTTTCGGGAAAGTCTATTTCCCGAGATTGATTGTACCTTTATCCACTGTGACTTCCAATTTGGTGCGCATGGGCATACAGTTTATACTCTTTTTAGCTGTATATATTTATTACGTCATCATTGGTGTAGCTGTGCAACCCAATGTTTATGCATGCTTATTCCCAGTGTTAATCGTTATGTTGGCAGGGTTGTCCTTAGGTTTTGGAATCATCATTTCTTCCATGACCACCAAATACCGTGATTTGACCATCCTGTTTACTTTTATTGTTCAATTGTGGATGTATGCCACGCCGGTTATTTATCCACTCAGTACCATCACTAACGAAAAACTCAGATTAGCCATGTTGCTCAACCCCCTCACTTCCATCTTCGAAGCCTTCAAATATGGTATGCTCGGAGTGGGTGAGTTCTCATGGGGAAGTTTGGCCTATAGTTTTGTATTTACAGTGGTGCTGTTGGGAATTGGGGTGGTAGTGTTTAATAAAGTGCAGCGGAGTTTTATGGATACGGTGTAGGATGATGTTGAATGTTTAATTGAGACAAAAGACTAAGAACGAATTACTAAGAACGAAGAACGAATGAGAACAAAGAACAAAGATTAAAGAACAAAGACAATTGGTGGTTAGTGATTGGTGTTCAGTGTTTAGGATGGTTTAGGAAGAAATAAATGTATGAAGTTAGAGCATTTGAGTTGGGATAGTAATTTTTTTGACATTAAAGTAGGTAGAATTACTTTAAATTGTTCGGAAAATGATATACAGGCACTTTTAGAAGATGCCAAAAATCGAAACTATCAACTTGTATATGTTTTTACAAATAAGGAAACAGAATTGACATCTGATGTTCTTAATTGGTGGAGCGGAAAATTAGTTGATAGAAAAATTATATACAAAAAAGATATTAGTTCCAATATAAAAGAGGAAAGCCTTATTCTTTCCTATTCAAGAGCTGAAATAAATGATGAATTACTTCATCTGGCTTATTTGAGTGGTCAGTTTTCGCGTTTCCGATTGGATAAGAAGTTTCCAGAAGGAAGTTTTGAAAGAATGTATAAAGAATGGTTGAAAAAGTCGGTTAGTGGAGAGTTGGCAGATAAGGTTTTTGTAGCAAAAGAAGCTGGTAAGATTGTTGGTTTTGTTACATTGAAAATAAATAAAAACAACGGAGGCAATATAGGATTAATAGCAGTAGATAAAAACGTGCAAGGAAAAGGATTGGGGACACAGTTAATTAATGCATGCGAAAACTATTTAAATAATAATTTTATAAAAATTCTTAGAGTTCCCGCTCAATTAGAAAACTTTCAGGCATGCAGATTTTATGAAAAATATGGTTTCAAAGAAGATAATATCACCAATATTTATCATTTTTGGATATAGAGGAGATATGATTTTAAAATAAGTGATATTGTGAGAATTGACAACGAGAAATAAGTATGATGCAAATTCCTTTCAACAAACCTTACTTGACAGGTAAGGAAACTGATTATATCAAACAAGCTGTAGAAACCGGAAAAATTTCTGGTAATGGGCTTTTTACACAGCGATGTCAAAAGTGGCTTGAGGAGAAATACGGTTTTGGGAAATGTTTATTGACAACATCTTGCACCGATGCTCTTGAAATGGCGGCAATTCTGTGTGATGTACAGCCGGACGATGAAGTGATTGTACCGAGTTACACTTTTGTAAGTACGGCTTTGGCTTTTGTTCGTCAGGGCGCAAAGATTGTTTTTGCAGACAGCTATGACAACAATCCGAATATAGATGCCGATAAAATAGAAAGCCTTATCACGCCAAAAACGAAAGTAATCGTGCCCGTTCATTATGCCGGAGTGGCGTGTGATATGGAAAAGATAATGACGTTAGCGAAAAAATATGACTTGATGGTGGTGGAAGATGCTGCACAAGGGGTGGACAGCTTTTACAGAGGCAAGGAACAAGAGGCAAAAGGTAAGTATTTGGGTAGTATTGGTCATTTCGGCTGTTTTTCATTTCATGAAACCAAGAATATTATTTCCGGCGAAGGCGGAATGCTGGCTGTGAATGATGAGCGATTTTTCCGCCGTGCAGAGATTATTTGGGAAAAAGGAACAAACCGAGCTGAGTTTTTTCGTGGTGAAGTGAATAAATACGGCTGGGTAGATACGGGAAGTTCGTTTTTACCCTCGGAAGTTATCGCGGCTTTTCTGTGGGCACAGCTTGAAAATATTGATGGTATTCAAGCTAAACGGAAAGTGCTTTGGAATACTTATCATGAAGGATTAAAGCCGTTGGCAGACAAAGGTTATTTTACATTACCGCATATATCGGAATATGCCACGAATAATGCCCATATGTTTTATATTGTTTGTCGGTCACTAAACGAGAGAAGCGGGTTAATTAAGCATCTAAAAGAAAAAGGAGTTTTAGCGGTGTTTCATTACCTAAGCCTGCACAGTAGCGAATATTATAAAAACAAACATGATGGAAGAGAACTGCCTAACTGCGACCGATTTGCAGATTGTTTGGTAAGATTGCCAATGTATTATGAGTTGGGGGATGGCGATGTGAAGTTTATTGTAGATAAAATTTATGAGTTTTTTGAAAAGTAAGTTTTATATAGCAGTACTGTTGTAGTGAATAAAAAAAGTATTATTTCGTGCAATACAAGTAAAATAATGAATAAAAAGTATTGAATCTACGGAATACTATTGAAAGATTAAAAAGAAACTAAAACATAAAAACAACCAAACAGTTAAACAGATAAACGAAAGTTTAATGACCGCTATAGAATTTGAAAATATTTCCAAACAATACCGCCTCGGTTTGGTTTCCACCCGGACTTTGAGTCATGACTTGAATCGCTGGTGGAAGATGAATATCTTAGGTAAAGAAGACCCATACTTGAAAATAGGTGATGTGAACGATCGTGCCAGTAAGGGCGAGAGTGAGTATGTTTGGGCATTAAAAGATATCAATTTCAAAGTAGAACAGGGGGATGTGTTGGGAATTATCGGGAAAAACGGTGCAGGAAAAAGCACTTTGCTGAAAATTCTTTCCAAAGTAACTTCACCCACTACAGGGACGATTAAAGCCCGTGGACGCATAGCATCCTTATTGGAGGTAGGTACAGGTTTTCACCCCGAAATGACAGGCAGGGAAAACATTTATATGAATGGTTCCATTATGGGTATGACCAAAGCGGAAATTACCCGTAAATTAGACGAAATTGTAGATTTCGCCGGTGTGGAGCGCTATATAGATACGCCTGTCAAACGCTACAGTAGTGGTATGACCGTTCGCCTTGGATTTGCTATTGCTGCACATTTGGAGCCGGAAATATTAGTTGTGGATGAAGTGCTTGCCGTAGGCGATGCCGAATTTCAGAAAAAAGCCATTGGCAAGATGCAGAATGTAAGCAAAGGAGAGGGGAGAACGGTGCTGTTTGTGAGTCATAATATGGGTTCATTGCAGTCACTTTGCACTTCAGGATTATTACTAGAAAATGGTATAATTGCATATTCGGGAGATATTGATAATACGATAGATATGTATCTATCCAAACAAGACATTAAAACTGAATATGTTTGTGAGTATATGACTAAGAATTCCCCGTGTATTCAATCAATATATTTAGAAGACGAAAATCAAACAAAGAAGAATTCGTTTTATCATAATGAAAAAATAAATATTTTAATATCTTTGAGAATAAAAGAATTTATACCAGAAACATATCTTCTGATAACTATTCTGGATAAGCATAAAAGAAAAATTTTTTCTGCTGAAAATAAAATATCAAAAAAAATGAAATTGTCAATTTCAAAAGATTTTCTCACAAGAGGATTGTATTCTTTGCAAGTTGTAATATATAAACCGGCTGTAACTCAATATGATTATCTAGATGATGTATGCTCTTTTGAAGTAATTGATGGAGGCTCTTATTTTTCACATTTAGAAACTTATGATTATGGCTGTGTTTTTGGTTCGTATGAATGGATTAATTAAAAAAATATTCAAAAAAAAAGAAATTAAAGAGGTTACAACTGAACCTCCTTTCTTTACAAAAGATGTTTATAATAACCTACCATACATTATCGGTGATTATACGTATGGTAAGCCTATTGTTTTGCATTGGGGTGAAAAGGCAAATTTGTATATTGGTAAATTTTGTTCAATTGCAGATAATGTTACAATTTTTCTTGGTGGAAATCATCGTACCGACTGGGTTTCAACATACCCTTTCAATGTATTAACTGATTTTTTCCCTGAAGCTGGAGAAATAACTGGTCATCCATCAACCAAAGGCGATGTGATAATTGGTAACGATGTATGGATAGGCCATGGGGCGACTATACTTTCAGGCGTAAAAATAGGAGATGGAGCTGTTGTTGGTGCAGGAGCAGTCGTTACAAAAGATGTCCTACCATATGAAATAGTTGCTGGAAATCCAGCAAAACATATTAAAATGAGATTTAATGAAGAACAAGTTTCTAAATTGTTAGATATTAAGTGGTGGGATTGGCCAGTAGATAAAATAAAATTGAATGTTTTTTTACTGACAAGCAGTAATTTAGAGAATTTTATCGAAAATCATACTCAATGTAATTCAGAATAAAATTTTATATTATGGAGGAATTAATATAATCAAAATAAGAAAAAAATGGTCAAAAAAATAAACCCAAACTTCCTAGTTAGAAGTAAGTATTTAATACAAACTTAGATATACCAAGATTAAAACAAGAGGATGTGGCAGGAGATATATGTCAGTCTGGAGTAACCGATAAAACGTCAATTTTTACAAAACACGGAGATTATAATTGCGGTAGTGTATTTCGTGATTATGAATGATAAAATGTTGAAAAGAATAATTAGAAAATTAAAAAAATATCTTGGGCTTATACAAGTAGAACAAGATTTATCAGTTTCGGGAGAAGTGGTATTGTTTGATAGAAATTTTAGTTTTCACCATAAAGGTTCCTATTTAGATACATATAGTGAAATTTTTAACAAACAAATTTATAAATTTAACCCTAGATCTGAAAAGCCCATAATAATAGATTGTGGAGCTAATATGGGATTAAGTTTATTATACTTCAGTCTTAATTATCCTAACGCCAAGATATTTGCGTTTGAACCGGATAATACAGTGCTTCCTTTCTTAGAAAAAAACATCAAATCATTTGGTATGAAGAATGTGCAGTTATTCAAAAAGGCAGTTTGGAATAATAATGAAATATTGAAATTATATACCGATGGTGGAATGGGAGGTAGTGTTGTTAATAATTACAATGAAAATCAAGTGCCTATAGAAATAGAAGCTATTCGATTATTAGATTTTATAGGTGATTTACATGTTGATTTATTAAAAATGGATATTGAAGGTTCTGAATATGGAGTTATAAAAGATTGTGAGTCCAAACTGAACCAAATTGACAATTTATTCGTAGAGTATCACAGTTTTATAGATAGAGAACAAAAATTAGATGAAATATTGCTATTGTTAAAAAACAATGGATTTAGGTATCATTTATCGCAATCTTATTCAAGAAATAGTCCTTTTATTGACAAAGATTTGGTTTGTGAAAGCTTTGATATGGCGATAAATATTTTTGCTTATAAATAACCTTGTGGTTAGTATATATGAAAATTAGTGTAGCACTCTGCACATACAACGGCGAAAAATATATCAGGGAACAGTTGGAGTCAATTCTGGCCCAGACTTATAAAGTAGATGAAGTAGTAATATCAGACGACTGTTCAATGGATAATACTATTGAAATTATAAGAAATATAGAAAGTAGAACTGATATACCCATATATATACACCGAAATAATACAAATATAGGTTTCATCAGAAATTTTGAAAAAGCGGTATCATTGTGTAAAGGAGACACTATATTACTTTCAGACCAGGACGATATTTGGTATCCGGATAAAGTAGAGAGCATTATCAACTGGTTTTATGAAAATCCCGATAAAGAAGTATTATTTACTGACGCAGACCTTATAGATGAAAATGGTGAGTATTTAAAGAGTACCTTATGGCAAACCTTAGGTTTTAACCGGAAAATTCAAGAGGTATTTGACAATGGAATGGGCTATGAGATTTTTTATAGAGACAACATCGCCACAGGAGCTACTATGGCGTTTCGTGGAGAGATATACAAAACTTTTAGTAGCTATTGCAAGTATGCTTTTCATGATGAAGCCATATGTTTTATAGCTTTAAATGATGATAAACTTGGATATTGTACAAAAAAAACTATTAAATATCGCATACATGACTCTCAAGTTTGTGGAATAGGTGTAATAGGCAATAGTCAAAGCATATGCTACAAGGCCGTAAACAAACCAATATCGGACAGACTAATAGATTTGCCATTAAGCCATAGGTTGATAGAGAGAAAAAACTTTATAGAATATCGCAAGAAAGCACACACATCACCATTCGGTGTATTTAAAGTGATAATTAAGTGGAAAAAATTTTTCAAAATGTATAAGAAATATGCTTTTGAGTTTATGAAATATGATATCAGGCAGAATTTAATCAATATAACAACTAAGATGAAAAGCATTTTTGCTAATAAGTGCTAATACGTATGATAAAAGTTTCCGTAATTCTCCCAAATTACAACCACGCTCAATACTTGCCCAAGCGTATCGAAAGTATATTGAATCAGACTTATCAAAATTTTGAGTTGATAATACTTGATGATTGTAGTACCGACAATAGCAGAGAGCTACTTGAGGTATATCGAAATCACCCGAAGGTATCTAATTTGGTTTTTAATGAGAAAAACAGTGGGAATCCTTTTTATCAGTGGTATAAAGGCATAAAACTGTCTAAAGGTAAATATATTTGGATTGCGGAAAGTGACGATTGGGCAGAACCTGATTTTTTAGAGAATCTGGTTCCGGTAATGGAACAAAATCCATCTGTAGGTCTGGCTTACAGTAATAGTATTATCGAAATTAATGACGCCGTTACAGACGATTTTGCAACGGTAAAGAACAAACGATACCAAACATCGCATTGGGCGGAGCCTTATCTTATATCAGGTGCTGATGAGATAAGACAATTTTTGCTCAGAGATTGTACTGTCAACAATGCAAGTGCTGTTCTAATGAGAAGGGAATTGCTGTTAGATATCTTTCCAATACACGAGCTGTTCAGATTTTCGGGAGATTGGTATTGCTACCTGCGGATTGCTGCGGTTGCAGACGTTTACTATACAAACAAAAGTTTGAACCATTATAGGGAGCACAAATCAAACACTTCTAAATCTGCCGGTTATAACTACATAAAAGAGGTTTTTTATATATACGATTGGATACTGAAAAACGATGTAGTTAAACGTGAACAAGCAAAAGTCACTTTTAGTCTTTATATAAGTGATTTATACTCAGGGGATAATAAGTGGCATATAGATAAAGGTTTCAAAAAACTGAGTGAAATTAACGGTTTTTTATATAGAGTTTTTCTACAAAAAACTATAAAAATGTCAATTAGAAGATTTGCTAATAACCTTTTCAAATCACATTTTTTTTAGAATGACTCCTCGTGTTAGCATATTAATGCCCGTTTATAATAACGGCGACTATGTGGCTGAAGCCATAGAAAGTATGCTTTGTCAGACTTTTACGGATTTTGAGCTGATAGTATTAGATGATTGCTCTACAGATCATTCCCGT
>Ga0116172_10001722_pt1 | contig 19772 bp, 22 predicted proteins | sample AD_UKC083_MetaG_FD_89799 | JGI IMG/M metagenome (GOLD analysis project Ga0116172, IMG submission 89799) | Active sludge microbial communities of municipal wastewater-treating anaerobic digesters from USA - AD_UKC083_MetaG | ecosystem: Engineered > Bioreactor > Anaerobic > Digestate | place: USA... | reverse complement strand
GCTGGGAGAAATCTAGTACCTAGTCCTGCTGCTGCGATTATAGCTTTTTTAATTTTCATAGGATTATTTTATCAGATTTGGGTGTAAAGTTTTGGGAAAAATAAATTCGAGGTTTAAAAAATGAGGGGTAGTTAAAAAAAGCTTTTAAGCTACCCCGTGAGTGATTAGAAAATTGCAATTAACAATACAACTAACACGAGCAGAATTCCGAAAATAAGAGCATAGACTAACATCGTGCTTTCCCCTGGAAGAGAATCCGGCTTGATCTTCCGTTCTTTTTCCTCTAACTCATAATCAATTTTTGCGTATTCTTCGTCAGAACAATTACGAGCTGTGTTTAACATTTTTCTCTCTCCTTTTGAATAATGGTTTTTAGCAATTATATCAAAAAAGAAGGCAATCAGACTTGCGAAATTAGAAAATTTCATCTGACTGCCTTTGATTGGTTACCTTGGGTAGCCCTTTTTTGGGGTTGCCATTGGTTTCGGTTTATTGGCTTCAATTTCTTTTTTTTGAACAAACCCAATAAAAGCGCAAAAACCGATTCCGATTAATGGCCACCACCACCAACTGGTCTCAGTGGCGGACATAAAAATTACTACGCAAACCAAAATACCAATCTCCCATCTTTGCAATCTTTCATTTTTTTTCATCTCTTCTCCTCTTTGAGATTAGTTTTTATTTTATTGTTATCATTATACCCTATAGTCATATATTTGTCCATAGGAATTAAGTTGAATATTTATAAGGGTTTGGGAATTGATATTTAGCTTTATTGGAGCCGAAGGTGGGAATTGGGAACTCAGCCTAACGTTTACTATTTTGTTTCTAAAATAGATATTCTTTTATCGTGATTATCTATTTTTTCTTTGTTCATCTTATACATATCTCCGTAAAAACCTATTGTATTTTCTAAAGAAATTAGTGATGCTGTGTGATTGTCTAGTTTTGAATAAACCTCGTTAAAATTTTCATTTGTTTCATTTCTGAAATCTCTGAATTCTTTTTGAAGATTAATTATCAAACCTGATAAATTTTCATTAGGCATGGTTGGATATTAGTTTATTTATTTTATAAAAACAAGATGGTATTTCTATTGATAATAGAGGTAATGTGTTGGAGCCGGTGGTCAGAATCGAACTGACAACCTAACGCTTACGATGCGCTTGCTCTACCATTGAGCTACACCGGCAAAAGATACTGGCCGCAGCGTCTGATACGCTTGCTCTACCATTTAGCCACTTCGGCGTATAAAAATAAACTTTCGTTTAATATCTTACCTTGGCGATCAAAATAATTCTAAATTTATTAATAAGCTCAATCGCAAGGTTCTCGAGCGAAGCGAGATGGTTCTTCCCATTGAGCCACTATGGCAGATAAAATTTCGACTATTAAAACCTAATATATCTTTATTTTAATACTCAACCTCGTAATTATTACGTATTTTACTATATTCGCAAAACTTACACGAAGGGTTCATTTCAGGAACAGGTCCTTCCAACAGATCATCAACTTCTTTAATAAACTTGAAAAAAGTATCTTCGTCTGTAGGAATTTCCATCCACTTTGGAGGGAAATTAACCCTGGAAGTTTCATCCATAAAATCAACATTTTCAGGATAGAAAATAAGTAGCCCCATTTTTGTAATCTTTATAGGTGTACTCGAAACAGGGTTTTCAAGTGCAAATTTATATGAAAACAGCTGGGTCTTGTATTTTTCAATTTTCTCTTCTGATGGCAGTGATATTTTAAGGTCGACGAGAGTATAGGTACCATCAGGATTTTTACATAAAAGGTCGTATTTACCTTTTATATAGCAAGACGTATTTGGAATAGTTTTTGATTCCACAAATATTTCTTGATTAACCACAGTACAATCAGGTAAATCCACAGAGAGCGTTATTAAATTTTTCCCTATTAATTTTGTTTGAACCATTGAATTTAAAGTTGTAAAAACACCCGGGAATGGGGTAGATGGTCTTGGGATATTTTCTTTTACCTTCAAGTAAAAACAGCGTTTACATTCTTCGTATAAATACGCAAAATCAGAAGGTGATAATTTATAATTCATATCTTATTTTAACACTGAAAATTTAAAATATCCTTTATTTTTCGGAAAATTATTAATTAATGTAGAATATAAATATGAAAAATACATTACCTGAATTAAATTATAATTTCGATTCTCTAGAACCCTATTTGGATACAAAAACTATTGAGATACACTACTTAAAACATCATCAAAATTATTTAAATAAACTTATAGAGGCTTTGGACAAACACCCAGAGCTTAGTGAGATCTCTCTTGAGGATATGCTAAGTGACTTGAATAGTGTTCCTGAAGATATAAGGACAGCTGTAAAAAACAACGGAGGTGGTCATTTTAACCATTCTTTTTATTGGTCAATTATGAATCCTAATCCAAAAAAATTACCTTCGGGTGAACTTTTAGCTAAAATAGGTGATTTTGAGAAATTTAAAAAAGATTTTACAGATAAAGCATTGGGTTTGTTCGGAAGTGGTTGGGTTTGGTTGGTTTTAAATGAACAGGGGGATTTAGAAATATTGCAGACTAGCAATCAAGATTGTCCTTTAAGTATGGGAAAAAAGCCACTTTTAACAATTGATCTTTGGGAGCATGCTTATTATCTCAAATATCAAAATAGAAGATCGGAGTATATTGAGGCGTGGTGGAATTTAGTTGATTGGGAAGCAGTAGAAAAATTATATCGCTAGAGCCATGTAGCGACCGCGTCTTCTCCAATTTTTACTACAGTTTTTTCTGGTCCCATTAGATAGATTTCGTTATTATAGAGAGAGCCTCCTTTGTATACATTTATAAGTTCCCATCCTGTGGCTATATCCTTGTTAGTTGTATAAACCCCTTTAACCTTTACTGTGTAAGGTACTAAGGCCTTTAATCTATCTGTTTCGGTTTTAATTTCACTTTCATATTCTGGGTAAGGTGTCCAAAGTTTGGTCTGTAAGTTATATTTTTCGTAGGTTGTTTTAATTTTGGATCCGTCAGAAAAGTTATCCCAGTCTTCAGGTTTATCTACATAGTCTTTTTGTATCACAACTTCCCCTTCTAGTATTTTATTTGCAGAATAATCTTCAGTATCCGTTGGTAATAAAAATTCATCAAATATACAGTTTTCAATATTTCCCTTACGTACTCCTTTGGCATAGATTAATTGTCCTGGTCTTGGGGTAAGATTATTCAAAAATGAGTTTGTTAGAAATTCGTTGTTATTTAACCATAAGACGTCTCCTCCAAAAACACATCCACTATCTCTTCTTGTCTCAACAGAGTAGGTTCTATTAGACCCCATGATACTAGTCCCGCTTTCGACGATTACATATCTACCATCAGGAGACCATGAAATATTTCGTTGAGTGTCTTGACCAGCAGGAATATTAAATTCCTGATTTGTTTTCAAGTTATAAATATGAATATCTTTATCACATTTAGTTTGATCGCCTGTTAAAAGACAATTTTTAAGGTAAGCAATGTAATTTTTATCAGTAGAAGAAGCATAAGCACTTACTCCATCAATTAGTAGTTTTTTTTCTTTGTCTATTGGGCTAATTATGTAAAGTTTATTATCTTCCGTTAACATAAGAATTTTTGATTCAACAATTTCTCTTGGAACTTGTTCTTCTTTTCCATCACCATCAATATCGATACTTGAAAAAGGTTCTGAGGGTTGGTTTGAGGGGGATTTATTTTCTTCTACAGTTTGATAAGAAGGTATTTCTACAACTTCTTTCTTTTTGGAAATTAGTGAAAATATTATTAAAATAATTAAGGCTACTATTCCTAGTGTGGCAAGAACAAGATTTTTGTTAGGTGATTTTTTATAATTACCTTTCATTTCGCCGTTAATCTTTTCTTTATTCATAACTTGAAGTATAGATTAAAAAAATTAAAAAAGAAAGTTTTTGTATTATTTAAGTTATTTATGGTAACTTTGTTGGGTGTTTTTTAGAATTGTATAGTTCATTTAGGTGTTTGTTTAATTCCGGACTTTTAGCCGAGAATTGTAAAATAAGTTCTTTGAGATAAGGGTCCATATCAAAAAGGAGTTTTAACTGTTCTCTAATTTTCTTAGTATTACCAACTTTTTCAATATTATTGTTCAACCAATAAAATAACTCGGAGGCAAATATCTGCCTCACGTTTTTATCTCCGTCGGTTAAGTTTTCAAAATAAGATAAAATTTCGGATTCAGTGGGCTCGGGGTTTTCTACAGTACCTATGCCATTCATTATACTAGCATAACCACCAAGAACTTCATTTAAATCATCCTCAGGTTTTGGATCTTTGTTCATTCTAGAGATAACCGTCAAAGCCCCTAGTGTAAAAAAACTAATCTTCTCCATCAGGCCAGAATAGGTATCGGAATGAGGGACAAAAGTCCTGATTCCGTATTTCTTTCCTAGCTCTACTAATTGATCGTCGAGATTTCTATGATGCGAATACCTCCCATTTTCTTTAGGTAAGTAGGTATAACCCATTTTTTCTACCACTTTCCTTATTATTTCATCAAGCTGGTCATGGGTATATTTTATAAGTTCATTCCGAATATACTGGCATTTATTCTGCTCTTCGGAGGTAATATTTGGCTCACGTACAGATTTTTCCAATCTTACTATTCTTTCTTTTATCTCTTCGTTCTCTTCTCCTAAATTTAATTCTATGTTTATATAACCATTATGTTCCATATAATTTTCTGGTTTTTTGCCTCTCCAAATTATCACTGAACCTTCAGGAATTTGAATATCCCCAGACCAAAAAGTATCGAAGTGAGTAATATTTTCAGGAACCCCGTTTAATTCAAACGCATTTTTTCCAGGCATTATAACTATAACTTCCGATGTACCCCAATAACCTCCTGGATTATCATTTACGAGATGGTTTATTGAAGTGTGGTTGGTGATTCTTGTTTCATCTCCGTTAGTTACAGTCGCGAGGGTTGGGAGGTATAACCGTCCATCTGGCGACTGTCTTATACAGCTTGAATCTTTCAAAGCTTTCACAAAACAGATTTGTTCTAGAGTTATCTCTTGGCTATAATTTTCCCTATACCTAGGATCACAAAATGCTGGTGTCTCTGACCAACTTTTTCCAACAGGCTCGATCATACTTAAGGTTGAATCTAAGGATAGATTTTCTACTTTGGAGGGGTTTGTTTCAAAAGAATCCGAAGACATATGACTATTATATAGTAACAGTAATATTTTTAAATAATTAATGTATGAGGTATATTAAAAAAATTTGGTAGTTAATGGTAAAAAAGCTAGCATAACCTTTAAGGGGTATCTTTTAGCAAAACATCTTAGAAATAACTATATTACGCCAATTGGTACTATCTCCGAATGAGATTCCAGTTATCGGACCGGCGCAGTAAAGCAAACACTCCTTCATTTTTACTCCTTTTCTATTAGTAGGTTAAAGTTATGAAACATCGTACAATTATTGCATCGATATTTCAATGGGGGTATGGAAATATTTGATGGGGATTTGTAAAGTATTTATATTTGTGAAAACAGCGAAGAATATTTAGAGTGGGAGATTCTATCGGAACTTTGAACTTCTGGAGACCCAGTCGAGTCTAGGAATTAAGTTATCAAACCAAGTTCTTTTATCGTAACAGTATCCCGATTAATCAGTCTTTCTATTTGAGATAAATATTTTTCAAAATACATTTTCGATGGTGGAGTCAGATCGAGCTTTTGTATTTCATCTAATGTAAAAAAATTTAGTGCTTGTCCTTCATTTCCAAGTTTTATTTCTTTTACTTCCTCATCTGTTAAATATGAGATGTAAATTCCTATTATGTGACCTTTATTGATAATTTTTCCGTAATATTTAATACTTGATGGGGATAGACCTGCTTCTTCTTTAATCTCTCTTTTTATAGCCATATCAAAAGACTCTCCTTCCTCTACATAACCACCAATCGTTTGCCATTTATTTGGGTCAGTTATTTCGGAAATATTGTCCCTTAAAAGAAGTAGCACCTTTTCTTTATATATGATTAATGAAGAAACTGTTTTTTTCATAATAAATTCATTTTGGAGCACCAGTCGAGTCTGGAAACATCAAGTAAAGTACATTCTCTACGCTGTAGACAAGCATAGTATAAAATGATTAAGAAAAACTTTACCTTATTCACTTCTTAAAAAATCTGCTGATTTGAAACGTTCTTGATGTAAAGTCCTCAATTCCTCAGGAGTTTTATTCGATTTTATGGCGACTATTTCCATGTTTGTCCTTGGCCAACGAATTTTAGCATTAGTTAGAGGGAAGTAGTATCTATATTCAAGTATTTCAAAACCACTATTCTCAAGATCAGAGAAAAATTCTTCTCTTGTAGGTTTACTAACATGAGTCTTATCTTTATCCAGATGTTCTCCCCAAAATTTTCCTTCTGTTGTATCAGTAATTGGTGCCCCTACAATTAACAGCCCGCCATCTTTCATCACCCGGGATATTTCTTGTATTGTGTGAGATCTATCTTTGGTATGTTCGATTATGTCCAAAGCGGTTACACATCCAAAAGTTCCAGATTTATAGGGAAGGTTGTCATCCGCATCCAGTTGAACCAATGTGTCGTAAGTTTTACCGTTTTCCTTTAAGGCTTTTTGGGCTCTTTTAAGGGCTGGTTCTATTGATATATCAGCTCCGTAAATATTAGTGTATGGGGATCTTTTTAAAAGGTGGCCAAAAGCACAACCCAAATCTAAATAGCTATCGTTTTCTAAGTCCTTACCATATTTAAACATAGAGCTAATTGCACTTTTCCAAAACCCATCGTTGTCGTATGCCATATATCCTTTTGGAACCCTATAATTTTCGTTACTGAAGTATTCTTCATTAAAGAAATTGACTTTGTCTCCTGAAGAGCTATTTGAATCTGTGGTTTCAGGTTTATCTGGTGGTTGTTCGTTTATGCCACTATTCTCGGAATTTTCTATACTCATTGTATATAAAGATTAACACATTTATTATCTTTAAGTATTATAGAAATAGGTCTATCGGAACTTTAAACATCTGGAGCACCATTCGAGTCTGGAAACCCCAAGTGAAGTATACTCTCCAGGCTAGAAATAAGCATAGCTTGCATCTTCGTTACACTCAGAAGTGAGACAAATGAGACAGTATAAAAAGCTGTGGGAACATCTTACTGATTATTGCTTTTATCGAGGGTACTAACTAGAATATGCTCATGAAGATAGTTAATACTGTTACCTCTGATAAATTATATCTCTCAGGATTTTTATCCGAACCTGAAAATTCAAAAGAAACTATAATAGTGCACATCCATGGTATGGGTGGAGACCCTTACACTAATAGGTGGTATCAAAGTTTTCATGATTTATTTCCTAAAAATAACTGTGCTTTTCTTGTAGGTAACCATAGAGGTACGGGATCAATTACGATGTTTTTTAAAGAACCTGATGAATATCCTAATTGTGGAAATGCCTTAGAGATATTTGAGGATTGTGTAGAAGATATTCATGCTTGGGTACAATTTGCTAAAGATTTAGGTTATAAAAATATCTTTATACAAGCTCACAGTTTAGCACCATCAAAAGTTATTTATTACATGAATAAGAAAAATCCAGATTATATAAATGGGTTAATTTTAATAAGTCCTGTTGATATGCTAGGTTTAACTTTAATTAATAAAGAATTGCATGAGAAAATGCTTCAAGAGTCAAAGAAACTTATTGAAGAAGGAAGAGTGGAACAATTATTGCTGGATAAAGTAGATGGGGAGTATTTCTTTTCAGCAAAAACTTATTTAAATTTCTTTGGAGAAGATTCAAATTGTAATGTATTTTGTTATACAGACCGTAATCACGATTGGGGTTTGGTAAATAATATAAAAGTACCTGTATTAGGTATCTTTGGCACAAAAGATCAGGGAATTTTACCTGTTTCTGATGTAACGAATGCTCAAAAATTATTTGAGAGACAGTTTAAATCTTCACCTATTATTAAAACAACTGTTATCGAAGATGCAGAGCATAGCTTTGATAATCACGAAAATGAAGTAGTTGATAATGTCCTTCAATTTATCCAAGATTCACTAATAGGTTAATTTCTTTATATATAGCATCAAGCCAAATCAACATTTTTAGAGTGGTCGGAACTTCAAGCGTAACATAGGGTTCGACGGGTCTGGAAATAACTCTCCAGGATACGAAAATAAGTCGAAAAAATTAGGATAAACTATGGTAACCCAAGCGAGTCAGTTGGAACTTCTAACAAAAGCCTAGGGAGACGGAACGGTCGGAACTTCAAACATCTGGAGCACCGTTCGAGTTTGGATATTACTACTTATTTTTGTACATTTACTCTTCCACCGATAAAGTGAGCTATATAAACCTCTTTCTCATCAAGAAATATTCTCTCAGTTTGAATAAATTCTTCAATATTTCCCTCGCACTCGTTTGTGTAAGTCAAATTATCTTCTGTAAACTTCTCTGGGCCTCTATGAACACATTTTCCGTTTGGTTGCTCTTTTAATGCCTTTCTTAAGAAAGAATAAATATCTGAAAAATTAATTCCTGTAGCAACTTTTCCCCAATAAACACATCTAAAAATATCTTTTCCGTTATACCAAAGTGTTTCATTACCAGAGTATGGCTCTCCTCCATAGTACTCATCCTCATATTTCCAGTTACCATCTGTTCTTGTTAGTATTTTTCCCTTCTTACCATTGTCCTCATACTTTACACTCTCATCTGCATACCCCATTAAGTTAAACTTTCTGAGTTGCTTTTTTATTTCTTCTGCCTTCGGTTCCATGTTAATATTTTACATTAAATTTAGACTTCTTGGTAGGGAGACGGGTCTATCGGAACTTCAAACATCTGGAGCGGGCGACGGGATTCGGTCACCTGTCTTAAGACACTCTAACTCATACTTATTCGTAAGAGTCTCTAAAGCACGCGACCCCGCCTCGCTCACTTCGTTCGCTCCGGCATTCTCATCCCGTTTTACCAGAGAGCTTGTCAGGACGTAAAATCCTGCCAACCTCTCTGGAGCACCAGTCGAGTCTGGAAACCTGTGTACTTATTATTTGTTTTGATCTAGCTCTGTTAAAATCTTAACTTTTGTTAAATCCAGCTTTATATTTCTTCCTCTTCTTAAGAAAGCTTCAATTTACTCTTCTTTTATTGTGTTAACAGACAGGGTATTAAATGTAGTATTCTCAAAATTAACTTTAGCTTCACAAAAACGTTTGCCGTAGTAGATATGATTTTTATTATCTTTGCTAAAGAACTCAACATCAACCCCATCTTTAGTATACATATACATGTTCGGCCATTTAGAAACACCTTTTTTATATCCCAACAACTCTAGGATTTCACACAGTGGTTTAATTCCCTTATCTGTTGTTACTAGATCAATGTCATTTATATTCTTAAAATAGCTGTTTGAAAGAATTGCTATGGCCCATGATCCTGTAATCCATGTAGGAATGTTTTTATTTTCTAGTTCTTTATTTATTTCCTTTAAGTATTTAAGACTGTAGATCGTTTTCTGATCCGGTTCTATGGTTGGTACTTTTATAGATTTAAATAATTTATTGTCTATAAATAAAATGATGTTGATTAAGAATCTTTTCATACTTTTGTTGTCATAAATTACGGGTATAAACATCTGGAGCACCAATCGAGTCTGGAAATATCTATCTATTTTTATTTTTAATAGTTTGGCCTACTTACTATTTTTGATAAATAAAAAGCCACTAATTTGTAATTAATGGCTTTGTAGATTTACTCTTCGTATTTTATGTCATCAAAGATTACGGGGATTAATCTTTGAAACTCTTTTAGAAGAGGTATTGATAGCTCTCTCATTTGGGGATGGGCCCTTTTTGAACATCTCTTTTTGAAAAAATTTCTCCAGCTCGAGAGATTGTAGGTGACAATTATCTCGGTTTTTAGGGAGTTCGGAAGTACTGTTCTTGCTTCTTCAGGTTTTGCGCCATCTTCAATAAGTGCAATGTATGCATTTTCACAGTGTTGCATAGCATCTAGCCAAATATTGTAGCGTTTTTCATTTCCTACGAAGAACTTTGGCTCAATAACAACTATTCCGTCTGACTTGTAATTGCAGTACCTTGTTGATTCTTGAAGGTAGGACCCAATTCTGTGTCGGACTATTTCATGAGAGATACCACGATCACAAATAAAGCGTACTGTCACTTTCTCGTGTTCAACAATTCCCTCGTGAGGATCTGTGCTTTGAAGCCTAGCTTTAATAAATATCCTTGCTGATTCTTCAGAAATTTTTTCCTCAGATTTGTAACAATTTCTTGCCCAGTACTCCAATTTCTTAAGTATCTTATCTCCATCAAGGTCATCTTCTATGTGGAAATATGCATTAATTATCTTCATGTGGACTCCTTATCGAATGTCTGGTTTTACCTTCTTGATTACTGTCTTTTACTCTTATTCAAAGACTTCATAATTATGGATAAGATTTGATTTTGAACTTCTTCAATTGGTTGAGAAGAATCAATTACGCTCCATTTTTTTGAATCTTGTTTTGCCATGTTAAGGTATCCCTGTCGGACTCTTTCATGGAACTCTATTGCCTCAAGTTCTAGTCTATTTGTCTCGTTTTGATTGTGTTTTCTTGATAAACCTAGCTTTGGTTCCACGTTCAAAAGAATTACGAGGTCTGGTCTGTTCTTGCCTATTGATATATTAGTTAAAATATCCAAATCATGTAGATCCATACCTCTTCCGTAACCTTGGTATGCATATGATGATAGATAACACCTGTCAGTTAAAACTATCTCGTCTCTTTCCAGCGAAGGTTTCACAACATCGAGAATTAATTGCGCTCTTGCTGCAAAAAATAATAGTGTTTCGGTTGCTCCCGAAATTTTTAAATTAATTTTGTTTAACAGTATGTCTCTTATTGCACTACCAACCTCAGTTCCACCTGGCTCTCTTATAGTTAGTACTTTATAGCCCTTAGTTATTAATGTGCTGGCTACGTATTTAATCACGCAGCTCTTTCCTGACCCTTCTCCTCCTTCAAACGCTATATACATATCAGTCTCCTTTCAGTTTTGGTGAGAGTCATTATATCACTTGATGCTTTGATTTTTATAATTAATGTTATGGGGAGACGGAATGGTCGGAACTTCTAACATCTGGAGCGGGCGACGGGATTCGGTCACCTGTCTTAAGACACTCTAACTCATTTCATTCGTAAGAGTTTCTAAAGCACTCGACCCCGCCTCGCTCACTTCGTTCGCTCCGGCATTCTCATCCCGTCTATCCAGAGAGCTTGTCAGGACATAAAATCCTGCCAACCTCTCTGGAGCGGGCGACGGGATTCGAACCCGCGATCTTCTCCTTGGGAAGGAGACGCTTTACCACTAAGCCACGCCCGCGAAAATACTTCAGATATTAACTCTTTAAACTCACAATTAAACTAGAATCTTACCTATTATATCTTAAACAACAAGTCACACAACCAAATGTATTGGTTTGTGACTTTTTTAATATTAATATTAAATAATGAAAAAGATCCTTACGGTAATTGAAGAACTTGACCGGGAACTATCAATGCTTGAGATCCGTTTGGTAGGTACGAAATAGAATCGCTGTTCGCACTTAATATTCGTTCCCATTCAAATCCGTTTCCGTAGACTGCTTCTGCAATTTCCCACAATGTATCTCCTTCCACGACTGTATATGTTTTCCCTTTTATGTCTCCTTCTTTGTAATCATTAGCAACCCATCCTATCTCTTCTGAACTAATATTTAATTTGCTCTCCTCTTCAATTTTTTCTTCCTTTGAATCCTCCATTACACCATCTCCGTTCAAATCCCCCTTGTCTCTGTCAAAAATACTTTCAATGAAACTTTTCTCTTTTTCCTCTTCATTATTTTTTTCTCTCCCTTTATTAAAATAATTATAGGTTGCAAATACCAATGTCATTATGAAAATGCCTCCTATGATAAGCGATAAACCGTCTTTACCTTCTTTTTTGTTATTAACTTTATCGGTTTCTGCCATATTTTTAAAAATTAACACCCCCTTTTAAGTAATAAATATACTTTAGAAAGATTTTCTTAGGGGCAGAGTAATTGCATATTAACACAAAAATAGTGGAAGTTTAAATTAAGATCTATATTGGAGGATTTATATTCCAGAAACTAAAAACTCCTGAGGAGGTGTTAATCCAGCGTGTTTTTCAAGTTTATTAACTCTGTTTGCTAATTTTTCAGAATTCCATTTGTTGACTTCATACATATCTGAATAAATATTAATCTTACTTTCAATATTTAAAACTGATTTCTTTAATATCGCTACATCAGACTTCAATGTCGATACATCTTTTTTTAAGGTTTTAACATCCGTTTTTAAAGGATTAATAGCATCATTAAGTTCCTTTTTAGTGGCAAGATTTTTTAATTCGAATTTATTATCCATTAAAAATCATTTTAGATAAGAATTATAAAATATCAAGACGGATATTCTATTGATATTAGAGCATGGCTCTTAGATTGTAGTTGTTGTTATAACATTTGTATTAATTAAAGAGTAGGGTTTGTAGGAAGGTTTAACAATTCTATGAGATTTTTTATAGCTAACGTATTTAAAAACAACATCTTCAAGAACAATTTTTTTAGCAGGTAGTATAACCATTTTAAAAGCAACCGTATTCTCAGCTAGAGCAGGCTGCAAATATCCAAAAAAACTAATTCTTAGCAGGAAAATAACTATGAAAACGGTTCCCTTGATAGGAAACCTCATAAGTAACGGTGATGTTACTTAGTTTGCAACAATTGTCAATACCATTCTTATAGAGTAGGATCCTGCAGGCTGCTCCCGAGGGATTGATTGATTAACCGAAACCCCTGTTAAATCCCAATAACAATTTGTAGATGCCGAAGCGGTTGAAGACATTAAAGTTATTGAATTAACTGAGCTTTCTTCGTTATATGAAGAGCTGCTTCCTAAACTTAACCCGGTGTTAGAACATCCAGATTGGGGAGTAATTGTTCCGTTTGAGGGATTTAGACTCATTTGGCCACCCAGACTATCACTATCTGAACCGTCATTTGCGTTAGATGAAGGATCATTATAATCATAGTCGGTAGAACCGTTCCAAAAATCAGTAGAACCTCCAACTGCGGCCAGAGAAAGAGTCCACGACGGACTGCCTGTGGTGTTGTTGACTCTAATTTTTTGACTACTGGCGCCAAATGTTCCCGTAGAATTCTGGTTTGAAAAATCAAAAGTTTTTTCAGACATACTGATAGACGGGCTTGAAACACTAACCCCCGTGGAATCTACAATATCTACGGATAAAGACCCCGCAGTATAGGTTACGTCTGCGTATAAAGTAGCTACGTAGTATGTTCTTCCGGTGGTATCACCACTGATAGAAATTTCTAAACTATCTAGATTTGATTGAGATAGAGTAAGTCCGGTAAAAGTAGCGGATGTCCAACTGTAAGAGCCTCTTAAAGTTACAGTTCCTTGATTTTGCAAACTGCCGTCATAGTAAAGGTCGACGCTCATTACAGAGTTGTTTTTACTTGCGTATCCGTAAACCCATACTACGATTTGTGTAGCTTGGGCTATTGAACTGATTGTTCCCATGGTATATCTATCTACATTTGTGGCTGTACCTCCATTATTTACGTTATCTGTGGTAGTTCCCGCGGTTGGTTGCACAACCATTTCGTCAATTTCTGTATAGTGTGTTGTTGCTGTACTGGTCCATTGGAGAGTCGTAGTATCGCCGTTAGGTCTAATGTTGGCATTTAAAGCATATGTATGAGGAGTAAAGATGATAAAAAAAATAAAAAGAGATAATAGAGAAAGGGATTTCTTATTTAATATTAACTTGAAAATCATATGATACTACTAATTTCATCAACTGAAGGCTTGGAAGGTGGTTCTTTATTTACAGCGGGTTTTGATTTGGTAAAGGTTTTAGGCTTAGGTTTGGATTTTGGTTTTAATTTCGGCTTGTTTATAGAATTAGGTTTTGAATTAAAATCAGATTCAAGCTTATTGTGGATATTGTTTGGATTAACGACTTTAGGTTTCTTCACCGATTTTATTTTATCAGATGCTCTTTTAGATATTATATTATCGTTATCTTTACCTAATTTTTTTAAATTTTTAGTAAAAGTATTTTTATTTCCATTCATTTTTGGCGGTACTCTTAGAATATCACCCGATTTAATAATGTAAGGAGGTCTGAGTTTGTTTGTCTTAGCAAGTAATTTCCAATTAACATTATATCTATCAGATAAAGAATTTATATCATCACCTTTCCTTGCTTTATATTGAACCCAATTTTTCATGATCCATTTTTGTCTTTTTTTCTTTATTATGATTTTTAAAAGCAAGAAAATTAAAAAGAAAATGACAGATAAAATTATTGCCAAACCTTTAAGAGTCGGGAACACAATGAAGTAGATTGGTCTGGTTTCAATGGTAATCGGATTATTCGAGCCTGTTTCCCCAATCACGGCAGCTGCATTTCCGTCATATGTGACTATTCCTTTAGCCTTATAAATTGATCCAAAAGTTGGGGATTTTACATCGTAGTTGTAAGTAGCCACATCACTTCTAAATATGGGGTATTGCCCACCGAAAATTATTATTTCTTTGTTTAACAAATTAGAGACTCTCACTTTTACATCAGTGTCTACGGAAACATTTCCAGTATTACTAACGCTTAAACTTAATGTTAGTTTATCCAAGCCTTTTCTTTTTACTAAAATATCTCTTAGACTTAATTTTCTGATGATTTCTCCAGGAATTGTGATAGCTACCCTAAGACCCGTTCTTACCGAAATAGAAATTCCTGCTGATTCTGACGGAGGTTTTTTTTCTTGAATTAAGATACATCCGTTGTGTTCTCCAACTTCCACATCTTCAGGAACATTTATCGTAAAGGGAATTGTTTCTTCGGACATGGGGTCTAGTGTTACTTCATTTTTATCCAAAATCACCCAGTTTCCGATGCCTTTCTTATCTTGGGAATATTGTTTACAGGCAAATCCTCCGTCTGTAGATTTAGTATAATCTGCGGCATAAACTACAAAAGTTTTGGTTTCATTGGTATTGTTTATAACTCTAATTCCTTCGTCTATTGTTTTTCCAGGGTCTGCTGTATGAATAAAAATTGATTCGGTTCTGGGATTGTCTTCTCTGGGGAAAGCAGGTTTACCTCCAAAACCACTGTATTCAATTGCTTGTGAATAAAATATTTTTGAATAGATGGTAATAAGAATTAAAAATAAAAACAGTTTATAAAACTTAATGTTTTGGGTCTTTTTAAAATTTAAATTCATGAAAAATTAGTTGGCAAGGATGGACAGAACCATGTTGATTGCATAATCTGAAGCAGCGGGTTGTTCAGCAGGAACTTTTTGAGAAATGGAAACTCCTTGTAAAGTCCAATCTCCAATATCATCCGAACCAGCTGCCCCTGATAAGATGGTTATGTCATCCGTAACCGTTTCAGAAAATGAGTTTGAAGACCCTGCTGATACTCCTGTGGTTGTGCATGTAGAGCAAGATCCCACGGAAATAGATCCCCCTGACGCATCTACGGTCATTTGACCTCCTAAACTATCCGGATCGCCTGCTCCATCTACACATCCAGAGCTGTTTGGGTCATTAAAATCGAAATCAGTTCCGGCACTATCCCATACTGCTGTATCCGAAGATCCTGCCAAAGATACCGTCCAACCACCATCCGCAGCATCTGGGTTTTTAACATAGATTTGCTGGGTAGTTGTTCCAAAGGTACCTGTTGAAGTTTGACATGTAAATCCAAACGATAGGGTACTCATATTAATTGATGGTGCACTAACTGAAACATAGGTGTCATCAACAATATCTACAGTTAAAGTTCCAGAATTTATGGTTTGATTAAAAGTTGAAGTATCTGAAGCAAAAACATAATAAATTGAGCTAGTAATTGAAACAATGAAGACTAAAAAGAGCAGATTTAAAATTTTTGTTTTTCCTCTCAATATATTATCGAGCAGAACATTTTTCATATATGTAAAATATTAAACTAAATTTTTTTTCTTGTATAGTAGTTATTTATAAAATCTTCAAAAACCTTTTCTACTATATTTATTGTTTTAATCTCTACATATTCTTCTTCTTGGTGGGATTTTTCATATGGGCTGGGTCCGAAAATCAAAATATCGCTTCCCCAGTTTTCTTGAAGAAACTGTACTTCATAATAACCGGAATTATTGATGTCTCTATAAATAGGATTAATGTTGGTTTCTTTTAATATGTTTTCAAAGTTCTTTAATTTTGATTTTGGCGTAAAAGCTGGGTTCATTAAAAAATTAAACTCAATATTACTTACTTCGATCCCTATTTTTTTGGAGATTGAGTTAATTTTATTTTCAATAAAATTTTTAGTTAGCTTCCTATTTGATATTCTTATCTCAGCAATACACGAAGCATAATTTGGAACAAGATTACCGCTACCAATAACTTGGTTGTTTTCTCTTAAGATACCGCCATTAAGTCCTGCTAAATTCAATGAGTTTTTTCCGCTCTCATTGTCATATTTGCTAATCTCCTTTTGCAATATATCAAATAATTCTACGGATTTTTCAATTGCGTTTATACCTAAATTCTTTGACCCTGCGTGGCAAGATTTTCCGTGAAATTTTAGAGTAAACTCAGTTACCCCTCTGCAACTGTTCAGTATTTGTAGAGAAGTGGGTTCGGGATTGATTATTAATTTTGGTTTAAATTTGTATTTTTTAACCAAGGCTTTGGCACCTTTAAACTCATATTCCTCATCAACTGAAAAAATGTAAGCAATATTATCGTTGTTTTTAAATTTATTCGCGATTGAAAGTGATACCGCCAAGCCCGATTTCATATCTACAGAGCCTAATCCAAATATTTTTCCGTCTTTTTCTATTGGTTTTGTGCAGTTTGATTTGAAGTTTTTAGGAGGGACAGTATCCAAATGGGAGAAAAACATTAGTTCGGGGTTTGGGTTTTTATAAGCTACTATATTGAATCTTTTATCTTCAACAAATTGCTTTTCAACTTCAAGGTTTGTGTTCTTTTTAAGGAAATCATAAACAAAATTTCCTATTTCTGATTCATTTACACCCTCACCAACGTAAGAAGGTATTTCAATAAGTTTTTTAAGTAAATTTATAGTCTTATTAGACATTATTTTGTTTATACAATAAATTGTAAATTTTGTTTTACTTCTATTTATCTTACTATATTGGGGTAAAAGTGGAAATAATAATTATTTAAATGGCGGGGCCGACGGGACTCGGTCACAAGTCCAAGTATCTCTAAGTCACTTCGTTCCTAGAGCTTCTTGGCTCGCGACCCCCTCTCCTTCGCTACCGCTCAGTCCGAATTATCCTCGTCCCGTCTACACAAAAAGCCTGCCAAGGAATAAATCCCTGTCAGGCTTTCTGGCGGGGCCGACGGGACTCGGACCCGCGACCTCTGCAGTGACAGTGCAGCGCTCTAACCAGGCTGAGCTACGACCCCATAAATGCAGTCATTATGTTATCAATATAAGAATAAATAATCAATAAGTCCTTAAAAACCGTATATTTTAGATCTACTTTTATAACGACAATCTCACCATTTTCCTTATATTTCTTCTAAAAATGATAAAATAAATTATGCAGGAAAACCGAATTTCCAATAAAGATGTGATAGTAATGTTAAAGGAGATTCTTGCCGCTATGGAAGTCAAGGGATTCAATAGTTTTCGGGTTAGAGCTTATCAAAACGCCATTTCAGTATTAGAAAACCTTACAGTTTCAATTCAAGATCTTTGGGAAAATAAAAGACTTGGAGAAATCCCCGGCATTGGTCCCGGCATCGAAGCTCATTTAAATGAATTTTTTACTCAAGGTTCAGTCAATGAGTTTGAAGAAATTAAAAAAACCCTTCCCGAAGGTATGTTTTCTCTCATTGGTCTTCGTGGAATTGGCGCAAAAAGAGCCTATAAATTAGCTTTAGCTTTCAAATTAGATAATAGGGAAGATGCTTTAGAAAAAATAAAATTGGCTGCTGAAAAAGGAAGAATCCAAATTATAGAAGGTTTTGGACAGAAAATGGAGAAATCCATTTTAGAAGCGGTTGAAGAACAAAAGCTAACTAAAAATAAAAAAGTAAGATTTCTTCTTCCGCAGGCGGAGGAGATTGTAGCTAGAATTAAAAAATATATGAGTGAATGTGAGTATGTAATTGAATTAGAAGCCTGCGGGTCTTTTCGAAGAAAAAATCCGACTATTGGTGATCTTGATATTCCGATATCAACAAAAGAACCGCAAAAAGTAATCGAATTTTTTTTAAAATTTCCTGAAATAGAGGAAGTTCTTGTGGTTGGTGATAAAAAAGCTAGTGTAGTGTTAAAAAACGAAGCTCAAGTAGACATCCGAGTAAGCGAGCCTGAATCTTATGGCTCTATGCTTCAATATTTTACCGGTTCTAAACAACACAACATTCTCCTTAGAAATTTTGCATTAAATAAAGGTATGTCTTTATCAGAGTACGGAATAAAAAAAGGCTCCGAGTTAATGGAGTTTTCAAGTGAAAAAGATTTTTACGGACAAATAGGTTTACCTCTTATTCCTCCGGAACTTAGAAACGGTAATCAAGAAATAGAGTTTGCTCAAAAAGACAGACTTCCTAAACTAATAGAATTGTCTGACATAAAAGGTGATATTCATTCTCACACTAATTTTTCTGATGGTGTAGACACTTTAGAAAACATGGTAGAGGAAGCTAAAAAAATGGGATATGAATATATCGGTATTTCTGACCACGCACCAAGTATCCAATCCCGAGGCCTTGGAACCGTTTTAAAAATCGTTAGTGATACCAGGAAAAAAATAGATGAAATAAACTCTTCGCAGAGCGATATTAAGGTTTTATTTGGATACGAGGTAAACATATTAGTAGATAATTCATTATCTCTTCCTGACGATATTTTAAAAAATTTGGATTACGTTATTGCAGGAATTCACTCGGGTTTTAGTCAGGACAGAGAAGCAGTAACCCAGAGATTATTATCAGCAATTGAAAATCCCTACGTAAGTGTGATATCCCATCCTTCAGGAAGAATGTTAAATGAAAGAGATCCTGCAGACCCTGATTGGACTAAAATATTTTCTGCTGCCCGAGATAATAACGTCCTTTTGGAAATAAATAGTCAACCATCCAGATTAGATCTTCCTGACGATCTTATAAAAATGGCTATAGATTGGGGTGTTGATTTAATAATTAACTCTGACGCTCACTCCATTTCAGATTTAAATTTTATGAAGTACGGTATTTATATGGCTCGAAGAGGTTGGGCTGAAAAGAAAAACATCGTAAATTCTCTAAAATATGACGAGTTTGTTAAAAAAATTAAGTTAATGTAAAATTTTAGCGTTCACATATTTTTAAAAGGGAGGTGATATTAAATGGTTTTAGGTATTTTAGCTGTAGTCGTTATATTAGGTTTATTTATTATGGGAGTTTACAACTCCTTAGTAACATTAGGTGTAAGAATTAAGGAAGCTTGGAGTCAGATTGATGTTCAATTAAAAAGAAGAACAGACTTAATTCCCAACTTAGTCGAGACTGTAAAAGGTTATGCATCCCACGAAAAAGAAGTGTTTGAAAAAGTAACTCAAGCAAGAGCGGCATTAATGTCAGCAAGTAGTCCTAAAGAAGCAGGAGAAGCAGATCAGATGTTAGG
>Ga0116172_10001721_pt1 | contig 19774 bp, 11 predicted proteins | sample AD_UKC083_MetaG_FD_89799 | JGI IMG/M metagenome (GOLD analysis project Ga0116172, IMG submission 89799) | Active sludge microbial communities of municipal wastewater-treating anaerobic digesters from USA - AD_UKC083_MetaG | ecosystem: Engineered > Bioreactor > Anaerobic > Digestate | place: USA... | reverse complement strand
CTTTCAATGCCGAAAAAATCAGCTGAATGTCATCGTTGTTTTGTGTTACCTGTTTTTCGAGCAGTTCAAGTTTCAGCAGGATGTCTTTATTCGCCATTATCATTTCGAACATACGGGTGAAAACGAGGATAATTCTGATGTTCACATCTATTGATCTCTTACTGTTAAGAATACATGCCAACATGGTGACACCCTGCTCTGTAAAACAGCACGGAGCATACCTTAAACCCATGTTGTCAGAATTGGAGGTCGCAAATTGCGACCTCCAATTTTTTCAATAGCACCTATTACACAGTATAACTGCATATTACACTGAATAGCCAAAATCAATAAAATTCCGCAAAAGATTGTATTTTTGTTTATTCATGAATAAAATAATTCTCATATTATTCCTGCTGATTTGTACTTCATTCTTAGCCGGTGCACAGAATGAAATCATTTCTGCCGACTCGCTCAATATTCTTTCATCAGAATTTCGCCAGACCGATAGTGAGAAAAGTTTGCAACTTGCCAGAGCCGCCTGGATTATTTCCTCACAGCAAAACGATACGGAAGCAATGGCAGCCAGTCTCCTCAATATGGGAATGGCGCAATATAAATTAAGTCGTTTCGACAGCGCCATCGTGTCGTGTAAAAAAAGCTACCACCTTTATAAATCCATTGGTCATTCAATCGGAATGACAGCGGCTGCGAACAATCTGGGCATGGTGTATTACCAGATGAGTGATTTTGCAAATGCAGAAAAATATTATTCCATCAGCCTCGATATTGATTACTCTCTGAACGATACCGCAGGAATGGCTTACGGGCTTAATAATCTTGGACAACTGTTTCAATACCGGGGTGATTATCAGAAGGCGCTTCAATACTACATGCTATCGGCTGAAATTGAACACCAGTCAGGCAATCCGTATGGAGAAGCACACTCTTGGCTGAACATCGGCAGCGCGTACTCCGAATCCGGCAATCTGTCAAAAGGAAATGAATATTACCGGAAAGCACTTGAATATTTTTCTTCGGTCAGCGACAGCCGCAATCTGGCTTTGGTACTGATAAATCTGGGTGACAATTTCCGCCTGAACCATGACTTTGCACAGGCACGCAATATGATTTCGAAAGCCATTGAAATCAGCACCCGAAATAAAAATGACATTGAACTTATTCAGGCGCAAATATATTATTCCAAACTGCTGAGTGATGAAAACAAGGCCGACAGCGCCGAATTCTGGTTGTTTGAAGCACTTAACCGTTGTGTTGAAACCGATAATAATCTGCTGGCCTGCGAAGCTCTGATGCAGCAAGGGCTAGTGTTATCTGCAGAGAAAAAATATCCCGAAGCCAATCAGTATCTGCTCAATGCCTACGAGTTTGCATCAGACATGCAATATGCATCAGCGCTCAAAACAATTCTGGAGCAGCTGAGCAATAATTATTCGGCTTTGGGTGATTTTGAAGAAGCTTTGAAATATCAGAAAATGGGGGCAGCAAACGATCAAACACAAGTAATGTCAAACAGTGCTGCCAAAATTAAAAAAGACACAAATCCGGAAAAACCTGCAATGATGACATTGCTGTACGGGCTGGTACTGGGCGCATTTTTAATATTGTTGTTGGCAACAATACATTTCTACATCAGGATGAGATATTATAAAAAGCTCACTGAGTCACATTCTCCGGCGCGCGAAGAACGGAAGTAATACTCCTTCGAGTCCCAGATTCAGATCCGCGTCAACATAATCAACACCATATTGAGGAGATTTTGTGCGGATATCATTCATCAATTTGGCAAAATTCTTCTGATACATTTCTCTCACTTCGGCCGGACGGATCTTAATCACAGAGCGGTTTTCGAGATCAATGAACTTGTGCGGCATGTTACCGAATTCAAAATCCTCTTCGAATTTCTTATCGAGCGTATGAAAAATAATCACTTCGTTTCCATTGTGGCGCAGGTGTTGCAGCGCATCGAGCAAAGCATCGGGATTATGAGCGGCATCAAAAAGATCGCTGAAAATAATCACCATCGAGCGCCGGTGAATGCGTTCAGCAATCTCATGCAAGGCAGGCACCAACTGTGTTTCGGGAGCAGGTTCCTTTTTCACTTTATCGAGATGCTGCTGCAAAATGCTCATCAAAAACTGATGATGAATGAAAGTGGACTTTGCTGCAGTGTGTGTGTCAAGCTCCTTGTTCACCAATGACAAGCCTACTGCATCACGCTGCTGGCGGAAAATAATCATGAATACAGCAGCCAGAAAAACCGAAAAATGATACTTGCTCTGCAGCTCCTGCGGCTTGCTGCTGTCGCCCGGAAACAGCATGGAAGCAGAGCCGTCGATAATGATTCGGCAACGCAGATTTGTTTCCTCTTCGAAACGTTTGATAAAAAGTTTTTCGCTTCGGGCAAAAAGTTTCCAATCGATAAAGCGCGTGCTCTCGCCCGAATTGTATTGCCGGTGTTCTGAAAACTCGACCGAAAAACCATGAAAGGGGCTCTTGTGAAGCCCCGTTATAAATCCTTCCACTACCTGACGTGCGCGCAGTCCGAGATAGCCGAACTGCTGCAGCCGTTTGTCATTCCAGTCTATCAAAGCAGTTTCTGCAGTTTCTCTTCAAATGTGCGTTTCGATGCTGCGCCGACATGTTTGTCAACCAGCTGACCACCTTTGAAAAACAATACCGTAGGGATATTTCTGATGCCGAACTGCGAGGTGATCTGCGGATTTTCATCCACATTCACTTTGCCAACCTTTGCTTTTCCGGCATATTCGGTTCCCAGTTCTTCAATGATTGGACCAATCATGCGGCAAGGTCCGCACCACTCTGCCCAGAAATCAACAATAACAGGAACGTCGCTCTGCAGGACGTCTTTTTCAAATTCAGCATCGGTGAATTGGTGTGCCATAAATACTATATTTTTTTGGTTAGAACAAATACAAAATTACTCAATTTACCCGGAAATACAAAACCGTTTTTCATTGCTATTCCTGATATTCATCAGCATTCACTCCTTCAGCGATTTCGGCAACCACTTCAGCGGGTTCAGCCATTTTCTTTCTGAATGGTATCACCGAATTGAGGATGGTGCTCTTTACATCATAACCACTCACAAACTCAAGATCGGCCAGCAATGAAATGCCTTCAATGTCGGTTTTCATATATGGATTGCTCAGCTTTACCACCTCTTTGTTTTCGGGATCCAGCATGAGAAACTTCATTGAAATATTGCCGGGATGCGCATTGATGATCTCCTCAATCCTGCGCGTGCAATCGGCTGAAATGTCGGCAAGTGGCACCTGAAAAAGTACGGCTGCAATTTTCTGATCGAAATACCCGGCCAGCTTCGAAATATTCTGCAGCCGCAATTCACGCGATTCCGGATCACGGCCAAACCGCCCTGCATCGACCTTTGCATGCACAAATACTTTCTGCCCGTTTTCGAGCACAGGCTTAAATTTGACATAGTCATCCTTGAAGGCACGTAGAGTGATTTCGCCAGAATAATCAAACAATGTGAACGATGAATACAGGTTTTCGTTTTTATCACGTCTTTCCTGCAGGTCTTTTACAACGCCCGAAAACAGAAGATCTGTACCGACTTTCATTACATCAAGACCATCTGCAATTTCCTGTATCTGATGCGTGCTGAAATGTGTCACCTCATTGCTGAATTCATCCAGCGGGTGACCACTGATGTAAAAGCCCGCCACATCTAGCTCCCTGGCCAGTTTGTCATCAAGATTCCATCGAGGACAATCGGGCAGTTCCATCACAGGGAAAGTGGCATCTTCCATTTCTCCGAACAATGATGCTTGCTGCGAATTCATTTTTTCCTGCATCTGCGATGCATGCTTAATCATTTTTTCGAGGAATACAACACCATCCATGTCCGTCTGGAAAAACTGTGCGCGGTGCGAGTTCAGATTGTCGAAACTGCCGCCCATAGCCAAAGATTCCAGTGCACGCTTGTTTACGTTGCGGAAATTATTCCTTTTAAAGAAATCATTGACGTCGGTATAAATTCCGTTGGCATTCCTCTCATCAATGATAGACTGAGCCGCAGATTCACCCACATTCTTCAATGCTGCCAAACCAAAACGGATCTGATATTCCTTGTTTACCGAAAATTTCAGCGAGCTTTCGTTCACATCAGGACCAAGAACAGCAATGCCCATGCGGCGGCACTCGCTGATGTAGAATGTAACTTTTTTCAGATCGTTCAGGTTATGTCCAAGAACTGCAGCCATGTATTCTGCAGGATAATTGGCTTTCAGCCACGCTGTCTGATAAGCAAGCACCGTATATGCAGCCGAGTGCGATTTATTGAAACCATACTCACCGAACTTGGCCATGGTGTCGTAAATCTCGTTGGCAAGCGCCTTTTCGATGCCATTGGTTTTTGAACCTTCAATGAATTCTCCGCGAAGACGATCAATGATGTCCATCTTCTTTTTACCCATGGCTTTTCGCAGCTCATCGGCTTTTCCCTTGGTGAAATTGGCCAGTCGCTGCGACAGAAGCATAATCTGCTCCTGATAAATCATAATCCCATACGTGTCCTGCAGCACCTGCTCCGCAAGCTTGTGCGGATATTCAACCTTTTCAATTCCGTGTTTACGCGCAATGAAATTCGGAATGAAACCCATAGGACCCGGACGGAACAAGGCGTTCATTGCAATCAGATCCTCGATATGCGTGGGTTTGAGTTTTTTCAGCCACGATCGCATTCCTTCCGATTCAAACTGGAAAGTACCAATGGTCTCGCCTTTCTGATACAACTTATACGTCTTCTCATCTTCGAGCGAAATAGTATCGATGTCTATACTTTTGTTGTAACGCTCTTTAATCAGATCCAGCGCGTCTTTGATGATCGAAAGCGTTTTCAGGCCAAGAAAGTCCATCTTGAGCAATCCGGCTTTTTCAACGATCGATCCTTCATATTGAACCAGTGGTAAAATCGAATCCTTGGCGCGTGCCATCGGAACATAATTCGAAAGGTCTTCCTTGCCGATGATGACACCGCAGGCATGAACACCTGTGCTGCGCACGTTTCCATCGAGTGTGCGTGCAATATCGACAACCTTTTTTACATCCGGATTTGAATTGTATAACTCTTCGAAATCCTTGTTTCTCATGGCATCGTCAAGCGTAACCTTTGGACCTTCAGGAACCATTTTGGCAATCCTGTTGGACAATGACAACTCGACACCCATCACACGAGCGACATCGCGTATCGAAGATTTGGCGCCGAGTTTACCAAAGGTAATGATCTGGCTCACCTTGTCGGCACCATATTGATTTATCACATATTCAATCACGGAATCGCGCCCGTAGTCATCAAAGTCAACGTCGATATCAGGCATTGAGATACGATCGGGATTGAGAAAACGTTCAAACAGTAAGTTGTATTTAATCGGGTCGATATTCGTAATTCCAAGACCGTATGCAACAATGGATCCCGCAGCACTGCCACGGCCCGGGCCAACCAGAACGCCCATCTGGCGCGCCTTTCGGATATAGTCCTGCACAATAAGAAAATAACCGGCAAAGCCCATTTTTTCGATGGTGGCCAGTTCGAATTCAAGCCGCTCTTTTATTTCGTCGGTAAAATCCGTGTATTTACTCTTCACGCCTTCGCGCGCCAGATGCGCCATGTATTCGAAATCACTGCTGAATTCAGCAGGCGTTGGATACACAGGAAGCATCACATCATGCTCAATGCTGAATTCTTCAATCTTATCCGCAATTTCAACCGTGTTGGCCAGTGCTTCGGGGTGGTCGCCGAACAGGGCCATCATTTCTTCATACGATTTCAGATACTCATTGCCGGTATAATACAGATCATCATTGTCATCCTTGTTTGTATTGATGCGGATCAGAATTTTATGTGCCTCAAAATCTTCTTTGTGGACATAATGAACGTCATTGGTAGCAATCAACTTTACACCGGTCTTCTGCGAAAGCCGCACCAGCACTTCATTCACCTGCTTCTGTTCCGGAAGACCATGATCCATCATTTCAAGATAATAATCATCGCCGAAAAGACTTTTATACCATTCAATTGATTTCAGTGCTTCATCTTCACCGCGGTTCATGATGAGTTGAGGGATCTCGCCGCCAAGGCAGGCAGAACAGGCAATAAGACCATCGTGATATTTCGAAAGCAAATCCTTGTCGATGCGCGGCGTGTAGAAAAATCCCTTGAGATTGGCCTGCGAAATCAGTTTGACGAGATTGCGGTAGCCCTGCATGTTTTTTGCAAGCAGAATCAGGTGATGGCCACTGCGGTCTTCCTTCGATGTCATCTGCTCCATGCTGTTTCGCGCAACATATGTTTCGCAACCGATAATGGGCTTTATGCCTGCTTTTTTCGCTTCACTTACAAATTCAAGAATGCCGAACATCTGACCGTGATCAGTTACGGCAACAGCATTCATATTCAATTTTGCAGCCCGCTTCAGGAGCGTTTTAATGTTGGATGCTCCGTCAAGTACAGAGTAAATGGTATGCAGGTGTAAATGAACAAACTGAGACATGAATTCCTTTCCTTTTCTTTCAAAAATTTCGTTTCGATAAAAATATATATTTTTACTCCTTCAAAAAGTGTTGTTGAAAACTTTTCTTACATGCGCACCAAATCAAAATTTCAGGGAATCATTTCATATTGTTTCGTGTTTGCAATTGCTGTTCTGGCTTCATGCACATCGGACAATTCAGGCAAATTGCTGCAAAACGCAGGATCGGTCCTGTCATCTGTTCAACGTCCGCCCGATACGACATTGAAAATTCCATGGGTAGAAAGCGAGCGGAAAGTATATCTGATACCGGCCAATACTTTTTTCAGCCGTGGAAATATCCTGCTGCTGCACGGATGGAATCTCAAACCGATGGGCTGGTGCGAACAGACTTCACTTTGTAAAAAACTGCGCGATGCAGGATTCAACATCATCATTCCCGATATGGGCAAAAGCATGTATGCATCGCAGACATATGATGAGACACTGCCTACAATGGCCGAACAACCGCTTCGTTCCTGGCTTACAGACACTGTGATTGTGTATCTTCGTGATTCGTTCAAACTGTTTACCAAAGAAGCAAATAATTTTATTGTCGGCCTTTCTACCGGTGCGCGTGGCGCGTTTGCACTGGGACTTGATATGCCCGAAGTGTTTGATGGCGCCGTTGTTCTTTCGGGCGATTACGATCAGACGCTGATGGCCGATGACAACCTGATGACCTTTTTCTATGGCAGCTACGAAGATTATCCGGAGCGATGGGAAGGCGAAGACAATCTTTTACGCAACGCTGACAAATGGACATTGCCTATCTACATCGGGCATGCACAGCAGGATCGCGTTGTGCCATGGGAACAATCGGATACACTGAACAAGACCTTACTGAAAATTGGCAAAGTTGAACCAGTGGCGCATTTTCCAAAAGGATTCGGACACGACTACACCTACTGGGAAAGCGAGTCAGACAATATCATTGCGTTTATCCGCAAAATCTGCGACCGCGAAATGACCAGCGAGAAATGACGCATGCGGCATGAGGCACTTCGCGGGTTGAAAGTTATAATGTAATAAAGTTATAAAGGCACAGCAGCGCATTTTATCTTAGTTGGGCGTAGTCTGTAAAGATTTAATATGCAGGGTTGAGTCTCTATACTCAACCCAACAGATTTTATTAAAGACTACGCCCAGCTTTGGATTTATTGCGCTGCAGCAATGCATCGCTGCACTGGCGCAAATTTTCAATCCGTGACATTGCAGGATTATCAATAGTTTTATATAGCCATTTTTTCGATTCGTATAAAATTTTGATAGACTTGTGCCCAATACACAAAATATTTCTACATTGCACTCAAAAAATACAATGAAAAGGGGGATACTTTTATTACTGGGCATTATTTCACTTTCAGTATCTGCACAACAGATTTCGCCTATGAAAGCTGAAACAACCGCCAATGAATTCTTTTCGCAGAACAAGCTGGGCTGCACAATACAGACAATTACACCGCGGCTGGATTCATCCGGCGACACCCTGTATTACATTGTAAATGCGACTCCGCATCACTACGTGATTGTGTCAGCAAGTAAATATGTATCACCGGTCATTGCCTGGTCTTCGACATCGCAATTCGATGCATCGATGCCATTTGCGCAAATCCTTGACAACGATGTCGCATCCAGAATTAACAACGCTTCATTGCTGTCAGGTCAGAACAAAAGCGTTATTTCAAATCAATGGAATATGCTGAATGATGGAATGGTGCAGTCGCCAAAACTGCAGTACTGGCCCGATTCGGGAACCACCAGCACCGGTGGCTGGGTCGAAACACACTGGACACAGACTGCGCCTTACAATCAGATGTGTCCGATGGATCCGGTATCAGGCACACGCAGCTATGCCGGCTGTCCGGCCATTGCCATGGGACAGATCATCAATTATCTGAAAACAACGCAGAACACACGCTTTAATGATGGTGACGATTATTATCACAACTACGCAGGCCGCAACTATTACATCGACGATGATGCTGATTCAATCGGATTTCCAACATTCCCTGTTTTAAACGACTGGCTGGATTCAGCAGATATATTGTTTCAGTCAGGCCTCGACGCAACAGCGTCAACTGCGGCAGCCATAGTGTTCGCATGCGGAACCGCCTGTACACAGGTTTATACATCACAGGGGTCCGGCACCTTTGGTGTAAGTCAGGCATATGCGGCCTATCAGCGTTTTGGTTTTGCCAGCTGCGAACTTCATGAAAGCACTGATTCAGTAATGTATGCAACGCTGATCAGCAATATGAAAAATGGCTGGCCGGCACATCTGGCAGTAGTCGATTCAGCATGGAGTGTCGGACATAATGTAGTGGTGGATGGCTACCGCGCCGATGGATATTTTCATATCAATTTCGGTTGGGGTGGTTCAACCGATGGCTGGTGGCTCGTTCCCGATCCATCATTCCCCTACTCCATGGGTGTGCTCGAAGGAATTGTACTTGATATAATGCCTGTTGGCACAGGGGTTTCAGAAAATCAAAACAATAATCAGATTGATTTTTATCCAAATCCCGCAGAAGATGTCATCTATCTCAACACCGCTTCGGAAGCCAGTCTTCAATACTTCATATTTTCTTCAACCGGACAGTTGATTCAGTCAGGCCGCAGCAGTGGAAATATTTCTGTCAGCGATCTCTCAGCGGGAATTTATTTTCTGCAACTGCAGACAGCTGATGGTATGCAGGTTTCAAAACTGGTGATTGAATAATCGTAGTTAAAAATGAAAAAAATCTGTTTCGTATTTCTGCTCATATCTGTTGTTGGATTTGCACAGAACAATCATCTCAACTTGCAGTTCAACGGCGGCACATCGGGCTTTCAGCTGATAGATAAAGGAGGGACACTGATTGACATATACAACAACCTGATTCAGGAACAGCAAAACGGCTTCTTTTACAATGCAGTGTTTGGCTATTCTCATAACTTCGGTCGTTTTTCTGTCGGTGCAAATCTTTCAATGAACCGGCTTCAGGAAAAATCAAGCAACAAATGTGATTCGATGTATGTTGATATGAACTATGAATATGTCGGTCTCACCGCACATGATGATTACCGTTACCGATTTCTGAACGCTTCTGCACAGGTGCAATTCAGTGTTATCAGTCACGATAAATTCAGCTTCGGACCTTCCGTTCAGTTTGGCGTATCGCATATTTTTACAACGCGCCATTTGTTTGATATGGATTTTCAGGCAGTATACGATGACCACCATTCAGATCAGGTTATTGACATTGGTGACCGTCCGTTCATCATGACCGCCGGTGCCGGATTATTTGCACAATATAAGCTTACTGACAGCTGGAGTCTGCGTGCAGACCTGAATTACACAACATTTCTGCAACATATTGTCAAACTAAGTTTTCCTGAAAAAAGCTGGTACCGCTATTATGCAGCAAGTGGTGGTCTGGGGGTTGTGTATACGTTCTGAGGTTGAAGTTGATTATCATCTGGTGAAATTTTGTCAATGCAATTTGTCACGCATCTCAATAACTCCACTTCAAAAAGATTAAGCCAAAATAAAGAATAATAACCACACAGCTCCTTCCCAGAGCTGACGGCTGATTACTGATGGCTGAATACTAAGAGCTGACAGCTGAAAACTATCGCACTACAACCAATTTTTTCCTGATTACTTTGTCGCCGGATGTCAGTGCAACAACATATTCTCCCGGAGCCAGCAGAGCTGTTTCAAGCGTTTTGCTGTTTTCACCTGAAACTTTCCAGGCGGAAATTTTCCGGCCTTTCATGTCTGTAATCTGGATCGTACCTTTGTCATCATCAAACAGATTCCAGGAAATGACACATGCTCTGTCGGCCGGATTGGGACTTATCTGCAGCTCAACTGAATTGTCTTCGTCGATGGAAACAATGTACGGATAACCAACCTCAAAAGTCATTGTCGTATCGCAACCGCTTGACGATGTAATCGTAACAGAATAAATACCTGGTGTGAGTGAAACGCCGTCCTGCATTGTTGTTCCATGGCTCCATGCGTAGGTGTAAGCATTTGTATATCCTGGCACATCCGTGACGGTTACATCAATCATTCCGTCGTTGCAGGTTGCGCAGGTGGCATCAGTAATTAAGGCAGATGCATGGAATGTGCGGATATCAGGTATTTCAATGAATTCAGTTGTTGAACAATCATCAATCAGATCAATGGCGGTGAATGAGTAACTGCCCGCTGTCATTCCGCTCAGAGAGAGCGATACAGGACCATGCGCCCAGAAATAATCATAGGAACCTGAACCACCGGAAAGAGTAATCAGACAACTTCCAATACCCAACGAGCACGAATCAGAAATAACGTTGGCGGCAATCTCAAGTCCGCTTGAAACAGAAAACACCGTATCACTGACAATCTGCACACAGCCGCTTGAAACGCGGGTTACAGTACAGGTGTAAATACCGGCATTTAAGCCATTGATGTCCTGAGTGGTTGCACCATTGCTCCACAAATAATTGTATGTACTGGTAACATATGGGCTTACAAACAGATCGATGCTGCCCGTGCCATCTCCGCAGCTTTCATTGCTTACAGAAATATTTGTTGTGAAATCAAATTCATTGGAAATATCAAACGAAAAATTATCAGCGCAAACACCATCGGATACCGTAACCGAATATGTCCCGGCCGATAACCCGCTCAGATCCTCGGTTACAGCATTATTACTCCACCAGTAGGTGTACGGGCCTGCACCATCGACACTGATATCTATGGCTCCGTCGTTTCCGCTGCAGAGCTCATCGCTGGTGGTTCCCGAAATATTGAATGTCGCCAGATTGTCAATATAAACAGTGCTGTCGAGCCGGCAACCGAACTCATCCATGATGGAGACTTCATACCAGCCGGTTGTAAGCGAAGGTGCATATCCGGTTGCATTTGGAACATCATTGATGTAATAGGTAAAATATGAAGCGCCCAATCCATCCCAGTAAACATATCCCTGACTTTGCCAGCAGTTGTCATTCTCTGTCCAGACATAGTAGAAATCAAGGTTTTCATTGAAATCCTGACCAACCGTAAACTCGCTTGTATCCTTGCATCCAGCCGCATCGGTCATTATCACTGAATATAATCCTGCTCCGACCAATGTCAGATCCTGATTGGTAGAGCCGTTGCTCCACTCATATGTGAGTGGCTGTAAACCGCTGAGAACCGTCAGATCCACAGAACCGTTGAAATTTTCGCACATGGTGTTTTCAATAACAGAACTCACATTAATGGCTGCTCCGCTTGAGTTTCCGATGCTGAACGATTGGGACATTTCGCATCCGTTGTTATCAGTTACTGTAACTACATAATTTCCCTGCGTAAGCAGTGTGATATCCTGCGTTGTATCGCCATTCGACCAGTCATATGAATATGGTGTGGCACCGCCCGCAACCTCAATATCGATGAAGCCATCGGCATTGTTGCAATAATCATCCTGTGTGTTGCTGAATGAAATTGCCATACCACCGGTGTTATTAACTATGGAGGCATTCAAAACAACGTTGCATGAAGTGGCATCAGTAACGGTCAATGAATACGAACCCGCACTGAGTCCCGATATATCGTCGGTTGTAGCGCCGGTGTTCCATAGCAATGTGTAAGGTCCGGTACCGCCCTGAATTGTGACATACACTGCCCCACCGCTCTGGCCACAGCTTTCGTTGAATAACGAGTCCTGAACAATGCTGACTCCGCTGGTGATATTCTGCACCGTGTCGTAAAGCACAATCTGACAGCCGTAAACATCGGTCACCGTAAGCGAATAATTTCCTGCATGCAGGTTGCTGAGGTCTTCCGTATGCAATCCGTTGTTCCAGTTGAAGCTGTATGGCAAGGCACCGCCGGATGTTGTCACAAGAATGTTTCCGGCTCCGTTTCCGCAATATTCATTTGAGGATACACTTGCTGAAACGAGCGTCCCGGGCTGATTTCCAATAGTCCATGACCCTGTTGCGCTGCATCCGCTGACATCCGTTATTGTCAGATAATATGTGCCGGAAGCCACATTGCTCAGATTTTGCTGATGGCTGCCGTTGCTCCATTCAAATGTATATGGCGCAACACCTCCTGTAAATGAAATGTTGATTGCTCCGGTATTGGCCGTGCAGACCGCCTGCGTAACAGCAGCTCCGGTAATTTCCAGATCCGATCCCTGATTTTGTACGGTGTATGTCTGATTGTCGGAACATCCGGATGCATCGGTCACATAAATCATGTAATCACCTGCTGAAAGCGCTGAAATATCCTGCGTGACAGCGCTGTTGCTCCATACATAGGTATATGGCAATGTTCCACCACTTACTGTTATGTTGACAGCGCCTGACTGATCATTGCAATGCTCATTGGTTACAACCGCATTGGTAATTCCAAACGATCCGTTATCGTCATACACAACAGCCTGCGAAACAGCACTGCAACCCGATGCATCAACAACGGTAACAGAATACAAACCAGCCGTGAGGTTGTTCAGGTCTTCGGTGTGAGTTCCGTTGCTCCAGTTGAATGTATAAGGTGTTGTACCGCCAGCAACAGTTATGTTGATGCGACCATTGTTGTGATTGCAGATTTCATTGATGACGGAAATTCCGCTGATAGTAAGCGTTCCGGGATTATCTGTCACATTGAAATCAGAAGAAATCAAAGCACAGCCTGTGACATCTGTAACGGTGCAAACATATTGTCCTGCATTTAAACCACTGATATCCTCATTTGTCTGCGCATTGCTCCAAAGGAAAGTATATGGTGCTGCTCCGCCTGAAACAGTAATGTCAATTGCCCCTGTATTGCTGTTGCATATTTCATCCGTAATGACAGCACTGACTGTCAGATTGCCGGAGGTGGAGTCCACAACCGCACTTCCACTCACTGAACAGCCGTTGTCATCAGTCACTGTGTAAGAATATGTACCTGCTGAAAGCCCGCTCAAATCCTGCGTTGTGGCAGCATTGCTCCAGATGTAGGTCAAAGGTGTAGCGCCGCCGTTTACAGTCAGATCAACTGAACCGTTTGCCAGATCGCAGGTTTCATGAGTGACAACAGCAGTTGTAGTCATTCCGTTGGATGAATTGTTGACGGCAACCGAACCGGTATGAATCTTACAACCCGCATTATCAGTCACTGTACAGGCATAAGTACCGGCTGAAAGCGCTGTGATGTCTTCGGTAGTCTGCGCATTGTTCCACAAATAAGTATAAGGTGCAGTACCGCCGCTGACGGTGAGATCAACTGCTCCTGAAGCATTTCCGCATATTTCGTTGGTGACCTGCCATTCAACAATCAGATTATTGGCAATGTTGCTTACAGATTCAGAATGAAGCAACCCGCATCCATTGGCATCGTGCAAGGTGACTGAATAAGTACCTGCTGAAATTCCGCTCAGATCCTGCGTTACAGCACCATTGCTCCACATATAGGTATATGGTGTTGCTCCGCCGCTGATTGAAATATTAATCGCCCCATTGCTGTTTCCGCAGGTTTCATCGGTAGTGATAACACTTTGCAATGCAATGGTACCCTGCATATTATCCACTGATTCTGAATACACAAAAGAACATCCGACACTATCTGTAACAGTAATGGTGTAGTTTCCTGCATGAAGAAAATAAATATCCTGCGAAGTGGATCCGTTTGACCAGAGATAGGTAACAGGTCCGGAACCACCGCTGACAGCCACGTTGATGGAACCATTGCCATTACCGCAGACTTCATCCACAACGTTTTGCGTCGATACTTCAATCGTACCGGGCGCATCGAAAACATGAACAGGACTGGTTGTGAGTGTGCAGCCACTTGAATTTGTAATGGTGCATGTATATGTTCCCGCCTGCAATCCGCTCAGATCCTCAGTTACAGCGCTGTTGCTCCATTGATAGGTCAGACCTGTTCCCGAAACAGTAATGTCAATGGCACCCTGCGCGTTTCCGCATTGCTCATTAGTCACTGCGGTATTCATCAGCTGAAGCGGCCCTGCGAGATTGATGATGTTGTATGTTCTGATTAATGAACAACCTCCGGCATCTGAAATGGTACATGAATACGAACCTGCTGAAAGTCCTGAAATATCCTGTTGGGCAGAGCTGGTGGCCCATTGATAAGTGCAGGTTCCGAAGCCACCTGTTACGGTCTGGTCAATAGCACCGTTGCCTGCTCCGCATGATTCGTGTGTCAGTGCTGCCGTGACCTGCAGCGTGCCGACATTATTGAGGATTGAATATGTTTTTACGACTTTGCAAAGATTGGCATCTGTCACAGTAACCTGGTATGAGCCAGCAGCAAGTCCTGAAATATCCTGTGTCAATGCGGCATTGCTCCATTGATAACTGTAAGGCAAAGCTCCGCCACTGACCGAAATATCAATGCTTCCGTTGCTGCTGCCACAGGTTTCATTCTGGAGACTGTTGATTGAAACAGCCAGTGTTCCTGTGTTGTTGCCAACAGTGAATGATTCTGTAACCACACATTGATTTGCATCGGTAACGGTAACAGAGTATGTGCCCTGCGACAATCCGGAAATATCTTCGGTTGAAGCTCCGTTGGACCATTGCACCAGATACGGTTGCACCGCGTCGTTGATTGAAATATCAATACTACCCGCCGACTGGCCGCATTGATCGTTGTTTACAGCATTTTCAGCAATATTGAGGTAGCAATATGCCGCGCAGTTTGAGACGTCATTCGGAATGAACCACGAACCAGTCGCAGTGCAGCCATTGGCATCGGAAACAGTAACCGAATAGGTGTTTGTATGCAATCCTGTTATGGTGGATGTTGTTCCTCCGTTGCTCCAGGAATAGCCATACGAGCCGCTTCCGCCGGATGCTGACAATGCAATTGAACCATTTCCGGTTGAGCAGAATTCACTTTGTTGATTCAGCACAGATAGCTGAACAGGAGGCGTAGTGCCGACCTGAAAGAGTCGTACCATCTGACATCCACCTGCATCGGTAACGGTAACGGAATAGCTGCCAGCTGCAATGCTGCTCAGATCCTGCGTCGTGGCGCCATTGCTCCAAATATATGTGTACGATGGTGTGCCTCCGAAAACACTTATATCAATTGAACCTGTATTGCCACCAGTGCATGAAACCGGCGTAATGACCGATGTGAGCGACATTGATCCGGTATTGCTCACCGCAAAGAAGGCCGAATCATGACAACTATGCGCATCGGTAACTGTCACGGAATACGCTCCTGCAGCCAGTCCGCTGATATCTTCGGTTGTAGCGCCCGTGCTCCAGGCAAACGAATATGGTGGGAAATCACCATTGGCTGAAATGTTGATGGCCCCGTTTGAAGCACCGCAGGTAGCATTGGTGATGAAGCTGCTGATGCCGATGGAATCAGGCTCTTCAAGAACGACGACAGTGTCCGGCAGATCGCTTATAAAACTGATGGTCCAGTTGAAAATGTAGCCGTTATCCAGATACATCTGGTCTGTCACAAATACAGTCCAGGTGCCGTTGAGCGGAGTACCGATCAGATTACTGAGACTTTGCTCGGGTGTATAGCTGCCGGCCGGAAGATAGTAGTCCGAATAGGAATGTCCCTGTCCGTCGGTGTAGTTCCTGTAATGAGAATTGCTCTCACTTACCATTGTTCCATACATGGGCGAACTGTTGAAACAATAATCATATCCAATGCCCGGGTCTGTCAATGTGCTGCTGGCAGAGCCATCAACAGGAGCCGTAGCAATGGGTTCGCCCAGGTCGCATGAACCACCGCCACCACCTTTCAGCTGAACGGATTGTCCTCCCGGAGCCTGCAATGTAATCAGCAAATCACCCAGATAGCTGTGTTCCATATTCAGACAGATATTCTGCAACTGGCTCAGAGACGTCAGTGTAGCACCTGTATTAAAACCGGTGATATTGAGACTTGATGTATATGTCACTCCTGATCCGTCAGGAAGAAAAGTTGTGCCTGCGTTAAACAAACCGCCAACCACCAGTGCTTCTGCTTTGCAGCCATAGGAGTCATATACATACACGGTGTACTGGCCGGCTTCGAGTCCTGTGACAGGATTTGATGAGTATTCGTTTATCTGCCCGTATGGATTGGTTATGTGATAGGTGTAAGGCGGAAATCCCCCACTGGCATTGATGAGAATCTCACCGGAATGATCGCCGAAACAATCGAGGTTAGTGCCCGACAGCGAATAGGTTATGGGCTGCGCATCATCGATGAAAAGATAGGCGGTGTCCCAGTCCGAGCATACTTCGGGTTTGTAAATGATCAGAATGGATTCCTGCCCTTCGGGAATTCCGTCAGAAATTGCATGAATAAATACCGATGCCTGCGTTTGTCCTGCAGGAATAGTGAGACTGGATGCAATTGGCAAATAATCAACTCCATTGGTTGCAGTGCCGGCAATCTGAAAATTAATGGTTTTGTCGGTTGCGGAAACCTGATCAAGCGAAAACGAAAAACTGGCTTCAATACATCCTTCCAGCGCGATTGAGTCAGCATTGATTGTCTGTGTGTTCACTTCAACAACTCCCTGAACAAGGCTGTTTTCCTGCAACAACACAGCTGAATTGTACTTGCGGTCGCCTGCATCGGCAATGACAAGTTTCAGGTGATACGTCGAACAGGGCGTCAGTCCGTCTCTTCGGGCAGTGAGCATGGTTGTGAAGGCGTCAAACGAAACATCTGTCCCGCCTGTGTTATCCACATAATACTGCGTATTGGTGATCGCATTGATATTGTTGATGGCCACTGCCGTTGTTGTATTCGGAATCAGTGCAATATTTTCTTCACCGGTAATGCCCGGGCCTGAAATGAAAAAAGCAAAAACATCGTTGTAGCTCGAGCTTTGAGGTGGTGCGTATTCCGGATATTCTTCCGAAGCAAAAATATAATTGAACTGAATGAAATCGGACTGCACATTGAAATCAAATTCCAGTGTGATGGCATCATAGGTCGTCGCTCCCGCCAGAGCTGTCATTTGTGCTGTTCCTGCAGTTCCAAGCTCATTGGAAGTGTTTCCCGATGAGTTGGGTCCAGGTGCCGTTGACACATTTCCGGTGGAAAGCAGAACCCCCGAGGTCATGCCTATCTGCGACCCGCCGTTCGAAAAGCTGCCATGCGACGATGCAGCGCCGGTCAGTGTGGCATTGCTCACAACAAGGTTGCTGCCGGCAAGCAGTTCAGCCAGTTGCTGTGCAGTCGGAGTTGTATTTACCGTGATCTGCGCCTGAAGCCCCCCCCACAGGAAGCTTACAGATAAAAAGATGAAAAATTTCTTCATGGCGGCGGGATTTGCGTATAAAACTATAGGACACCGCAATATACACATGGTTGTATCGTGTCACACGCAAGCAGGAAAATTTAACATTAATTATAATATTTATATTCTATGTAAAATAAAAAAAGCAGCACCGAAACCGATGCTGCCCTCTTTGCGGAAATATTGTATTATACAGCTTTGAAAGCGCTGATGCGGGTTGTGGCAAACTGATAGATGCCAAAGAAAACCATGGTGAAGCCGAGCGTTCCAACCAGTTCATAACGGAAGAAAGGAATTGCCATAGCAAAGCATTCGGTCAGACCGGTTACAGTCATTGGATACCAGAAGCCTTCGGCCCAGACGCCAAAGTTGGAAACAACAAAGAAAAGAACGGAGGAAGCCAGCGAAGCCAGCACTACGTTGTGAATTTTCATGTGATTGCGAAGCCAGAAGCCGAGAACAGCAATCAAGGCAAAGGAGCCATAAACAAAAGCCATGAGAAACGGACTGTAGAAGCCAAGAACGGCATCACTTGCAAACAGAATGGCCAGCGGGAAAAGAATGGCCCATCCCTTACGGCCGATCAGTGTTCCTCCGAAAAGGGCGATGGCCGCCACCGGAGAAATATTGGGCATTTCGATAAATATGCGCAGGAAAGCGAAAACCGCCATAATGGCAATAACAAGAAATAAGCGTGAGATTGTTGTATTGTCTTTCATGAACCTTTGATTTTGTGCAAAAGTAAAATTTTTTTTACGTCAATGAAAAAAATATCTGCCGGTAGTGTTTCAAAATTTCAACAAAAGCGCACTGATTAAGGGCTTTAGGTTGTTCAAAGAAAACTTCGCTTTATTTTTACGCTGATGTTTTTGGCCGCAATGGCATCGATGAACTGATTGTACATCTGATTGACCTGTGCAGGACCAAATTTCACCACTTTCTTTTCACCGGTTTCGGTTTTATAATAAAACTTGACCGCCTCGAGGGCCGCAACCAGTCTTATTATTGGTTTACTGCCGGCATAAATCAGCTCGAATGGAATTTTTTCTTCCGCGCTGCCATGTCGGATATACATGTGGCTTTCATCGGCATACACTTTACGCATGATCCGGAGAGAACGGAAGGTCAGGTATCCGCACAGTGCGAATATGAGTCCCATAATGAGAAACACCAGATAATAAGCGGTGATGCACATGTACATCATCAGGCCGAACAATGCGGCCCAAAAAAGTAAGAATGTAAAAACAGGAATCTTCTGTCCCACAGCCGATATCCGTGTTTTCTTGTCGAGATAAACCCGTTTCAGTTCTCTGACATCGCTCATAGCAATAAAAATTAATTTTCAGATCAGCCTACAGCACCTGCAAGGCGGTACAAAACGCCGGTGCTTGTTGTAATCCGCACAACCACAAGGCTGATTTTTATTTTCTGACCATCATAGGTGTCAATTCTGTAATTCACTGAGGCATATGCCGGACTTTTTGTTTCGCTGTCGAATTTGCCGAGTTTCATGAATGAACACTTCTTAATGTCGCTTATTTTGGCACACATGAAAGTTTTATTGTCTGCTGTGCTGTAGCCACAAAAAAGTTCGTTGATGAATTTCGTTGTATCATTTTTATTCGTTCCGATCAGCTGCACCTGTTTGTATGATCCATCCAGCAATGCAAGGACTCCTTTCACATCGTGCGCTTCGACGCGGGCTGCAAATTTCTTCAGTAATTTACCCGGCTTCTTTCCGGTGCTTTCTGCATGGACACCAATCGATAAACTGCTCAGAAGCAGGAATGCAAACGAAATCTGTAAAAGCTTTTTCATTCTTGAATTTTTCTTCAAAGTAAAGGAATTTTTTGAACATTGATATTGTCTGATATATAACAAGGATATCAATAATGTGTTAACCGCAGGGCGCCATTAAAATTCTTATCTTTGCCGCATGAAACACATACTGTCCGAAATCCGCAGTCAGTTTCCCATTCTTTCCCG
>Ga0116172_10001699_pt1 | contig 19903 bp, 20 predicted proteins | sample AD_UKC083_MetaG_FD_89799 | JGI IMG/M metagenome (GOLD analysis project Ga0116172, IMG submission 89799) | Active sludge microbial communities of municipal wastewater-treating anaerobic digesters from USA - AD_UKC083_MetaG | ecosystem: Engineered > Bioreactor > Anaerobic > Digestate | place: USA... | reverse complement strand
TTTAGGGGGTCGTTTTGTGTGACGGCAAGGGGGTCGTTTTCCCTGCCGTTTGGGGGGTCACTTTGAATGACGCCGGGGGGTCAGAATGGGTGACGGTTTACACTGAGATCTATTCCGGAACCCGTGGCGCCGAAGGGGCTGGAGCCGGTGGAATTGACGAAGTACCAGTGGAGGAACATGCCGTCCCACACCGCTGGCGCCGCCAGGAACACCGGGCGCCCTATCGTCCGGAGGCCGTTGATCCACCTGGCCGCGCTGCGCATGACCTCTTCCGCAGCCGGGGCCTCTCGGAGGAGCCTCGCGCGGTCGAGGCCGGACACCTCCAGCGCCTTTTCGACGAAGGTGTCCGATATGATATGGGCCGAATGCACCACATCTCAGTTTCCCCGGGCGGACTGTTCCATGGACGCGACCGGCATACCACAGCGTTGCGAGTTATGATACCAACCGGGAACTGTAAAGCGCCTTTCACGGCCGCGAACTTTGCGAACGAAAGGCGATCCTCATCCCGTGCCGACACGTATCAAAACGGAATGCCGATTCCCCAAGAACCAGAGGCTGCCGGACCGGCACATCCCTCTTTCGTCTTTCCCTTTGCGAACACTTGAGCCGGCACAACAATGCCGTGTAACGTCAAAGCATACCCGACGCCGTGCACCCCAAGCTTCAAATGCGCGGTGTGCCGCAGGCCGAGGAGCGCAGCGACGAAGCGGGTATGCTTAGTTTTCCGCTGTTTTGTCCCTCAACCAACAGGATTAATAATTTTCAATCCTTCCTTTTTACCTGCTTTTACAAGTTTAGAATCACAAACAATAAAGTAGTCAATTTCGTCTTTTAATAATAACGCAGTACCAAGTTGGATAGAATCAAGAGTTTTAAGCTGATATTTATCAATAAGTAATTTTGCATTTGAAGTTATTAAATTATCAAATATAATATGCGTAAAATATGGATAATCAATATCAAATTCATTTAATAATGTTTTATAATCAGTGTCGGATATAGCTTTTTCGATCAAAAGACGCTTAAACGTGGAGTAGGCTTCAATTTCTGTAATAACTGAGACAATGATAGTGTCAGCCTTATCCATTAGTTCATCAACTTTTTTGGAACCCTCTTCGATAACATATCTCTTTATAAGAGCTGATGTATCAAAGAATAAAGTCATTTCTCGGTTCTTTCCTGCATTATATAATCAAGAGTATTTTTTGAGTTTTTAAGCTTTACCTTTATTGTTTCTCGCTTCCAGCCGGAAAATGATTCATTAAAAGGAACAATTTTTGCAATAGGCTTTCCCTTTCGAATAATAACGAAAGAGCTGCCATGTTCGACTTTATCGAAGTATTCTTTTGAATGATTGCGAAAGTCAGTAAATTTTAAATAATTCATGGTATAACCACCTAAATGTCATAATAATGACATAATAGTATCAATAATTTAGAAAGTCAATATTTTTTCAGATTAGAGGGGCAAAATGGCGGACAGCTCCGAACTACAGCCAGTGCCAGGGGAAGGACGACGGTCCTTTCGCCGCCTTTTTGACGCCAAAAAGATTCCCGCCTTTAGCTGACTGAAAACCTTTCTTTTAGCTTGTTTTAAATCCGAATTTCTATTGACATAAAACGCATGCCAATATATACTACTAATATTATAGTTTTACTATAATATAGTTATGGTGTGAAGCGACGGCTATGCGTACGACGTTGCGGCCGCGCTTAGGAGGCCACATGTCCCGCCTGTATAACGACATCACCGAAACCATCGGAAACACGCCGCTGGTACGGCTAAGCAGGATTGCCGGCGACACGCCGGGCGCCGTAGCCATTAAGCTCGAATCCTTCAATCCTCTCTCGAGCGTAAAGGACCGCATCGGCGCGGCGATGATAGCAGACGCCGAAAAGAGGGGCCTTTTGAAAAAGGGCGCCACCATCATCGAGCCGACCAGCGGCAACACAGGAATCGCTCTTGCCTTCGTCGCCGCGGCAAAAGGCTACCGGCTAATCCTCACCATGCCCGATACCATGAGCCTGGAACGCAGGCAGCTTCTCAAAATCCTCGGGGCCGAGCTCGTCCTCACCCCGGGCGCTGAGGGAATGAAGGGCGCCATACGCAAGGCCGAGGGGCTCGCGGACTCCATCCCCGGCTCTTTCATGCCGCAGCAGTTCAACAATCCGGCCAACCCCGGCATACACCGGACCACCACGGCCGAGGAGATCTGGCGCGACACCGATGGCGCGGTGGATATCCTCGTCTCGGCGGTAGGTACCGGCGGCACCATTACAGGCGTCTCCGAGGCCCTCAAAAAAAGAAAGCCCTCCTTCCAAACCATAGCGGTAGAGCCCGAAGGATCGCCCGTTCTCTCGGGCGGCGAGCCCGGAGCGCACCGCATCCAGGGAATCGGGGCGGGTTTCGTTCCGGAGGTGCTAAGGAGGGAGCTCATAGACGAGGTTATCACCGTAACGGAGGAGGACGCGGGCGAAACGGCGAGGAGGCTCGCCCGCGAGGAGGGGATTCTCGCCGGCATCTCAACGGGAGCGAACGTGTGGGCTGCCATACAGGTCGCGCGGCGCGCCGAGAACAGGGGAAAGCTCGTGGTCACCATTGGCTGCGACACCGGCGAGCGCTACCTCTCCACGTGGTTCTTCCAGGAGGGGACGTGATGCCCGGACTCGCCTGGACATGACGAGGAAAGCATGAACGAAAAGCTCGACCGCCTCAGAGGCATTCTTCGCGGGATGGACGGCGCTCTCGTCGCCTTTTCCGGCGGGGTCGACAGCACCCTTCTCCTCGCCCTCGCCCGTAACGAGCTCCACCCCCGGCTGCTCGCCGTAACCGTCCGCTCGGCCGTGCATCCCAAGCGCGAGACGGAACTCGCCCGCTCCATCGCCACCGGCCTGGGCGTGGAACATCTAATTATCGATACCGACGAGCTCGCCGACGAGCGCTTCGCCTCCAATCCGCCGGAGCGCTGCTACTGGTGCAAGCGCGCCTATATGGAAAAACTGATCGCGCTTGCCGGCGAACGCGGCCTTGCCCAGGTAGTGGACGGATCGAACCTCGACGACCAGGCCGACTACCGGCCGGGGGAGCGGGCCGTCCGCGAGCTCGGCGCGCGAAGCCCGCTTCGGGAGGCCGGCCTCGGCAAGGCCGAAATACGCCTCCTCGCCCGCTCCATGGCGCTACCCAACTGGGACCGGCCGGCGCGGGCATGCCTGGCCACGCGCTTCCCCTACGGTACGCGCATAACGGACGACCGGCTTGCGATGGTCGAGCGCGCGGAGGAAACGCTCGCGGACCTGGGGCTTTCGCAGTTCCGTGTCCGATACCACGGCGATCTTGCCCGTATCGAGGCGCTCGGGGAGGAGGCCCGAATCGTCCTCGACGAAACGAACGCCGCGGAAATCGCCGCAAGCTTCCGTAAGATCGGCTTCCGCTACGCGACCCTCGACATCCGGGGATATCGCACCGGTAGCCTTAACGAGGACATCGAGCCATGAAGCTCTCCACGCGCTCCCGCTACGGCCTCAGGTTGTTGTATCGACTCGCGCTCAATTACGAGCGCGGGCCCGTACAGCTCTCGGACATCGCACAAAAGGAGGACATCTCCGAGAAGTACCTGGGCCAGATCATCATCCAGCTCCGCTCCTCGGGAATCGTGGGCTCGGTCCGGGGCCCCCAGGGCGGCTATTATCTCACACGACACCCGGCGCAGGTCACCGTTATGGAGGCGCTAACGGTGCTCGAGGGCTCGCTCCACCCCGTCGAGTGCGTCGAAACCGGGCGCTGTGGACGCGCCGGCGAATGCGGCACCAGATGGATCTGGGAGATGCTGAACCAAAGGATCACCGAAACCCTCACGGGCATAACCTTAGAGGACATGATAGATTGGCGCGGAAGGGAAACAGGCGCCGCAACGTATATAATTTAGGACCACGATACGTATTAAGACGAAAGTATGAGAACACCAAACCGGCGGAGGAGACGATGAAAGGACCACAAATCGAAAAGGCGGGATTCGAAACCAGGGCGCTGCACGCGGGACAGACGGTGGACGAGACCATGTCGCGCGCGGTCCCCATACACAGAACGAGCTCGTATCTATTTAAAAGCACAGAGCACGCCGCCAATCTCTTCGGCCTTAAAGAGGCGGGCAATATCTACACGCGCATAATGAACCCGACGCACGACGTGCTGGAGAGGCGCATGGCCTCGCTCGAGGGAGGGGCGGCGGCGGTTGCCGTGGCCTCGGGTACGGCGGCCATCTACTATTCCATCATCAACATCGCCTCGGCCGGAGACGAAATAGTCTCCGCCAACAATCTCTACGGCGGAACCTTCACCATGTTTAACGACATCCTTCCGGGTTTCAACATCAAGGTGAATTTCGTCGACCCGCGCGAGCCGAAGAATTTCGAAAAGGCCATTACAAAAAAGACCAGGGCCATCTTCTTCGAAACGATCGGAAACCCCGCGCTGGATTTCGCCGACATAGGGGCGATAGCCGAAATCGCGCGCAGGCGCCATCTGCCGCTCATCGCCGACTCGACCTTCACGCCCCCGTCCATGCTCAGGCCGATAGAGCACGGCGCGGACATAGTGGTTCACTCGCTCACCAAATGGATAGGAGGCCACGGCACCGCCATAGGCGGCATAGTTGTGGATTCCGGAAAATTCGACTGGACCGACCCTAAGTTCGGGCTCTACAACGAGCCGGAGCCGAGCTACCACGGCCTTCGCTACGCCCACGATCTCGGCGAAATGAACCCCGTGGCATTCGCCCTGCGCCTTCGCACGGTGCCGCTCCGAAACCTCGGCGCCTCCATCTCGCCCGATAACGCCTGGATTTTTTTGCAGGGGCTCGAGACCCTGGCGCTACGCATGGAGCGTCATTCGCAAAACGCCATGGAGGTCGCCGGGTTCCTCAGGCAGCACCCAAAGGTTACCTGGGTGAGATACCCCGGCCTTCCGGACGACCCGACACATCCCGTAGCGAAAAAATATTTAAAGAACGGCTTTGGCGGGATGGTGGTCTTCGGCATCCGTGGAGGGAAGGCCGAAGGGCAGCGCTTTATCGAAAACCTGGAACTCTTCTCGCACCTTGCAAACGTCGGCGACGCCAAGAGTCTGGCGATACACTCGGCCACAACGACGCACAGCCAGCTCTCCGAGGAGGACCGCTTGAGGGGGGGCATAAGGCCCGACCTCATCCGCCTCTCCATAGGGATAGAGACGGTCGACGATATCATCGAGGACCTCAATCAGGCGCTCGTAAAGGCGTGCGATGTCTGCTGAAGCCCGGCGCGAATACCGCGCGGCGATGACGGACCGAACGGCGCTCATGCTGGGCACGGAGGCCCTCCGGCGGCTGGAGGAGGCGCGCGTCATCGTGGTGGGCCTGGGGGGAGTGGGAAGCTGGTGCGCCGAGGCCCTGGTGCGGACCGGAATCGGGCATTTGAGCATTGTCGATTACGACCGTGTTTCCGCGAGCAACCTCAATCGACAGGCGCAGGCCTTCTCGACTAGCATCGGAAGGCCCAAGGCGGAGGCTCTTGCCGCGCGCCTGAGGGAGATCGACCCATACACCGACATCGCCAGCCTGGATACGCGCTTTACTGCGGCAAGCGCGAACGAATTCGCCCTGGGCTCCTACGACTGCGTTGTCGACGCAATCGACGACGTGGACGACAAGATCGCGCTTATCGCCTCGGCCCTCGCTTCGGGCGCGGGGCTTTACTCGTCCATGGGTGCGGCCTGGCGCAGGGACCCCACCCGCGTTCGCACCGCGCCCCTTTCGAAAACTCAGGGCTGCCCGCTCGCCCGCGCGGTGCGCCGCAGGCTTAAAACGAAAGGCATCCCGTCCGAATTCCTCTGTGTTTATAGCGACGAGCCGTCACCGGTTTTTGCGGACAGGCGGAGGGCGGACTTAGCCTCAGGAGACAAACGCGCCAACGGCTCCCTGGTACAGGTAACGGCGGTCTTCGGCCTCACCCTCGCCGCGCTTGTGGTAAACCGAATAGCAGGCGATAATTTCATGTAAGGAGAGAGCCCCACGGAGATAAACCGATAAGCCGCGTACCGGACGAGGCCAAAAGCCATGGCCGTCCGATAAACGGCCGTTGCGATAAATTGACGACGAGCAGGATTTTTATAAATTATAAACAAACCGGCTTGGCCCGCGAAGCATCACCCATTCGCTCGATACACCGGCCCCCGGGAATGCCGTATGACCGGCAAGGTGTGGAAATAATAGAAAAAATTTGAATCCCCGGCATGGGCATGTATATTATATACTACTTATATGGTAGTATATGAATGCTCGCAGATGGGCCTGCCCGACCGCGGGCATTCGAATGACAAAGCGGCAAGGCGGCCGTAAATCCTATCCAACCCGTCTTCTCCCGCTATATTGTCTACTATCGAGGAGGAACGAGAATGAAAAGAACCATCACCGCATCGATACTCGTTTTAGGCGTCGCGCTTGCGGGCTCTCTCTACGCCCAGAAGGCGGTCCCGAAGGGAAATGCGCAGGGGAAGCCTCAAACCGTCTGCCCGGTGCTGGGCAACGAGATCGATAAGGATGTCCATGTGGATTACAAGGGAAAGCGCATATATTTCTGCTGCGCCGCCTGCATCGAGGACTTCAACAAGGCCCCGGAGAAGTACATGGAGCAAATGAGGAGGGCGGGAGTCGTATTGGAGAACTCGCCGAAGAGCCCGGATGCGCATCCGCACAGGGGGCACGGGGAGCACAGGCGCTGAAAATCCCCGCCTGAAGCGGGGCCTGTCCTCGAGCCAAAGCCAATGAGGCAGAGGTGGCCTGAGGCGGGGAATGGCCGAACATGGCGCAATAGGAGGAGGCCGCCGACATGAGACGCGTTATTAAATCCTTGCATGAACGCTTGCGGTTTGAAGGCGGCACGTCGGCAGCCGTATCAAGGGCGCAATACTTGGCCGCATGGACGATCCTTTTCATTTTGGCATCCATTCACCCGGCCCTATCCGAAGGCCCCATGAGGCTCCCCGAGCTCGAGTCCTTTGCCCTTAGCAACAACCCGCGCCTTAAGGCCATGCGGTACGAGGCCGCCATGGCGCATAAAAGAATCGGCCCCGCAGCCGCCCTTGACGACCCTCGCGTAAGGCTCGGGGCGAACAGCCTTCCGGCCGCCGACCCCAACTTCCGCGACTCGGACATGACGAGCAAGGAGATCGGAGTCTCTCAGATGGTCCCGCTCGGCGGAAAGCTTTCGGCACGGGAGAACATCGCCGAAATCGAATACCGGCAGGCGCGTGAAAGGCTGCGCGGAGAGAGGCTTGCCCTCATCGAGGCGCTTCGCTCCTCCGCTTACGAGCTTGCCTATGTGCGGGGATCGATCCTGATCCTTAACGACATCAGGGCGCAGATAAGGCTGATCATCGACGGGGAGGTGGCCGCAAGCAAATCGGGGACGGGAAGCCTAACCGGCGTCATCAAGGCCAACCTGGAATATTCCATGATGGATGAGGAGCTCATCGCCCTCGCGCAGAGAGAGACGGAGCTTCGGGAGAGAATTCGCTACCTCGCCGGGGGCGATGTCGAAGCCGCGACAGAAGGGCTTCTGTCTCCGACCTTCATCCGGCCCCCGGGGGATGGGCTCGAGGCCGAGATCCTCGAATCGAACCCGGAGCTAACCATAATGCGCCTCGGCCACGGCCGCGCCGCCGGAGTCGAGAGCCTGAGGCGTAGCGAGCTCGTTCCGGACGTGGAGTTTGGCCTTTCGTACATGCAGCGCGACAGCGGCCCAATGGGAAGGCGCGATGACATGGTCTCCGCCATGGCCTCGTTTAACCTGCCGCTTTTTTATTCATCCAAAAATTCTCCGATGATTGACGAGGCAAAATTAGGCCGCGACTCGGCCGCAAGCCTATACGACGACCGACGAAACGATATCCTCGCGCGGGCGCGCACGCTTGTGGATTCGCTCGTCCGACGGGAGGCCCTGTACAGGCTCTATACCGACCGTATCATTCCCCAGAGCTCGCTCGCGCTCGAGGCGGCGCTCGCGCGCTACCGCACCGGCTCGGTCGAGTTCATGCCCGTCATCGACACGCTGCGCATGCTTCTGCGCTATCGCAGGGAGGCGCTCGGGGCGCTGAAGGAATACCACACCGCCTTCGCATCCATCGAAGCCCTATCGGGAAAGGAGGCAGTTAGATGAAACGCCGGCGCATAGTCATAACAAGCCTTGCCGTTATCGCCTCGGCCGCCATAGCTTATATGTATTTTGGGACATCTATCTTCCACGATCAGGCAGCGGTAAACGCGGTCCAGTACACCTGTCCCATGCACCCTCAAATAGTAAGCGACCATCCGGGGCAATGCCCCATCTGTGGGATGAAGCTCGTTCCGATTAAATCGGGCCAGGATGAGGCCGCGGAAAACAGGGATGCGCATGTGCAACACGATGCCGACGGCGTCCCCGGGCTTGCATCGATAACAATTTCAGAGGCCTCGCGCGAAATGCTCAGGCTTGGCTTCGACCGCGCGCAGAGGCGCATAATACGGAAGGAGATCCGCGCTTCGGCGCGCATAGTACCGGACGAGACGCGGCTCTACAGGGTGACGGTTAAATCCGGCGGCTGGGTCGAGCGGCTCAACGTCAACCAGACTGGCCAGTTCGTGCGGCGCGGCCAGGCGCTTCTGTCCATCTACAGCCCCGAGATCCTCGCGGCAGAGCAGGAATATCTCTCCACCCTTAAGGCCTCCGAACAGGCGGCCGGCATGTCCGATGAAACGCTCAGCGCGAGCATAGACGAGGTGCGAAGGGCCGCGCGCGAGCGCCTGCGCCTTCTCGACTTTACCGACGCGCAGATCGCGCGCCTCGAAAGGGAGCGCAAGTACGAGCGAAGCATAGCCCTGTACGCCCCGGCCACCGGCTACGTGATCGAAAAGACGGTATTGCCCGGACAGAAGATCGACGGAAACGACCCCCTCATGACCATCGCCGACCTATCGCACGTGTGGGCCGAGGCCGAGGTCTTCGAGTCCGATCTGCCCTATATAAAAACCGGCATGCCGGTCGAAATGGGTCTGTCGTACTGGCCTGGGAAGGTCTTCCGGGGACGCGTCGGCTTCATCTACCCGTCTCTCTCCGAGGAGACGCGTACGCTAAGGGTTCGGATGGATATAGCCAACCCGGGCCTCGAGCTCAAGATAGGCATGTTCGCTGACGCCCGCATCGTTTACAGCCCCGGCAAACGCCTCGCCGTGCCAGAGGGCGCCGTTATGCGCACGGGGGTGGCCGACTATGTCTTCGTTGATGAGGGTGACGGGCGCATCTCCCCGCGCCCGGTCGGCCTCGGCGTTCACGGCAGCGACGGCTACTTCGAGATTATACGGGGCCTCTCGGAGGGAGAGCGAGTGGTCAGCTCGGCTAATTTTCTGGTGGATTCGGAGTCCTCGCTAAGGGCGGCCTTCAGCTCCGTGAGGAGCATGGGTGCGCCGGAGGACAAAAAATCCGGGGAGCGCCCGCATTGATCGGAAAGCTCATACATTTCTCGGCGCACAACAGGCTTCTAATCATCTTCGTGGTGGCCGCGGCGATCGTTTATTCAGTCCATGCCATGAAGAACATCCCGCTCGACGCCATACCGGACCTTAGCGACACGCAGGTAATCATCTACTCGCGCTGGGATCGAAGCCCCGATATCATCGAGGACCAGCTTACCTACCCGATCATCTCCTCGCTCCTCGGCGCCCCCAAGGTAAAGACCATCAGGGGGTTTTCGGACTTCGGATTCTCGTACGTTTACGTAATCTTCGAAGACGGCACCGACCTTTACTGGGCGCGAAGCCGCGTTATCGAATACCTCTCCAAAATCCAGGGCTCGCTCCCGCCCGGCGTAAAGACCGAGCTTGGGCCCGACGCGACGGGCGTGGGTTGGGTCTATCAGTACGCGCTTGTGGACAAAAAGGGCCGCCATGACCCCTCGAAGATACGGGCCTACCAGGACTGGTATCTGCGCCTCGCCCTTCAGAGCGTACAGGGCGTGGCCGAGGTCGCCTCCATAGGCGGCTTTGAAAAACAATACCAGGTGATAGTCGACCCCAACAGGCTACAGAGCTTCGGCGTATCGCTAATGGAGGTGATGGAGGCAATCAGAAACAACAACAACGAGGCGGGAGGAAGGCTCGTTGAATTCAGCGGCCGCGAGTTCATGGTGCGCGCCAGGGGCTATGTGAAGAGCGCGGACGAGCTCTCTCGCGTGGCCGTAAAGGCCTCCGCGGGCGGAACGCCGGTCCTTTTGGGGAGCGTGGCCACGGTCACTACGGGGCCGCAGCTCAGACGCGGCGTGGCCGATTATAACGGGATGGGCGACACGGTCGGCGGGATCGTCGTCATCCGCCACAAGGAAAATGCTCTCAACGTAATCGAACGCGTAAAGCAAAAGATAGAGGAGATGAAGCCGTCCTTCCCGGAGGGCGTGGAGCTCGTTACGGTGTACGACCGCTCGGACCTCATCCTCAGGTCGATCGACACGCTTAAAAAAGAGCTCGTCATGGAGATGATAATCGTCTCGCTCGTCATACTCCTCTTCCTCTGGCACATCCCTTCGGCATTGGTTCCCATCATCACAATTCCGGTCGCGGTGGTGCTGGCGTTCATCCCCATGTATCACGCCGGAATCACCTCAAACATTATGAGCCTGTCGGGCATAGCCATCTCGATCGGCGTCCTGGTGGACGGCGCGATCGTCGAGGTGGAGAACGCCTACAAGAAGATCGAGCTGTGGATTGAAAACGGGAGGAAGGGCGATTTCCACGAGACCCGCCTCGAAGCGCTCATGGAGGTGGGCCCTTCAGTGTTCTTTTCGCTGTTGGTCATCGCCGTTTCTTTTCTGCCCATATTCACGCTGGTGGACCAGGAGGGCCGCCTCTTTACGCCTCTCGCCTGGACCAAAACGCTCACCATCGCCATCGCGGCGCTCCTCGCCGTAAGCCTCGACCCGGCCGTACGCATGCTCTTCTCCCGCGTCGATCCATTTAAATTCCGCTCGCGCCGGCTCTCGGGCGCCATGAACGCCGTGTTCGTGGGGACCTATTATCCCGAGGAAAAGCATCCCGTAAGCAGGCTGCTTTTCCGCATATACGAGGGGCCATGCCGCTGGGTGCTCGAACATCCGCTCAAGACCGTCGGCGCGGCGCTTTTTATGGTGGCGATTTCCATTCCGGTATATTTCAAATTGGGCTCCGAATTCATGCCGCCGCTCAACGAAGGCACGATTCTTTACATGCCCACAACGCTTCCGGGCATCTCCGTCACCGAGACATACCGCCTGCTCCTTACTCAAGATCGCCTGCTCGCCGCATTCCCCGAGGTCCAGAGCGTTTACGGCAAGGCAGGGCGCGCCGAGACCTCCACCGACCCGGCGCCCTTCTCGATGATGGAGACGACGGTGGTGCTTAAGCCCAGGGACCAGTGGCGAGAGAAGAAGCGCTGGTACTCATCGTGGATGCCCGGGCCGCTCAAGGCGCTGCTACGGCCAGTCTGGCACGACCGTATAAGCTACGAGGAGCTCATCTCCGAGATGGACACGGCCCTCCGCATCCCCGGAGTCTCGAACGCGTGGACCATGCCCATCAAGGGCCGCATCGACATGCTAACCACGGGCGTCCGTACGCCCATCGGCATCAAGGTATTCGGTCCCGACCTGGTTGAAATTCAGCGCATAGGAGAGGCCATCGAGAAACGGCTTTACAACCTGCGCGGCACGCGAAGCGTATTCGCCGAGCGTGTAGGAGGGGGCTATTACCTCGACATCGAGCCCAGGCGTGACTCGCTCGCGCGTTACGGGCTCTCCATATCCGACATTCAGGATGTCGTGATGAACGGAATCGGAGGCGACACGCTTTCCGTGGCGATAGAGGGCCGCGAGCGCTATTCGATCAATCTGCGCTATCCGCGCGAGCTCCGGAGCGACATCGAGAGCATGGGACGCGTGCTCGTCACCACAAGGGGCGGCGTACACGTGCCGCTTCGCGAGCTCGCCGATCTCAGGCTGAGCTACGGGCCCTCCATGATACGCGACGAGAACGGCATGCTCGCCGGATACGTCTATGTGGACGTCGCCGGGCGCGATATAGGCTCATATGTGGACGAGGCAAAAAAGGCCGTTGCGGGATCGATCCAGCTTCCAACGGGCTACTCGCTCGTTTGGAGCGGCCAGTACGAGAACATCCAGCGCGTCCGCGAACGGCTCGTCATCGTCGTTCCCATCACCCTCTTTCTCATCTTTCTGCTTCTGTACATAAACACGCGCTCCGCAGTAAAGACCGGCATCGTCATGCTCGCCGTCCCATTTTCCGCCATAGGCGCAATCTGGCTCATGTACCTGCTCGGTTATCAGATATCCATCGCGGCATGGGTCGGCATCATAGCGCTCATGGGGCTAGACGCCGAGACCGGCGTCTTCATGCTGCTATTCCTTGACCTTTCGTACGAGGAGGCCCGGCGCGCCGGGAGGCTCCGCACGCGCGCCGAGCTCGAGGAGGCCATAGTCCACGGCGCGGTCAAGCGCATTCGCCCCAAGATAATGACGGTCGCCTCGGCCATGATGGGCCTTATGCCCATCATGTGGTCATTGGGGACCGGCGCGGACGTAATGAAGCGCATCGCCGCGCCCATGATAGGCGGCCTTACGACCTCCTTTCTGCTGGAGCTTCTGGTGTATCCTGCAATCTATATGCTTTGGAGAAAGCGTGAGTTGCGGTTGTAGACAAATTTGAGATTAGAAAGTCAGATTCATGATGTCCCGGGTATCATCGCTCAACACCGAAATTGCTGGGCTTTAACCTGTCAAGAGCGGCGTGATATAAAATCCTCAATCGTCATCCCGATGTCCCTGGCAATTTTTCTCAGCAATAGCGGTGATATGTCTCTTCCCTGATGAAAGGGAACGGTTGTACACCTCCCATCCGGATGGCGGAACTGCTTGTGAGAGCCTTTCTGTCGCGTTTCGACAAAACCAAACGACACCAACCGGGTCACGACATCGCGGGGCTTCAGAACGGGGATCTCGCCCATACTACGAAACCACGACGGTTTGCGTCCCCACAAATTCGCTTTCGAATCGGGGAGAGCCCTCTTCAAGAAGCATCGCAATAACTTCTTTAAGGTTGATATTCAATTCGTCAAGAGTCTCCCCCTGGGAATGCGCCCCCGGAAACCCCGGAACATACCCTACAAATAAGCCCGTGTCCGGACAGCGTTCTACTACAGCGGTAAACGTATGCATACTATCCTCCTATCTTTCGAGAAGCTATAAAAAATCATGTCTATCCGCACGAACCGGGGCGAAAAACATGAGTCCTGTAACTACACATTGATTAAGGGCAATCACAAAAACTCGGTTTATCGCCCGCCTTCGACGGTCAGGAAATCCTAATTAATTTAGAAGCTGCCTATAATTATTTCTGCAAGGACAAAATCACCGGAACCCGGAAGATATTGTTATTGAAGATTTCCTGTTTGATTCTTTTTTATGTTTATGCTAATGTTCCTTACCGGATAGATTCCCTGCCCGCATATTCATACACGCTGTGGTACGGGGAGCGGAGAAGACGCATCGTCAACACCGTTAACATTATCTCACGTTATTTTACCCACAGGAGGACCACCTTATATGTTCCAGTCACTGCGTGACCTCGAGGCGACCCTTGGCGAGTTCGAACGGGCGATAGGGCAAAACCGGGTAGAACTCGATGACATCTTCATCTGGCTCAACAAGTACGTTCGCGCGGTATTCTCCTCCGGCGCGAAATCCAAAAAGGGCGACGAGCTCACCGTGCCGCTCGACGCGGCGTTCAATGTCGCCATCCAGCTCTTCAAGTTGATCGATACCGGCGAGGACGGCCTCGACGACAGGATGGCCGATGAGCTCGAGAAGATCAGGGTTAAATACCTGGGGCACTGATTGACAATTCTCGCATAACATTCCAGGCCTGAATCCGTTTGTCGCCGGCGCCGCGGCGGAGCATTGGCATGTCCCCCCGACCGTCCGCCCGCCCATCCCCGCGTAAAACGGCCATTCGGCATTAAAATGCTTGACGTCACGCCCTAAACGCATTTGCTGATACAAATGCCGCCCTTTCCGCGGCATATTCAATCACATGGGATTCCGCCGCTTCAACGCCGGTAGAGCGCTAGCGCTTCGGCCGTCGTGCCCGTACGGTAAACGCGCAATCCCCGATTGGCACAACCATAATACCATCCACAAGGGGGAGAGAATGGCAAGGGAAAACGGCGGCAAAACCGCAAAAAAGGAATCGCTTAAGGCGAAGGTCAAATACCCCGAGAAGTACACCGCCCAGACGATCGTTAATTACATCTCGGAGAAGCACGATATCCCGCGCGCTCGCGCCAAAGAGCTCGTAGAGGACGTGTTCGATGTAATCAGCGCGGGCGTCATGAAAGGAGAGCGCGTACCGGTGGGCAAGATCGGCAAGATGCACATCAAGGTCCGTCCGGCGACCAAGGCCCGCATGGGCAGGAACCCGCTCACGGGCGAGGAAATAAAGATCGCCGCGAAGAAGGCGACGAAGGTCCCCAAGTTCACCTTCAGCAAGAGCTATAAAGAGGCCGCCCTTAAGGCTACCGTAAAGAAGTAGGCCAAGGCCCGCGCAGCAGGGCCTTATCGCCTTTTCAGGAAAGCTTGAGCATGCGCCGCAGGCAGCCGAGCGATTTTTCGCGCACCTCGGGATCCACCGTCACGATCGGCCCTTCGTTCACAAGAGCCGCGTGTACCTTTTCGAGCGTGGTTTTCTTCATGTTGGGGCACACGAGCGCCTTCGAGGGGAGGATGTACTCGCGCTCCGGGGCCACGCTCTTTAGCTTGTGTATCATCCCCTCCTCGGTGCCGACTATGATCTTCGCGCGGTCCGTTTCGCGTACGAATTTCACCATCTGTCCGGTCGAAAGCACCTCGTCGGCCATGTCGATCACCTCCGGATTGCATTCCGGATGCACCATTACGAGCGCGTCGGGATGAAGCCTCTTGGCTTCGGCCAGGTCCGCCGCGGTGAAGCGCTCGTGGGTGGGGCAAAACCCATCCCACAGGATTACCTCCTTGTCGGTAAAGCGCTGCACCCAGCTTCCGAGGTTTCGGTCGGGAACGAAGATGACGCGCCGCGCGTCGACGCGCTGCACGATCTTCACGGCGTTCGCCGAGGTGCAGCAGACGTCGGAGAGGGCCTTTACCTCCGCCGAGGAATTGATGTAGGTAACCACCGAGGCGTCGGGATTGCGCTCGCGCATCGCCGCGAGGTCTTCCGGCCCCGCCATGTCGGCCATGGGACAGCCGGCCGTGGGATCGGGGAGCAGCACCTTCTTCCCGGGATTGAGTATGGCCGCGGACTCGGCCATGAAGTGTACGCCGCAGAACACGATTATGTCCGCGGCGGTGTCGGCGGCGATGCGCGCGAGCTCCAGCGAGTCGCCGGTATAGTCCGCAACCGCCTGCACCTCCTCGCGCTGGTAGTTGTGCGCCAGGATGAGCGCGTTTTTTCGCGCTGCGAGCGACTTGATCTCGGCTGCGAGGGCTTCGGTCCGTTTGGCGGTCGTTATCATCTCAACCTCTTCCAGGAGAAATAAAGCTCAACGCGGTGCCCTTAATATGAGGGTCATTCATCCTGTGGCGGTATTGCATATATTTCCATAAAAGTACTAATTGCTAAATTTACAATTATTTTTTAGGAAAGCTTTAATTATTAAGTGCCGGGGGTTGCCCCAAAAGCGGCTTTTGAGGCAACCCGGTCTAAGGGCGAGGGTATTTTTTACCGCAGCCGGCGAGCCTAACGCCCCCGGCGCTCTGCGCCACCCCCGGAGGGGGTTTCCCTAATGCCGCCTGCCGGATAGAGAAGGGGGTCGGGGGGATGAGTTGGAAGAGATTAAGGCAGCTATAAGTACTTTGAGCCGCAGACTTTGAGACCGGCGAGCCTAACGCCCCCGGCGCTCTGCGCCACCCCCGGAGGGGGTTTCCCTAATGCCGCCTGCCGGATAGAGAAGGGGGCCGGGGGGATGAGTTGGAAGAGATTAAGGCAGCTATAAGTACTTTGAACCGCAGACTTTGAGACCGGCGAGCCTAACGCCCCCGGCGCTCTGCGCCACCCCCGGAGGGGGTTTCCCTAATGCCGCCTGCCGGATGTTGTCTCAGGCTCTGACTGATACAATCAAACAGCCGTTAAGCAGCGCGCACGGACGCGCGCGAGGCGAGGATGGTCCATGGATGAACCTTCCGCAGCCGAACGGAAAGTACATGGAAAAACCGACAGTAAAACACAAAGAACCATTTTTACGAATAATCCCGAATCACCTTTGATAAATTCATGCTATAAGCCCAGGCCCCGGCGCTTGAGAAGAGCGTTGGGGGATTGCTAAGGGGGGAATTCGCTCTAATTCCCCCCTTAGCTCTTAAGGCCCAGCCGGGCATGGAGCGCCATAGCACATATAAGGGCCCATGCGAACCCTCGTTTTTAGCGTCAGCGCCGGAGGCGAGAGGCAACAGGCTTTATATTTTTCTACTGAAGACTTCGAATTCAAAGTATATACTAAAAACGACACTTTTAAGAGAAGGACGCCGTCTCGGCTGATCGAAAAAGGCTTGCTCAGATTCGGAAGAAGCTATCATCCTGAGAAACCGTTAAACGAAGCGTCGAGGTAATTTCATATTGAAGATAGCGGTCGCCATAAGCGGAGGGATCGATTCGTCAGTCGCCGCCGTGCTGTTGAAGAACGCGGGCCACGAGGTGGTCGGCGTCACGGCGAAGATATTGCTCTGCGCGGACATGGACGGCTGCGAGCCGCGGTACGACGTCTGCTGCTCGCCGGAGTCCATGAAAGCCGCCCGGGAGATCGCCCGCGCGTTTGCGTTCCCGCATGTTCTGCTCGACGTGGAGGAGGACTTTTCGCGCGAGATCATCGACCCCTTCTGCAGCGAATACCTGGCCGGGCGCACGCCGAGCCCCTGTATTCACTGCAACGCGCGGATCAAGTTCAGGAAGCTCATCGAGTTCGCCGCCTCGCTCGGCTGCGAGAAACTCGCCACCGGCCACTATGCCCGCCTCGGCGTTACGGATTCTGGCCGTCATTACGTGTCGGCGGGCCTCGACCGCAACAAGGACCAGTCGTACTTCCTCTTCGCGCTCGGCCAGGACATCCTGCGCGGCGTCATCTTCCCGCTGGGAGATCGAAGAAAAGAAGAGATCCGGATGATGGCCTCCGACCTCGGCCTTGCGGTGGCGGACCGGCCCGAAAGCCAGGAGATATGCTTCGTGCAGGACAACGACTACCCGCGTTACATCGAACGGCGCACCGGCAGCATCCCGCCGCCCGGCGACATCGTCTCAACGGGAGGGAAGGTCCTCGGGCGGCACAGAGGGATTCACCGCTATACGATCGGCCAGCGCCGCGGGCTCGGCATCGCGGCCGAACGGCCCCTGTACGTAGTCGGCATCGACGCGGCGCGAAACGTCGTCATCGCTGGATTTCGCGAGGAGCTGTTCCGATCGGGCCTTTACGCGCGCGACATCACGCTCATGAAGGCCCAGTCGCTCGACGGCATCGGCGCGCTCGTCAAGACGCGCTCCACGCAGCGTCCCTTCGCCGCCACGCTCTCGGAGCGCGACGGCGGCGTCGAGGTCCGCTTCGCCGAGCCCCAGGCGGGAATCACACCCGGTCAGGCCGCCGTCTTCTACGACGAATCCGGCGACGTCCTCGGCGGCGGCTGGATTGAGTCGGCGCTATGAAGAAATTGTAACTACCCCACCCGCCGTTTCCGGCAACGGAATGCCCTCATTGAGGAGCTTTCGGGATGTCATAAATAAAACTGGCGAGAGAATTGCAATTCCCGATTGAGATCTGATCAGTGAGTCCCACCAATCCTGTTGAGGTATCGTAAATCTTCCAGATCTTTATACCGCCCCGTGACCTTCTTGTTTTTTCTCAGATGCTCCAACCCAAGAATGTATACGGAAAAGTGTTTACGTTTCATCGATAATTTTTCCGTTCTCCGCCCGGCCCATGCTTCGCCGAATGTCACTCCGGTAATCGTATTTATAATATCGATCCGGTTTGGGGGCTGCCCGAACTGGATGATTACACCGGCTTGCATAAGGTCATTAACGGTTATGTCGCCCGGTATGGCGCCGTCCCAGAACGCGTGAATGGCCTTATACATGTTCCCGGCGTTCGCTTCTTCACGCTCATAAAAAAAATCCACATCTCCCGTCAGCCGCGCGTGTCCATAGTAAATGACGGCCTCGCCGCCGACTATCAGGTACCTCACCCCGAATTCATGCAGAAGATACATGAATTCCAGGATGTCCGGAGAGAAATGGGATGATTTCATTTTTTTAAAGAGGCCGACCTGACATCGGGACATTTTACACCGAAAAATTTGCGCTTCAACGCGCGCGCGGCCTTTTGCCGCTCCTCGACGCTCATGGAAATTTCCTGTTCGACTTCCCAGTCTGAAGCTTCCTGAAAACTGTTGGAGATATGAACGATTCGTTTCATGATTATTGAGTATACCATAAGCCCGGTTTTGTCAACCATGAATAACCGCCGGCACACCTCTCTCGCCCGCCGATGCGTCCACCGATACTGCAGTGCAAATCCTCTCCGGCGATTAAATCGGCTTCTTCGGCCTCCCGCACCCGGAAGCGCGAAACGCCATCTCATTTTCTTGTTGAAAAGCCGCGCAGCTGATGCGAGAATCATCCAATAACAAATTAGCGGTCGGCGTTTCGTTTTACCTTAGAGGCTTCTCCATGAAGGAAAAAATACGAATAGAAAACCTGTATAAAAGCTTCCCCGGAAAACAGGTGCTCTCCGGCGTCGACCTTTCCGTCTACGAGGGCGAGGTGCTGTGCGTAATAGGCCGCTCCGGCTCCGGCAAGTCGGTCATCCTAAAGCACCTCATAGGCATTCTCGCTCCCGACTCCGGCCTTATCCATATCGACGGCATCGAGTTTACAGGAGCCTCCGAGCTCGAAAGGCACGCCCTCCTCTCGAAGATCGGCGTGCTCTTCCAGGGCGGGGCGCTGTTCGATTCCATGAACGTCTTCGACAACGTGGCCTTCGGCCTAAGACGGCGTAACGCACCCGAGGAGGACGTAGCCCGTACCGTAACCGAGACGCTTTCGCTAGTGGGACTTAGGGGCATAGACGAGCATAGACCATCCGAGATCTCCGGAGGGATGCAGAAGCGCGTGGCCCTGGCCCGGGCCGTCGCTCTCAAGCCGGAGATCATGCTCTATGACGAGCCCACCACGGGAGCGGACCCCATCACCGCCGGGGCCGTTGACCGGCTCATCCTCAAGATGCGTGACAGCCTTGGAGTTACCAGCGTGGTCGTAACGCACGACATGAAATCCGCCTGGCGGATCGCCGACAGAATCGCCATGCTCCTCGACGGGCGCATGGCCTTTACTGGAACCGTGGAGGAACTCGGGGCCTCGGACGATCCCTTTATCAGACAATTCATCGAGGGGAGGGCCGATGGACCACGGGTTGCGTAGCGTTCTCATCCCCATTCTGTGCGCCTGTGCGCTTGCAGCCGGCTGCACCGACGGCGCGGAGCGCGCCCGCTCGCGCACTCGGGATTTTCTGCGCGGCCTCGCGGCGCGAATAGCTCATAGGGCGCCCCTTCTGTCCGGCTGCGGCATAATATCGAAAGGCTACGACGGCGAGCTTAGACTCGGCGACTATCCCTGGCTCTCGGGACGGCGCATATTCATCGACCCCGGCCATGGGGGCCTGGGGAAAAAGGACCTCTTTCGCATCGGGCCCGGCGGCATCACCGAGGAGGAGGTCAACCTTCGCGTCGCGCTCATCCTCGCCTCCATGCTCCGCGACGCCGGCGCCGAGGT
>Ga0116172_10001696_pt1 | contig 19915 bp, 20 predicted proteins | sample AD_UKC083_MetaG_FD_89799 | JGI IMG/M metagenome (GOLD analysis project Ga0116172, IMG submission 89799) | Active sludge microbial communities of municipal wastewater-treating anaerobic digesters from USA - AD_UKC083_MetaG | ecosystem: Engineered > Bioreactor > Anaerobic > Digestate | place: USA... | reverse complement strand
GTTTTAAGACGTGAAAATTCAAAGAGTATATACCTAGGAGAAGAAAGATGTATTGCGATTATTGGAATTTAGTTAAGCCACCTTTCGACAATGTTCCGGATGCTTCTATGTATGTGGATTGTCATGAATCCATGGAAAATGTCATTTCCGAGACATTATTTGCAATCAAAGAAGGCAATGAATGTCTCACCGTCATTGTCGGTGAAGTCGGTTTAGGTAAAACACTTTCTCTTCGTGTCATCATCGATTCACTGGAACCGGAAAAATATAAAGTGGCTTTAATTACCAATCCCGCTCTTTCCTTTGTTCAACTGTTGAGGGAAATCATCGGTCAGATAACCGGCAAACAATGTGAAGTGAAAAACAAGGTTGATTTGCTGGAAATCTTCAATCGTCTTTTATTTGAAACAGCCGATCAGGGCAAGAAAATAGTCATTGTCATCGACGAAGCCAATGTGCTCTCCCCTTCCAATCTCGATGATTTGCGTCTTTTGACCAACATGCAGGATGATGAACGCAATCTTTTCACGTTGCTGCTGGTCGGCCAGATGGAATTTGCGCGGACGCTGGAACATCCCAAACGTGCCAATTTGTTTCAACGCATCGGCACGTATGGCCATCTGGAAAAACTGCCTTCACCGCAGGCGGTTAGAACGTACATTGAATCCAGGCTCAAAATCGCAGGGACGGATAGAAAAATTTTCGATGATGATGCGATCCCTGTGATTTGGGAATTCTCCGAACACGGCGTGCCTCGCCTGATCAACAAAATTTGTAAATTGTGCATAAAAGCCGGCGAAACGAACGAATTTCAAACCATATCGGGCGAGGTTGCCCAGCAAATTGCCGATCGCTTCCAGAAATTAAGCAAAACATCGACGCAAAAGCGTAAAGCCCCGGTCACTGCCGAGATACAACCTCCGGAAGAAGGCGTTAAGAAAAGAGAAACTGAAAAAACACCGAAGGCAACGCGGCCGTCCTTGCCGCCAAAAGAAGCTCCAGATTTCTCTGCTCCGGTCCGTCCGATTCCCCAACCCCGAATGGAAGAACCTGCGCCGCCAAGGCCCCGGATGGCCGTGCCCGAAGAACCGCCGCCGAGACCTGTCGCGCCCCCGGCGTTTACGGAAGAACCCATGCCTGTCAGACCAAGAGGTATTGCGCCGGAACAACCTGCTTCGCGGCGTCCGATGCATCCGTCCATGGATGAACCCCTGCCTGTCAGACCGCGGATACCTGTGCCGGAAGAGCAATTCATCAGACCGGCGCCGCCCCGCATGGAAGAACCTGTGTCGCCAAGACCCCGGATGACCGTGCCCGAAGAACCGCCGCCGAGACCCGTTGCGCCGCCGATGCAGGAACCTGCTGCGCTCAGACCGCGCATGCCTGAACCGGAAGAGCAGTTCATCAGACCTGCGCCGCCCCGCATGGAAGAACCTGTGTCGCCAAGACCCCGAATGGCCGTGCCCGAAGAACCGCCGCCGAGGCCCGTTGCGCCGCCGATGCAGGAGCCTGCTGCGCTCAGACCGCGCATGCCTGAACCGGAAGAGCAATTCAACAGACCGGCGCCGCCCCGCATGGAAGAACCTGTGTCGCCAAGACCCCGGATGGCCGTGCCCGAAGAACCGCCGCCGAGGCCCGTTGCGCCTCCGATGGAAGAGCCTGTTGCGGTTAAAGCTCAAACCGTTCCTCTTGCCAAACCTGCGCCGACGGTTGTACCGACTCCGGGATTCTCTCCGGCGAAAGCTGCCGCAAGCACTCAATCGTCGCAAGATTCCGGACGCATGGAAACAAAACAAGACGTTCAGGAACAACCGACGTTTGAGGACAATGAAGTTTATGAAGATGTATTAATCGGTCAACAGACCATTAAACTGGCCATTCCGGCTAATGTCATAAGACAAGCGCAATCATCCAATAATGAAAATAAAAATAAATTGGCCGGATACTGGTCGGCTCAAATCCTAAAAGGCAATCCAAGCTTGACGCATTCTTCTTTTGCCGACCCGGTTTCTTTGTGGTTTGAAGTGAAAAATGTTATTTTGAAAAAGTTCAACAGTCCTTCAATATAATGCCATCGTTGAACCTTATCAGAGAAAAATGATTTGTGAAGGCAAATACCTTAAAATTCCCGTTGAGCTTGTCCTGACAATCACGAAATGAGCATTGCAAATTCTAAAAATATTAATAAAGATAACTATTCACCTTCGGATTACGAAAACTGGGGTTTTGTTTACCTCGAAAACAAAGAATACGATCAAGCTTTAAAATGTTTTCAGAAAACCATCGAACTGGAATCCCGCAATCCCAGAAATTATATCAATCTTGGATATGTCTATGAAAAAATGGATATGCTGGACTCCGCCAAAAAAAGTTATGAAAAAGCCCTGGATGTCAAAGGCGACTTTATTGAAGCCATTTTAAAGATCGGTCACATCCTGGAGGTACAGGGAGATTATCATAATGCGGTGGATCAATACTCCAGAGCCATTGAGATTGCTCCCCATGCCGTTGAACCGCGTTTTTGTCTGGCAACGTTATACGATCGGCACGACATGTATGACGAAGCCGCGGAAGAATATGAAAATATTATCGAGATTAATCCCCGGCATACAAAAGCCATCCATAATCTGGGCCGGATTCATTTTCAGGACGGAGATTACGCCAAAGCGCTGAAGAGTTTTCAGAAAGTTTTGAACATCGAACCTGAAAACACGGACGCCTGGAATGATCTGGGTTCGGTTTATGAAATCACCAATAACCTGATTCAGGCTATCTCCACCTACCGGAAGGCCCTGAAAGTAAATCCGCTCCACGAAGACACTAACTACAATTTGGCCAATGCTTACTTTTCGTTGTTTTTATCCAATCCCAATATTGTAAAACTCGATGACATCATCGAACGCCTTCAACTGGTGCTTTCTCAAAATCCTAATAATAGAAAAGTTTGGGATCTCTTAAGCAAAATAAAGGCGGCCTGATCCGTACGAGCAATCAGCTCTCAAAGAGAGGTTTCTTTTTGTCGGCGTCCGCCGAACGTAAATAGAAAGGAACAAAAGTTGCGGCATCAAGCAACTCGTTGCGATCGTATTTTTCTTTACCCAGCCGACCGACCGATGAAGCCCGACAGTGCTGGTGCAATTCGGAGATGGCGTTCGTTCTGGAATCCGGAAGGAACGCGCCGGCGTATTTGACGGCGCCGTCGCCGACAAATACGGCATCAGCATCGTATTGAATGTCTGCCGGATTCAAGACCCGCTCGCCGTCCAGTTGTTCAAGCAAACGGTTGTCCCCGTATCGAAAACACGCCATGTAAACCTGGCCGCGTCCGGCATCCATGATCGCATAAATTTTTTTGGCGTTTTTTTCTGCGTTGAGAGCAATGGCCGCCAGCGATGAAACGCCGGCCGCCGGTTTGCCCGTCGCCAGCATAAACCCTTTGAGCGTGCTGGCGCCGATGCGCAATCCGGTGAAAGATCCGGGACCGATGGTGCAGGAAAACAAATCAAAATCGGACATTTTAAGCTTCGTCTGAAGACAAGCCTTCTCAATGGCGGGTAAAAGCGTTTCCGAGTGATTCAGACCGGTATGAATCATCACTTCATAGAGAATGTCTTCATCCCTCAGAACAGCCACGGAGGCCGTTTGGGATGATGTGTCAAACGCCAGAATCAGCATATTATTTAAAAAATTTTACAATATCATTGATGAACTTGATGTTTAACCTTTCGATATCGATAAAGATCACGAAAAGCATCAGCATCAGCAAGACGACAAAGCCGACCTGCTGGGCCATCTCTCTCACTTTCGCGCTTACCTCCCGCCTGATCACAACTTCGATGAGATAAAATAAAATATGACCGCCGTCTAATACCGGTATGGGAAAAAGATTAATCACACCCAGGTTAATCGAAAGAATAGCCATAAAAAGGATAAAGGGGATGATTCCCTCCTTAACCTGATCACCGGCCACCTGAGCAATGAATATCGGGCCGCCCAGCGTTTTCGGAGAAATAACGCCTTCGAATATTTTAATCACTGAAATCACCGTCAATTTGCTTATCTCCCATGTTTTCTCAACAGACGAGACAACGGCGTCCCAGGGATTTTTCCGCTCGATCATTGTTTTTCCGGACGGTGAAACGCCAATCAGGTAGGCGGACACGTCTTCCCCGAAAAGATTTTTCGTTTTAGACAATCGGGGCATAATCAATAAGCGCTTTTGTTCGCCCGCCCTTTCTACGACCGCTTCAATCTGCCTTGCTCCGGCGACAGCAACAATTTCCCTGATTTCCTCCCAATAGGTGATTTTTTTCCCGTCCAGAGAAAGGATTTTATCGCCATGGAGCATGCCCGCCTGATAAGCAGCGGACTCTTTCTGAACCTCGCCGATTTGAGCGGTCAACGTTGGCAAACCGTACATTAAAACGATGATGAAGATGACAACGGCCAGTAAAAAATTAAAAGCCGGACCGGCCGCAACGATCATGATTCGTTTCCAGACATTCTGTTTGGAAAAGGATCGCTTTTCTTCGTCCGGCGATAATTCTTCGTTGCCGGACTCACCCGTCAGTTTGACGTATCCTCCCAGAGGAATCCAGGAAAGAACATACTCCGTTTCACCGATTTTTCTGCCGAAAATTTTCGGTCCAAAACCCAGAGAGAATTTCTGGACGCCGACTCCCGACATACGGGCGGCCAGAAAATGTCCCAGTTCATGGACAAAAATCAAAATACCCAGCAGGACGATAAATGAAATTAACGTGATCACCTTGACATCCTTTCTATTATTTTTTCAGTTTCCTGTCTGGCCATGACATCGGCCTGTAAAATATCATTGATGGACGGATCAGCCTTTATGGCATGATTATCCAGAACCCTGTTCACAATATCGGGCAAATCCGTAAATGCAATTTTCTCCTGCAGAAATGCCGATACCGCAACTTCATCGGCGGCGTTAAGAACCGCCGGAGCAGTTCCTCCGGCCATTCCGGCATCGCGCGCCAGCTTCAGACAGGGAAATTTTTTCATGTCGGGTTGATAAAAATCCAGATGTCCGGCCCGGACAAGATCCAGCCGATTCAGATCATTCATGATTCTTTCCGGATAGGTTAAAGCGTAAGCGATGGGAATTCTCATGTCCGGCACACCCATCTGCGCGATGAAAGCTCCGTCGATAAATTCGGCCATGGAATGGACGATGCTCTGCGGATGAATCATAACATCGATGTCGGCGATATCCACGTTAAACAGCCATTTCGCCTCGATAACCTCCAGCCCTTTGTTCATCATGGTAGCGGAATCAATGGTAATTTTCCGGCCCATCTTCCAGCGAGGATGATGCAAGGCCTGACGGACATTGACCCTTTTCAACTGCTTGCCGGTCAGATGAAAGAAAGGACCTCCAGACGCCGTCAGGATGATGCGTTTTAAATTCTCTTTGTCATTGCCCTCCAGACACTGAAAAATCGCGCTGTGCTCGCTGTCCACGGGAATGATCTTTGTTTTATTTTTCTTTGCTCTGCCGGTTACAATTTCACCGGCCATCACCATGGTTTCCTTGTTGGCCAGGGCAACGTCCTTGCCGGCGTCAATCGCGGCCAGCGTCGGCAATAAGCCGGCCGATCCGGCTATTGCTGAAATCACGATATCGGCGGACGGATAGGATGCGGCTTCCTGCACTCCTTCGTCATCATAAATTATTTTTATCCGGGTTTTCGCTGTGATTAATTCACGCAGCGTGATCGCCGCCTGTTTCGTTTTTACGGCAACAACTTTCGGTCTGAATTTTTCTATCTGCTCTTTGAGTTTCTTAATATTTTCTCCGGCAACCAGCGAAACAATGCGGAAACGGTCCGGATTCTTTTCAATGATATCCAACGCGCTTAATCCGATTGATCCGGTTGATCCCAGTATAGTTACTTTTTTCATTTAGCCAATCACAAATATCCGGTAGTAATAAACAAATGGAGCAATGAATATGAGACAGTCCAGACGATCAAGAATTCCGCCATGACCGGGAAGAATCGCGCCGGCATCCTTCAGACCATAGCTTCTTTTAATGGCGGATTCACAGATATCACCCAGTTGTCCGATAATGCCGCCGACAAAAGCCATAACCGCCACATGCAGAGCGGGTATTTCCGGCAGCACATAATAGCTGAAAATCAGACAGGCAACGGTGCTGCCCAGCACCAGGCCGATCAGTCCTTCCACGGTTTTACCCGGACTGATCAAGGGAACCAGCTTGTGTTTTCCGAAATACTTCCCTGCATATAAAGCAAAGGTGTCACCGGCGAAGGCAAGAATCAGAACAAATACGATCCACCAGACGCCTTGATCCAGCATTCGAATGGCGATAAAATAAGACATCAGAAAAGGAATATACATGATTCCGAACACCACCTTGGCGACAGACAGGAAGTCAAAGGCAGATTCCCTGATGGATCCCAGAAACAGAATAAACACGAGCACCACGGCAAGTGCAAGCAAAGCAATCAGATGCTGATGGTTCCCGAATAAAACACATAAGGGAAGAAGGGCGGCAAAAACAAGCCCCTCGATCTTTTCAATCGCGAAACCTTTTCCGAAGACGATATTGTTATATTCCCACATCCCTCCCAGGATAAACAAAATAACGATGGATGCAAACATGACGTCCGAGCCTAAAAAAATCACCAGCAGCAATAAAGGGACGACAACAATGCCTGTTATCCATCTTTTCATTAAAGAACCTGTTGTTTTAGCCATGGGTTTCCACCTTTATAAAACGGATTACAAAGAAGTCTTTTCTTTCAATTGTTCGCTGGTCAAACCGAAACGCCTTTCCCTCTTCTGATAACCGGCAATTGCTTTTAAAAGATCGTCACGGGTGAAGTCCGGCCATAAAACATTTGTAAAATAGAGCTCCGTATACGCCAGCTGCCAGAGCAGGAAGTTGCTGATTCGATATTCGCCGCTGGTGCGGATCAACAGGTCGGGATCGGGCATGCCCGCCGTGTATAAATAGCGGCCGAACGTTTCCTTATCCAGTTGATCCACATTCAGATTACCGGCTTTGCAATCCGTCACGATTTTTTTTACGGCACCGATTATTTCATCCTTGGATCCGTAGCTCAAAGCCAGATTCAAGACCATTTGATCGTTTTTTGAGGTGATTTCCATCGCTTCGCACAGCTTTTTTTTAACGGAAGCGTTTAAACGATCTGTTTCTCCGATGGTTGTCAAACGGATCCCCTGCTGCTGCAATTCTTCTATTTCCCGGGTTAAATATTCTTCGAGCAATACCATCAGCGCCTGAACTTCCTTGTCCGGACGCTCCCAGTTTTCGACGGAAAAAGCGAAAAGAGTGAGATATTTGACGCCGATTTCACGGCACGTACGCACGACGGTTCTGACCGCCTGCGCTCCCTTTTTATGCCCTCTGATTCTGCCTATCGCATGCTGTTGCGCCCAACGACCGTTGCCGTCCATAATGATCGCAATATGCCGGGGCAGATTATTTACATCAACCTTAACCAAAAATTATGCTCCCGATTTATTTTGCATCCTAATCGACCGTGAGATTTTTTTCAACAGGCAAATCCTGTTTTAATATTACGGGACCGGGTAATTTATATATCAAATACGTTCATCAAACCAGCACAAAAAACAAATGGGGAGTTCAAGACTCCCCATTATCATTTTCATATGGAATGCCGGTTAAATTTCCATGATTTCTTTTTCTTTTGCCTCGAGAATTTTATCGGTTTTCTCAATATATTGATCGGTTAATTTCTGCACGTCTTCCTGTGCGGTAAAAAGTTCATCTTCCGATATTTTATTATCTTTCTTCAATTTCTTTAACTCTTCGTTGGCGTCCCTCCGCGCGTTACGCAACTTAATTTTCCCCTCTTCCGCCATCTTTTTCACGTTTTTTGCTATTTCCCTGCGTCTCTCTTCCGTCAATTGCGGAATGGAAAGACGAACAACCTTGCCATCATTGGCCGGAGTCAATCCCAAATCCGATTTCTGGATGGCTTTTTCAATCGCGCCGATGACGGAAACATCCCAGGGAACAATCAATATCATACGGCTTTCCGGAACGGAAACATTGGCCACCTGCGCAATGGGAGTCGGCGCGCCGTAATAATCTACTTTGATTCCGTCCAGCAGAGAAATCGAAGCTCTGCCGGTCCTGACCCGGCTGAACGTTTTATTCAAGCCGCTGAGCGTTTTTTCCATGTCGTCCTTAAATTTCTGAAAAACAGTTTCCTTCATATTTATTCTCCTACGTAAGTACCAATTTTTTGTCCGCAAACTGCTTTGCAGATATTGCCTTTCTTTTGCATGTTAAAGACAATAATCGGCAATAAATTATCACGACAAAGCGATATTGCCGTCGCATCCATTACTTTAAGGTTTTTTGTTAAGACATCAATATAACTTATTTTATCAAACATCAACGCTTTTTTATCCTTGACCGGATCGGCATTGTAAACACCATCAACTTTTGTCGCTTTCATAATGACGTCGGCACGTATTTCCACCGCTCTGAGAGCCGCTGCGGTATCGGTGGAAAAATAAGGGTTTCCCGTACCGCCGGCAAAAATGACAATCCTTCCTTTTTCCAGGTGACGCATCGCTCTCCTTTGAATAAAGGGTTCAGCGATTTCCCGCATCTCGATGGACGACTGCACACGCGTAGGAAGACCTCTCTCCTCCAGCGCGCTTTGCAGCGCCAGGCTGTTGATCACGGTTGCCAGCATCCCCATATAATCGGCCGTTGTCCGGTCCATGCCTTTGGCGCTGGCCTCGATGCCGCGAAAAATATTCCCCCCGCCGACAACAATTCCCAGTTGAACGCCGATTTTGGAAAGTGATTTTATTTCATCCGCTATATAATTGGCCACCTCAGGATCGACACCGGTGGATTGCTTTCCCAGAAGAGCTTCTCCGCTGAGCTTTAAAAGAATTCTTTTATAAGCGGTTTTCCGGTTCACTTTCATGACTGCTTTAATTCCTCACCCAGCTGAAAACGGGCAAAACGCCGAATCATCATGTTTTCTCCCGTCTTGGCAATCATGTTGCTGACAAGAGTTCCAATGGTAATATCCGTATTTTTAATGAATTTCTGCTCGGTCAGGCACACATCCTCATAATACTTTTTGAGCTTTCCTTCGATAATTTTATCCCATATTTTTTCCGGCTTTTTTTCTTCGCGCAACTGGCTGCGATATATTTCTTTTTCTCTTTCCAGCGCCGCTCCGGGAATATCATCCGGGCGGACATACAACGGATTCGATGCCGCGATATGCATGGCAATGTCACGGGCCATGGTCTGAAAATCTTCCGTTTTGGCCACAAAATCCGTTTCGCAATTGACCTCCACCATGACACCGATCTTACCGCCCATATGGATGTAGGAAGCAATGGTTCCGTCTTTCGCCGCCTTTGACGATCTCTTTGTCGCCGCCGAGAGGCCCTTCTTTCTCAAAAAATCGATTGCCTTTTCAAAATCACCATCGGAGGCTGCCAGCGCTTCTTTACAGTCCATCATGCCCGCGCCGGTTTTCGTTCTCAATTCTTTTACCATTGTTGAAGTTATTTCCATTTTTACCGTTCTCCCTTTAAATGCTTTTATAATTTCCAGACAGACCCTGATTATTCGGTGTACGCTTCCGATTTATCGGCACTATCATCGATATCCAGACTTTCCGGAACATCCGTTTCCACCGGTTTGGCTTCAGCGACGATGTCCGCTTCCTTATTCGATTCCGCGACCAGCTTCTCCTCAAATCGTTTTCTTCCTTCCAGAACCGCATCGGCAAATTTGGAGGTAAACAACTTGATCGCCCGGATGGCATCGTCATTGCCCGGAATCACATAATCAATGTTGTCCGGATTGCAATTCGTATCGACAATCGCCACGATCGGAATTTTTAGCTTTTTGGCTTCATTGACGGTTATATGCTCTTTGCTGGGATCGACGATAAAAACCGCCGCCGGCAAAGATTTCATATTTCTGATTCCCCCCAGAACATTTTCCAGCTTTTCCTTTTCTTTCTGCAGCTTCGTGATTTCTTTCTTGGGAAAGGCCTTGATGGAGTCATCATTGAACATATCCGTCAAGGTGTTCAGGCGATCTATGCTCTTTTTGAGGGTCACGAAATTGGTCAGCATGCCGCCCAGCCAGCGTTGATTGACGTAAGGCATTCCGCAGCGAACCGATTCCTCTTTGATGGCTTCCTGAGACTGCTTCTTGGTCCCGACAAACAGCACTTCTTTCCCCTGGCTGACCGTATCAATCACAAAATTATAGGCCGTCTGGAAAAGACCCACCGTCTGCTGTAAATCAATAATGTAAATGTTGTTTCTGGCTCCGAAGATGTAGGGTTTCATCTTGGGATTCCATTTGTTTGTCTGATGCCCGAAATGGACACCGGCTTCCAGTAAAAGTTTCATTGAAATGGCTGACATATTTTTCTCCTTTTTTGTTTTTTCCTCCACCCTCTTCAACTTACGCGGCAAACTTACATTCAAGCAACATACCGGCAATCCAAGGATGTGTGAATTTATCCGGCGGCAATTAACACAAACCGCCCAAATAATCAAGGGTTAATACCTTCTTCTCAGAAAATAAATTTTTATCGCTTTCCGTGTCTCAGGTCGAATACTCGGCGTTGATTTTTACATAATCGTAGGAAAGGTCGGAAGCATACACATAATAAGATTTATCGCCCGCTCCCAGATCAATTTCAATATCGATCCGGTCCTGTTTAAACACGTCTTTGAGTTTGTTCATATTGACACTGGCCGGGGAATTTTGAGAAAACACCAATAAATTCCCTATGTTCAAACTCACTTTTTCTTTCTCGATCGGTATGCCGGAAGCGCCCAGCGCCGCGATCACCCTGCCCCAGTTCGGATCTTCTCCGAAAATGGCTGTCTTGACCAGATTGGAGTTGGCAATGGCGTATGCTGCACATCTGGCGTCGGATTTCGATTTGGCGCCCTTGACCGTGACGGCGATGAATTTTGTCGCACCCTCTCCATCCCTGACAACAGCCTGGCAAAGTTCCATTAAAACGTCGGTCAGCATATCCCGAAAAAGCTGCAAACGCGCCTGGACTTTTTCAAGGGGGTTGTTGCCCGCCAGACCGTTGGCCAGAATAATGGCCATATCATTGGTGCTCATGCAGCCGTCAACGCTGATGGAATTAAATGTGGAATTAATCGCCTGATGAAACACCGTATTCAACGCTTTATAATCAATCAGCGCATCGGTCATGACGTATGTCAACAGCGTGGCCATATTCGGCTCGATCATGCCCGCCCCTTTGGCGATGCCGCAAATCGTTATATCCTTAGCGCCCACAACGCCTTTTCTGATGGCGACCTTGGGATATTTGTCCGTCGTCATCATCGCCTTTTCGGCATCTTCAATACCGGCTTCATTCAGACCTTTGACCAGTTTCCCGACACCGCTCTCGATTTTTTTCACCGGCAGTCTCTTCCCGATCACCCCCGTGGACCCCAGTAAAATCAGGTCCTCTCTTATTTTTAACTCCTTGGACAGGGCGTCAGAAACGGCCAGCGCGTCCCGGAAGCCTTCCTTTCCGGTCGCGGCATTGGCGCATCCGCTGTTGGTCATGATGGCCTGAGCAATCCCCTTTTTGACGCGCTCTTCATTGATCAGCAGAGGCGCCGCTTTGAACGAATTTTTTGTAAACACGGCAGCGACCTTCGCAGGCACGGTGGAATAAATCAGACCCAGATCCTTTTCGTCCTGTTTTTTTATGCCGACGGATATTCCGTTGGCCAGAAATCCGGGTACGCTAATTTTTACTTTGTTCTTTATCATGAAATTAGCTCCTCGTTATTGTAACTTATGCCCCACAGCATTTTTTATATTTTTTGCCGCTCCCGCACGGGCAGGGATCGTTTCTGCCTGTTTTCGGACCTTCATGCTTGACTGTTTTTTTCTCGGGGGTATCTTCCCCTCTGCTCATCACATAATCCTGTTTCTGTTTCTGCCTGATGGCCTCCACTTCTTCCTCTCTCTGGATTCTAATCAGGCATAATTTTTCCAGCACATCCATTTTGATGCGGGCAATCATCTCCATGAACATTTCATAGCCTTCCCGCTGATATTCCCGCACCGGATCTTTCTGAGCGTAGCCGCGCAAACCGATTCCCTCTCTCAGGTGATCCATGGCCAGCAGATGCTCCTTCCATTGCACATCGATGGCCTGAAGCATGATCACTTTCATTAAATAATCCATGAGTTGCTTGCCGAACTCGTTTTCCTTGTCCCGCAAAAGCTTCTCGACACCCCGGATGATAAATTCGCGAATGGAAGAGTAACCGTCGCCGATTCCGTCAGAATGCACCAGGTCGAACTTGACGTTGAATTGTTTCAGCAACGCGTCTTCCAGTCCTTTAAAATTAATATCTTCCTTTTTAGCCTTTTCATCAATGAATTCGGACAGGATATCATCCACAATTTCCTGAACCATTTCTTCGATATCCGCCCATAAGTTATCTCCGCGCAAAACCTTTCTACGCTGTTCATAAATGACTTTACGCTGCCGGTTCATGACGTCGTCGTAATCCAGCAGGTGTTTGCGAATATCGAAGTTCTGTCCTTCAACCCGTTTCTGGGCGTTCTCAATGGCGCGGGAAATATATTTGTGTTCAATCGGCTGGTCCTCTTCAATGCCGATTTTGTCCATGATGCCCGATATTCTCTCGGCGCCGAAGATGCGCAGTAAATCATCTTCCAGCGACAGATAAAACCGTGAAGACCCCTTATCTCCCTGACGTCCGGATCGCCCCCGCAACTGATTGTCAATGCGGCGGCTTTCATGACGCTCGGTGCCCAGAATATGCAGACCGCCCAGTTCCGCCACGCCTTCGCCCAGTTTAATATCCGTTCCTCGTCCGGCCATGTTGGTGGAGATGGTCACCATGCCCGGCTGCCCCGCCTGAGCGACAATCTCGGCTTCTTTTTCGTGATTTTTGGCATTGAGCACATGATGTTTTACACCGGCGCGCGTCAGATGCTTGCTGAGCATTTCCGATTTCTCAATGGAAATCGTTCCAATCAGAACCGGCCTTTTTTCTTTGTTCAATTCCTTGACTTCTCTGATGACCGCGTTGATTTTTTCCTTTTCGGTTTTATAAATCAGATCATTGTGATCTTCGCGGATCATCGGCATATTCGTCGGAATGACCAGGACGTCGAGATTGTAAATTTTCTTGAATTCCGCCGCTTCCGTGTCGGCGGTTCCGGTCATGCCGGCCAGTTTTTTGTACATGCGGAAATAGTTCTGGAAGGTAATGGACGCCAGCGTCTGGTTTTCCCGTTCAATTTTGACATCCTCTTTTGCTTCCAGAGCCTGATGCAAACCGTCACTGTACCGGCGTCCGGGCATGACCCGGCCGGTGAATTCATCGACAATCACCACCTGTCCGTCTTTGACCAGATAATCCACATCCCGCTTGAATATCGTGTGGGCTCGAAGCGCCTGATTGACATGATGCACGATTTCTATATTGCGCGGTTCGTACAGATTCTGCACATTCAAGAGCTTTTCGACGTGCGCGACGCCTTCCTCTGTAAGAACCACCGTGCGGCTTTTTTCTTCGATCGTGTAGTCCTGATCTTTCTTCAGACGGGGAATAATCTGATTAATTTTGTAGTATTTGTCGGTCGATTCTTCGGAGGGGCCCGAAATGATCAACGGGGTTCTCGCTTCATCGATCAGAATGCTGTCCACTTCGTCCACGATGGCGTAATTGAACTCGCGCTGCACATAGTCATCCAGCGTGAACTTCATGTTATCGCGCAGGTAGTCAAAACCGAACTCGTTGTTGGTTCCGTAGGTAATATCACAATGATAGGCCTCTCTGCGTTCCGGATCGTCCAGACCATGAATCACAACCCCGACGTTCAAACCCAAAAATTTATAAATCGGGGACATCCACTCGGCGTCTCTTCGGGCCAGATAATCATTGACGGTCACAACATGACAGCCTCTTCCTTCGAGGGCATTGAGATACAGCGGCAGTGTCGCGGCCAGCGTCTTGCCTTCTCCTGTTTTCATTTCCGCGATTTTACCCTCATGCAACGCGATACCGCCGATGATCTGAACATCAAAAGGCCGCATCCCTAGCGTGCGGCGCGACGCCTCCCGCGCCACGGCAAAAGCTTCCGTCAAAATGTCATCAGGGGTAAGACCGTTTTTTAATTTTTCCTTAAAATAAGGAGTCTTGGCCTGCAACTCGGCGTCACTGAGCGACATCATGGTCGATTCAAAATTATTCACTTCTCTCAAAAGAATCGATAATCGCTTCAACTCCCTGTCGTTTTTTGTTCCAAAAACTTTTTTCAGTATATTTTCCAGCATCGAGTACCTTTAAATTTGAAATTTAATTTAAAAAAAAACCGGTACATTAACCGGTCAGTTAAATAGTTGGATTTATTAATACAACGTAAGACAAAATCAGTCAATCATTATCTCAAATATTTTCTCGGATTCACCGCAACGTCATTGACTAAAACGGCATAATGCAGATGCGGCCCCGTGCTGCGTCCGGTATCCCCCACATAACCGATGATATCGCCCTTCCTGACGCGTGTTCCCGCCTTTACCGCCACTCTCGACAAATGCAGATAAACCGTGCTGAAGCTGTGGCCGTGATCAATTTTGACATGGTTCCCGTCATAGGTTGCATAACCGCTGGTCACCACCAGGCCATCCGCCGGCGCGACAATTTCCCTGCCGAACCGTGTAGAAATATCCAAGCCTTTATGAAATTCAACGCCTGATCTGAAGGGAGACCGTCGGATGCCGAATTCGGACGTCACCCAGCCCCTGACCGGCCATATGGAGGGCGTGGAAGCCAGAATGGATTTCTGTTCCCTTAAGAAAGATAATAATTCATTGAAGCTCTTTTCCCTTTCCGTGGCCTCTTCATTGAGCTTCTCGATATTCTTACGGATACCCACGATGATTTTATCATGGTTTTGATTGATCAAATCATTGATACGCGGTTCATTATCGGATCCGCCTACTCCCAGGGGCAGTTTTTTATTTACACTGGTTTCATGGGCAAGAACTCTGATTTTTTTGTCAAACTGTCTTAATTCTTCCATGCGATCCGAAAACTGATCGATCTTCATGCCCAAATCCCGCAACTGCTGGGATTGCTCCCTGGTCTGCGCTCTCAGCCTGGCCAGCTCGGCCCGGTCTCTTTTAATGCTGGCATAATCATAGATCACAAAAAGAGCGATCAGCACAACAATCACGGATGCAATCAGAACGTTGCGAATGGCAACCTTGGGCACGGAAATTTTCTTAACTCCGCTCTTCCGGTTGGGAATTATCATTAAAGTAAAAAAATTATCTGACACTATTTCTTTCCCGAGAGATTTATTGGTAATGAGTTTAAGCAAAACCGTTTTCAGGTTTAATTTGCTACCATAGAAAAATATTTAAAGTCAAGAATAACTTCTCCTGCTGTTATTGCTTGATTTTTTTATATTTTTACCGTATTCTACGGTCAAATTTCTAAAATAAGTAATGATTTTATGCAGATAATAAATTCAACTAAATTTATCCTTTTATTTTCAATAATTGCACTATTTTCTTCCCTGACCGGATGTGTTTTTTCTCCTTTCAACGCAAAATTTGACGCCGGACATTTTTTAACGTCCACCCCCAACATACCCCCTGATTCCTCCCAGATTCTTCTGGTTCAAGAATCCGGCTTCTGGATTTTCTCCCGCACAACCCTTTACGCAATGGGGAAAAAGGATAATCACTGGGCAATGGTTTTTGAACCGATGAAAGCGGTGATCGGAAGAAACGGTTTTGCCGAGACGGGAGGAAAACGGGAAGGAGACGGTAAAACACCCTCCGGTATTTATCCCTTTAGAATGACTTTCGGTTATAACGAGTCTGTTAAAACGCAAATGCCCTATCGTCAGGTTCTGGAGGATGACGTATGGGTTGACGACCCCCTTGCTGACGATTACAACCGCTGGGCAAAAAAACCGGCAACAAAAGCGGTCTCTTATGAAATGATGAAGCGCGATGACGAGCTTTACAAATATGGCGTTGTCATCGGCTATAATACCGATCCTGTGGTCAAGGGAAACGGCAGCGCCATCTTCCTGCATGTCTGGAAAGGCGAAGGCATCCCCACGGCAGGTTGCGTGGCTGTTTCCGAAAAAGATATCGTTAAAATCATTGAATGGCTTGATCCGACAGCCGCACCGCTCATGATCATGGGCATCAGGAACTAACGGGAGATGATTATATGAAAGCAAAAGCATGGGCTATATCGTTTCTTCTGACCGTTCTGGTTTTTCCTTTTTCACTTTTCGCCGGCGATTGCGCGGATAAAATGTCCGATAATTTTGTCGACGTGCAGCAAATGATCCCCGATGTCGCGATGGATATTCGTTATTACAGCGAGCATAATTTTCTCGGTGAACGCGTTGACGGATATCTCGCCCCCAAGTGCATTCTCACTAAAGAAGCGGCGCACGCTCTGGCCGACGTCCGGAAAGATTTGCAGCCATACGCTCTGACGCTGAAAATCTACGACTGCTATCGTCCGCAGCGCGCGGTTAACCACTTTGTCCGCTGGGCAAAAGAAATCGAAAACACCAAAACCATGCGTGAATTTTATCCGACGATTGACAAAAGGAATCTTTTCCGGGACGGTTATATTGACAGCAAATCCGGCCACAGCCGCGGCAGCACGGTCGATTTGACCATTGTTCCCCTGCCCGTTCCCACACAACAGGAATATATACCCGGTCAGACATTATTCGAATGTTACCGGCCCGCCGGACAGCGGTTCGAAGACAACGGTCTCGACATGGGCACGGGTTTCGACTGTTTTCACGAACGCTCGCATACGGAAAACCCCGAAATCGGCCGTGAACAAAAGATCAACCGCCTGCTGCTCAAGTCCTTGATGGAAAAACACGGCTTTAAAAATTACGACAAGGAATGGTGGCACTATACCCTGAAAAACGAACCGTATCCGAATACGTATTTTGATTTTCCGGTGGAGTGAAAAGCAATGAATAACAAAACACCCTTCTTAACGTCTTACGGATTTTCGATGATGCTGATTCTTTCAATCATCATCGGCGCCGTGCTCGGCATGGTTTATAAAAAAGACGCGGCCATGTTCAAGCCGCTGGGGGATGTTTTTCTCAATCTCCTCTTTACCGTCATTGTTCCGCTGGTTTTTTTCTCCATCTCCTCCGCTGTTGCGGGTATGCAGGATATCAGGCGTCTGGGAAAAATCATGTCGGCCATGATTTTCGTATTCGTCATAACCGGACTCATCGCATCAATCATTATGATTTCAGGCGTAATCATTTATCCGCCGGCGACAGGCGCCAGCGTGCATCCGGGCAACGGGGTGAATGTTGAGCACCTCAAGGCCTCCGAACAAATCGTTAAAGCGTTTACCGTATCGGATTTCCCCGAACTGTTTTCCAAAAACAATATGCTGGCTCTGATTGTTTTTTCCATTCTGATCGGACTGGCCACTTCCGCCTCGGGAGATAAAGGAAAAAAATTTGCCGGCTTTCTGGAATCGGGCGGCAGGGTGATGATGAAACTTATCTCCTTTATCATGTATTACGCTCCAGTCGGGCTTTGCGCCTATTTCGCTTACCTGATCGGTGTGTTCGGCCCGCAGTTGCTTGATGCTTACGCAAGGGCGATGGCTCTTTATTATCCCACAGCGATTTTGTATTTCTTTATCGCTTTTACCCTTTATGCGTTTATCGCCGCCGGCAAAACCGGTGTGCGCAAGTTCTGGCGCAATATTATTCCGCCTTCGCTGATCGCTCTGGCCACCGGCAGTTCCATGGCCACCATTCCGGCCAATCTGCAGGCCGCCGAAAATATTGGCACGCCGGAAGATATCCGGGAAGTGATCATTCCCATCGGCGCTACCATGCACATGGAAGGCTCCTGCCTGGCCGCCGTTTTAAAGATCGCCTTTCTGTTCGGCATTTTCAACGTGAGCTTTTCGGGCACAGAAACAATTTTGACTGCATTAGGCATTGCTCTCCTGACAGGTGTGGTCGTGAGCGGCATTCCCGGCGGCGGAACCATCGGCGAATTACTGATCATTTCGTTTTACGGATTCCCCATGGAATCCCTGCCCATAATCATGATGATCGGCACCCTGGTTGACGCACCCGCCACTATGCTTAACGCCGTCGGCGACAATGTCTCCGGCATGCTTGTCGCACGCATGCTCGGCGGCAGGGATTGGATCCATCAAGGATAAGGTGTATTCAAATGAAACGCTGTCATCATTGCAGGAAAACCGTCGAAGATGGTATTTTTGTCGGACGTCAGACGCAGTGCCCGTCCTGCGGAGCTGATCTGCACTGTTGTTCGAACTGTTCTTTTTATGATCCGGGCTCTTATAACGATTGCCGCGAACCGCAGGCTGAACGAGTCCTGGAGAAGAGCCGTTCCAATTTTTGTGATTTTTTTAAATTCAGGCAGGAGATGAATTTTTCCGGCGACACCGGATCAACCGCAAAAGACAAACTTGACGCCTTGTTCAAAAAAAGCTGATTCCGGGCTGATCCGTATTACCGGTCATCCGTTCGCATTAATTCTCTCAAGCTCAGGTCGTATGACGTCACAGACGTGTTCCGGCGTGATGACTTTCAGGCAGATATTGTCCCGACATGCTGTTTTACGGTGGTTGGACGCGCTGACGCACGGCGAACAGGCCAGACCGGCGTAGATCGGCGTTGTCTTGCCCAGCGATCCATACAGCGCGGGCGTCTCCGGACCGAAAATCACAAACGTCGGCATCTCCGTGATCGCGGCAAAATGCGGCGGTCCGGAGTCATTGGTCACCATGAATTCGGAAATGCTGTAAAGCAGCGGAAGTTGAGCAAAACTGACTTTGCCGGCAAAGTTGATGCACCGTTCATCCTGAACCTGCTCCTTGAGCCGCTGCGCTTCTTCCCGCTCGCGGGGATCACCGGTAATCAGGACAACGGCGTTGGCGCATTGTCTCAGAATCATGCTTATCAGCTGCGCGTAATGTTTCTGCGGCCAGCGGCGCTGAATCAGCAATTCACTGGCATTGGGATTGATTAAAATGATTTTATGTTTTCGGGCGTCATATTTTTCAAAGCACGCGCCAATGATGTCCCGAACCGTTTTTTGCTCTCCGGCGGAATATTGAACTTTGGCGATGTTGACATCCCCGTCTTGGACGATGGTTTTGGAATAGGGAATTTCTTCCCGGGGCGCAAGCAACGCATTGACCAGAGCGACAAAATTTTTTGCGATGTGCATATGCGGATTATAGGCAACTTTATGGGACAGAAAATCTCCCCGGTAAAGACCCTCATTGAAATAGGCATAAAAACCGACTTTATGGGAAGCGCCGCTGAATCCGGTCAGCAAAGCCGTGAAGCGGGAAAAAAGCTCCAGATCGATGACGGCATCAATTTTTCTTTTTCGCGTCCACCAGAGAAATTTGAACGTATCCAGAATAAAAAACGACATTCTGTCTTCGCGAATAGTATAAATATTTTCTTCGGAAACGGTCTTCAACAAATCAAGACTCGGTTTGTTTTTTTTGAAAATGGCGAAGTGTAAGCTCGCGGCTGATTCCTTCTGCAATTTTCTCATCGCCGGATCAACCAGAATGGCGCTGCCCATCTCCGACAGTTCGATGAAAAGAACATTTTGCGGAGTCTTTTTTTCGCCTCCGGCGAATAATTTCACAATTTTATAAAAAACGGATCCCAGAAAGCAGAGAGGCACGCCCACATAAAAATCAATCCGGCGCATGGTATCAACCTTCATCGATAAATCCTTATGTTGATGTCAGATAAAGTCCGGCATCAACATAAGGAAAATGATTG
>Ga0116172_10001693_pt1 | contig 19928 bp, 14 predicted proteins | sample AD_UKC083_MetaG_FD_89799 | JGI IMG/M metagenome (GOLD analysis project Ga0116172, IMG submission 89799) | Active sludge microbial communities of municipal wastewater-treating anaerobic digesters from USA - AD_UKC083_MetaG | ecosystem: Engineered > Bioreactor > Anaerobic > Digestate | place: USA... | reverse complement strand
GTATAGGAATTTGCACCTTCGAGGACTTACGGCTGCCCATATCAGGACGGTCCATAGGTATGGAGAAACAATGGAACATAGTTTGCGGAGCGGATATCCACAAAAAGTTCCTCATAGCCACCATACTTTCCAGAGACGGCACGAAGATAACTAAAAGATTCGGTATGACCTTAGACGAGCTATTAAATTTCAAGAATTGGGTCATCGAAAATGGCTGCGAGCAGGTGGCAGTTGAATCTACTGGAACCTACTGGGTTCCTATTCACACCGTTCTAGAGGGATCCAGCAATGCTAATATGGTATTCAGAACATGTTTTGTATACGAGTGACGCCAATTGAGCTGAGACAGGACCAAGGAAAAGAGCAAGCTTGGGGCTAATTCATGGCTCACTACTCATCATTTTCATGAATGCCGCACCTGGTTTTTTCAATAAATAGCAATCGGCTGCATGAAGACTCACGAGAGCTGCTGAAGGCTTGGGAGAACCACGAGGTCAGCGAGAGGAGTACACTGCGCGATTCTATCAGGAGACCCTGTCCAAGACAACACCAGAGCAGGTGCTGGCAGACCTGGGGCCGGACGCGATCCTGTTGTGCTACGAAAATCCCGGCCAATGCGCACTGGTCAACTATATTAAGAAACACTTATATGAAGCAAATGCATGTAATAGTAAAGAGAAAGAGACACAGGTCGACCTTCGTCCTGCACAGAAAAGATCGACCTAGGCACTACGGCAATAGAAATAGAGTAACCTATACTATTTGAATCCTTTGTAGTGCCGGGCTCTTTTTCGTGAGGTGTAAAAATGTTGAAAGATCCCGACAAATTGGATGCCGTTCTATTGGAACAAATTTCTGAAAATCCCGGACACTCAATTTCTGAAACAATCCGGCCCTTCTTGACCATCCGGTCCGAGGCCAACTTGCGCTACAGAATCCGGGCGCTTGAATTGCGAAAACTGATCCGTCACGTTACGACTAAAAACAGTGTGTTGCTTTACGCTGCTGTAGAGGATGGTGATGTCGATGAGTGACTGCTCATCGACAGAAAAGTACGCTGGCATGGACTATAATGTTCTACAAGTTAAACTTGTCGATGTCACAGCAGCCAATGACCTCCAGCCACGAGCGCACATAAAATCGCATGTAGTGGACGAATATGCTGAAGCCATGAAAAGGGGCGAACACTTCCCCCCGATAGTTGTTTTCAATGACGGCACTACCAACTGGCTGGCAGACGGGTATCATCGATATCGGGCAGCTAAGAAGGCAGGGCTTGATCAGATCACTGCGGAATTCCGCAGGGGGTCTAAAAATGATGCACTCAGGTTTGCTCTATCAGCTAGTGCCACACACGGCCTGAGACGTAGCCGGACGGAGGAGCAAGCAGTAGATGTTTTTATCGTTATGCAAAACTATAAATATAATAGTCACATGACCATATTATTGAGGCGATTGGAGCAGTGTGGCCCACTGCGGTCGCCAAGCACTTTGCCACAAGAGGCAAGGTGTCCCGGCTCGCCCCGTGAAGGCGATTTTTTTATATACCCTATCGACAAAATCAGCACCGACTTTTCTTGTCATCTGGAGGCAATAAAATGCAATACTTAAGGAAATTGTCAAATGTAAATCCGACTGCTGGCAGATACATGAGCATATCCATTCCGGTTGAACTGAACAGCATATTCAAAACAGACGCTGCTATCATTGAACCGATGCCCGATGGTAAAGGCATTACTGTCAGACCGGTAAGAATCGAAGCAATTTAAAAATTCGAACTGCCCACCCCACGGGCAGGACGAAAGAGGTTTTATGTCAAACAAATTGAATGATAGCCCAAGCTATAAAAATATTTCCATTGAATCCGATCCGATCAATGGACTGATTAAGGAAATTTGTATAGTGTTTGCGAACAATACCAGCTTCTGCGCACGATTGGTAGCGATCCACAATGAGGATGAATTGTGGTTTGAGTCGAAGAGCGGCCAGAAATGGATGGTCACGCGCCAGGCAGTGACAGGCATCCGGCCCCTGCGTCATCCCCCAGGGGGTGGGTGCTGATGGCCTCGACCGCAACCCAAAAGACCATCGTCCATTACCAGCGCGCCGAAGTTAAGCAGATCATAACGAAATTCTGTCAACCTGCCGAGAATGAGTGGAGGCCATTAAACGGTGATGAGGGATGGTATATCGCCGCAGACACCGGAGGCATACGATTAAGGACACCTGACGATTACGACGATACCCTATTGAAATATCGCACCATGTATGCGTTGCTCGATATATTCATGCCCAGTGTTAAGACCCAATCGACACAATGGGATAGCATCAAAAACGAGCCTTATGAGACACTCGGCACCCTACGAGAGTGCGTGGCATATACCCTGGGTGCGGACATCGACAGCATAGCGCATGATATGAAGAAGCCGGAAGTAAAAGCGGCTGTTGAGGCCCTGGCGGGCTACCTGGTCAAGAGGCTAAAGGACGCCGGCATAGAACGGAGTGTCCATTGTCTAATGTCCGGTGGCGGCATTTATGTGCTGCTCCATCATGAGTTATGCAGATGTCCTGCAGAGCTGATTGGCGCCGAAAGAGAGATCTTCTTCAGGACCAGGTTAGACGCCTTCAAAATGTTTCTGGCGGACGTGGAGCATGGCTTCTATGAGGATCACAACGATTTAAGAGAGGTCGTAAAAATCGACAAACTCACAAACCAAAAACGCAAGTTCAAGTGCATTTGTTCATATCACAAAAAACTGGACCTTGCCGTCATACCCCTGGACCCGAACAATCTGGTCGTAGATTTCGCCAAAGCAAAGCTTCCCCTGAGTGATGAGGTGCTCGCAGAATGTGCGAGCTGGTATGGATCCTATGCAGCTGAGGAGCAGGCGGCCCTAGACAAGCTTCTGGATCCCTACATGGCCATCACAAGGGAGGCAGCACAGAACCACGTCAATAAGGCGGCAAAGCCCACTACGGAGATCCCACGCCGCCAGGATCCCCTAGACGCTAAGCTCTTTCCTCCGTGCATACAGAACATAATTCAGCACGTCGCACCAGAGAAAGGCCCCCATAGAGCCCTGGCGGTGCTTAGTACTTATCTGTACTCAGTGGGATGGGATGATACGAAAGCCATTGATGTGTGGAGCTCCCTGGCAGATAAGTGCGGTGTAGAGGAAAGGATATTCGATCAGTGGTACGGGCAGATGAAATGCCCCACTTGTGCCACTATCCAGCAGACCGCAGACGGCTATCCGAACATAGGTTTGGGCGGTTTAGGCTATTGTGTACCAGATCCACATTGTAAGGGATGTGTTTGGCCTGGCGATTACCATAACCAAAAAATAATTGCCGATGCCATGAAAGAGACAACAGGGCCACGATTTCAATATGTATCGATGGCGTCAGAGCCAGACACATATGGAGTTAATCCGATAGACGGCACCGTGTGCAAGGTTTTCGAGCACGAGGATCCCAGAACGCACGAGCACATAAAATCGATGCTAAAAATTAGTGACTGTGCGGTCCGGATCGATACCGAGACCTGCTGCGATGATCTAACGGAATTTACATTTGTCGGGAAAGGAGCGATGGATGGCAGAGAGGTAAAGTTCTGCATGCCGGCCGGAGATATGGCACTCCCTTACAAGTTCGACGTTGGGGTTATGAATGCGTTTGGAATAAACGACAAGGGCAGCATGACTTATGACATCTGCCGGAAGATCTCACTCGGCACCGTGTTTATGAAAAGGGTGGAGGTTCCCGGCTGGAAAGATAATATCCCCTTGATACCGGGGATTGAGGTTCCTGGCATAGAGTACAAGTTATCGCAGAAAGTCCCGGCCCTGGTCTATGACGGGGATCTGGTGGCTGCGAAGAAGCAACTTAGAAATGCCATGCAGATACACGCGTCTGCGCCTTTGGTAATTGCAGCCATATTAGGCTCGCCAGTATTTGCCAGGTGGTTCAAAAAAGAACGTTTTGGCTTGGGAATATGGGGTTTATCAAACTCCCTCAAAACCTCGTTCGTCCTGGCGATGTTATCAATGTTTGGGACTGGTCACAACGACGAACCGGCCATAAAAAGCGGAACACAAAGCAATACGGCCTATGCCAGAACTGTCATAACCGCATCCCTGGGATGGCTCCCATACTGCTATGACAATGTAAAGACCGTAAACCCTGTTGATGCCATGGATTACATCCAATATATAAATATGGTCATGGAGGGTAGTTCAAAGGGGCAGGGAACAAAGGACGGCAAGCTCAAGCAAACCCGTATCTTCAGTGGCACACCCCTAGTCACCGGCGAAGTTAGGCCCCAGGATGCTGCCACAACTTCGAGAGTACCGGCCATTGAATGGGGAGGGGCGGATGCTGACAAATTAAGAGAAGTGCAACAGAACATCGAGCTAATGCCAGTATTGGGCTATAATTGGCTGATGCACCTTTCCACCATCACAACCATCGACAGAGCCGCATTCGATCAATACCAGTCCATTAAGATGAAGGAGTTCATCAAGGCGGGGCATACTGTTGCCGGTAGGACGGCAACCATTTACGCACTCCTGAAATTGGTTTGGGCGATGCTGGAAGTCTCGCCGTTGGGTGAAGTGTTTACAGAATTTGAGGGCGCATTTGTCAAGGCATTGGATGCTTTGGCGGTGTCTCAGGGATCCGCCACAAAAGAGGAAACAGAATCACAGCGGTTTATGAACGGCTTGCGACAGTTAATTGCAAGCAACCCAGCTCTATTCTTGGATCGGGGGCGGCCCCAAAACGATAGCACTTTTCCTGTCATTGGCAAATGGATGCCGGAGGGCTTGTGGCTCATGCCGGAGAAAACGCTTGCCGAGTTAGCAAAGTTCAAGGTTTTTGTTCAGATACCAACGGCGGAGAGCATGACGGCAGCCCTTGATAGAGACAAGCTACTTAGACACCAACTCAGCGGGCAGGAAAGCCGCAAGACCTACAAGGCGAGCTTTGGCGGTACCAAGTTAAGAGGCTGGTACATTATCATGGACACACCTGACACGATCGCTGAGAAGGATGCGGCAGACAGGAAGGCAGCCGAGGAAGCCATGAACGGTTCCCGGGGGAAAGCGCAACAGGAAACGCCGGAGGAGCCGAAAGGGGGCGAAGAACACGCCTCATGGGAACCAACGGGAACCGCTAATCAGGATCATGCGGCACCGAGTTCCCGGATTCCCGGAGTTACCGATCAAATGGGCTCTATAGAGGAGAGAAAAAAGTTTTGTCCGGGGGAAGAAAAAAAGAGCAAATCTTCTCTGGGGGATGATAAAATAGCGGGAACTAAGGGAACTCCTATTAATAAAGATGTTAATGTTGCCGTTATTGCGGTTCCCGAAGAGTTCCCGAACGGTTCCCTGAACAGTCTAAAAACGGATGCTATAGAACAGGTCAAGCAGTTCCCGGAGCCACTTTACAAAGACGAACCAACACCGGCAACCAAGATCCGATTGTGGGATTCTATCGGCCTGAAAATGAAGAAGTACGCCAGGGTCGACAGAGATCGACATGGCCTGGCAGCATCGGACCTTCTGCCGGAAGAGCTGGAGCTGATCAAGGCAGCCAACTGGATCCCGGAAACAACTGATTATGGCATAACCATTTTTTGGGCTCCTGAAAAGAGCTTGAAGGCTTGGGGCGTGGCGGAAGCTTGATCCTAAACCATTTAACCTTTTAGAGATTTTGCGTGAAGTATATTGTCGGAGCTGTCCTTTCAATCGTGCCGATGGTGAGAAGGCGAGTGCATGAATTGGGACAAAGACTCATTTTTTGTGAGAGACCTCTCCGGGTGGCCGGGGGGATTGAAACCTATTTCGATATTCAGAGGTTCATAAATGTCCGAGAATAATAACCCTAAACAAACACGAGGCGTAACCCTTCGTGAGCCAAAAGACGTTCGCAGAGTTTGCCAGAGGATAGTCTCCAAGGCTTTTCAGCAGGGCGAGGAGCTCCAGTACTCAGGCCGGATATCTCAGCTCATGGGCTGCTGGATGAAGGCGTGGGAGCTGGATAAGCTGGCTGACATCGAGAGGCGGCTTGAGGCCCTGGAGAATGCAAAGGAGAAGGAATGAGCCGATATTCTCCTTACCTCCGGCGATTGCAACGGCTTGAGCCCGAGCCTGAATACATTGAGCCTTGGCCTCCGGACGTGGAGGGCAGCCTCTCCAAAGTCCTTTATGATCAGATGATAGCGGAAGGCGTTGAGCTGCCGGTTGAGCGTCCTGGCAAAGATATTGTGATGTGCCTGCTGGAGATCAATTCACCAAGGGTATGGGTGGATTATGAGCCAGCCAGAGTTCGCCCCATGGCCTCCAAAGCCGGGAACGATGGGTCATCTCTTCTATCAAGATCTTGGGAGCCCGTCGAGAGCATGGAGATGTATTTTCGAGCAGCGGTGCGGTTTTATGAAGCTTGATGCGATTGAGAAAAAGCTGGCTCACCTCGAATCCAGATTCTATTCTGGGCAGGTCAGATCCATAGACGATCATGGGCAAGAAGTCTGGATTAAAGGGAGCGGCTTAGAGTTCATGAGGACTGTCTTGAAGGCCAAGCGTGCGTTGGGTAAGGAAGCCTTGCCAAAAGATCTCCTGGAAAAAGCAAGGCTCTGGAGTCGGGCAGAATTGCCTGCCTGTGGCCTGTCGGATATGGTCAAGGAAATATGCAGAGGGCTGATCGAATGAAACTGGATAGCCTAGAAAGGCGCGTTGCCGTCCTGGAGAGAAGACTTCCCACCTCGGAGGATGCGGAGAAGCGCAGGCGCGACGAATTTCTGTCTAAGTGTTCTGATGAAGAATTAAACCAAATGATCAAGATTACTGAAAAGGATGAGCCTTCTCTCGAAGATATCGCTTTCATGGAAGCTATGGAGGCCAGGTATGAAGCTGGGTGGCATTGACCGAAGACTGGTGGCCCTGGAGGAGAGGGCAAGGCCTCGGATACTCGTTACACTTGCGGATTTCGTTCTCTGGCGCGCCAAATGGAGGCGAGGAATTGGGGAAGAGGTTGAATTAGACCTAGTTCTGGAGGAAGGCCTTCGGAAATTTGCTGAGCATTCTCGGAGGGCGCAAACGTGAGGCGTGATCTCGTTAAGCGGCTTGAGATCCTGGAAGCAAAAGCAAAGCCGCGGGTGATATCCACCTGGTTTGATTTCATGATATGGCTGGATGAGCATGAGAATGATGCAGGAGATCTTGAGATCGAGCTTAGTCCAGAGTTGGAGCAGCTGATATTTTCCGAAATTTCTTCTGACGATACCGAATCCTATAAGATCGTATCCAGAACGTAAATATCCTGCTGGCCAAGCTTGCAGATCAGAATAGTATTTCACTGATGGATAGGAACACTTTTTTCGTGGTAGCATTGGAGGAATCTACCGACACAGGACCGCTATTCTTAATATGTCTCCCCCAATCTCTTTGACCGGTGTAGGTCTTGGATGCAAAGGTGGGAGACATTGTGGAGCTCCGCAGCCGCTTGTGGCGTGTGGACTCACTTGAAGGAGACGTTCTAGCGGCCACCAACATCGAGGGCGGGGATATAGAGCAGAGACGATTCTTCTTGCCCTTTGAATCCGTGCGCAAAGCCAATATTGAGCCCCCCAATCCCGAAATCTTAGGCGACCCTGCTTCAAATAAACTCCTAATCCAGGCCTATCGCTATTCCATGCTTCATGGAGCTGCGCCTCTGTTGAGCCTCCAGCGCAGCAGCGTCATCCCTACCAATTACCAGATTGTGCCAGTGGTCATGGCCCTTAAGAAGAGCAATAGAGTCAGGATGTTGATTGCTGATGATGTGGGTTTGGGAAAGACCATTGAAGCTGGCCTGATAGTATCCGAGCTGATGGCCAGGAACCTGGTCTCAAGAATACTTGTGGTCTGCCCTCGAAATCTTCGTGATCAATGGCGTGAGGCCCTGGAGTATTTCTTCCACATCGATGCAAGAGTTATTTCATCTATGCACCGCAGAATTCTGGAGCGCCAGCTCCCTCCAGGGGCGAGCCCCTGGGAGCATTATCGCTGCCTTGTTGCATCTATAGACTACGTGAAGAAGGATCCTATAAAACATCAGGTCCTGGAGATTCCCTGGGACCTGGTAATAGTAGATGAGGCTCACCTCGCTGCCAAACCTCACCAGAGCGGAGAGAATCAGAGCGTCTCACTGGAGCGATACGATTTCGTCCGTGAGCTGTCCGCCAGGGCCAAGCATCTTCTTTTCCTTACGGCCACTCCCCACAATGGCTATACCGACTCCTACGCCAGCCTGCTTCGAATGCTGGATGGCAGTATGGTCTCTGGCTCCTTCAACGAGCCCAGGATCAACCGAGAGATCGCCAGGGAACATATCTGCCAGCGGAGGAGAAAGGATGTCGAGGATTGGTTCAAGAAGCATTCTGAGGAAGAGAATCCATTCCCAGAGAGAATGCAGGAAGAAGTGTTGGTAGACCTGGTTTTTGATGAAGAGAAACAGATCCTGCGAACCCTGAGCAACTATGGAACGAAGATCCTTGATTCGGCAGAAGGGGGTTCCTATAAGACCCAAATAACTGCTAAATGGACTGTGATGCACCTGCACAAAAGAGGGATCTCCTCTCCTGCCGCCCTGCGGCAGTCCCTCAAGAACCGCAAGGAGAAGCTGCTTTCCAAGATAAAAAGTGCAGAGTCCGAGGACCAGGCAAGCCTAACCTTCGAGCAGGCCAAGGCTACAGTCCTGGATGAAGACCTGGGCGATGATGAGACCGATGAGGAAGCATATTATAAAGCAGACAGGAACGTCTTTGGGTCGCTTGAAGCCAACAAAGAGGAACTGGCCGAGCTGGAGAAGCTGGTGCCTTTAGCTGAAAAAATCACGCCTGCAAGGGACAGCAAGCTCCGGAAGCTGACCAAGGATTTCCTCAGCCAAGCCATATCCGGATATTATGGGCCTGCCAAGATAATCATATTCACTCGCTATAAGGACACACTGGACTATTTGGAAAGAGAGATTCCTCGGAGGCTTCCAGAGTCTAAGTCCGACATAAGGATAATGACCGTTTATGGCGAACTCAACGAGGCGCAGCGAAAAGAGCGACTCAATGAGTTCCAGAGGCTCCAAAAAGGAATCCTCATCGCCACCGACTGCATCAGCGAGGGAATCAATCTCCAGCATATGGCCAACATCATGGTCCATTATGAACTACCCTGGAATCCAAACCGTCTGGAACAGAGAAACGGCAGGATCGATAGGTATGGCCAGAAGGTTCCCCAGGTGCATATAAGGACCCTTGTTATGAGCGATACCCTGGATGCCACTATTCTCAAGGTGCTGGTGGAGAAAGCCAGGCGCATTCGAGAGGAGTTTGGCTTCTCTCCACCTTTCTTTGGGGATGATGCCAATGTTATCGACATAATCCGAGAGCAGGGCATCGAGGTCCCATCTGTCCAGAAGAAGCTGATAGATTTTGGTGAAGACAGCAGGAGCCATGAGCAGATCAATCCCTTCGATGAAGAGACCATTGAAAGAATAAAGGCGGAGAGCTTCTACGGCCAGTCAGATGTGGACTTTTCCGAGGTACGCAATCGGATGAAGGAGACGGAAGAGCTGATAGGCAGCGAGGAGGATTTTCGCAATCTGGTTCTAAATGCCTTCAGGAACCTGGGCTGCATCGTAGAAGAAAACCATGATGTCGAAAACACGTTGCATATCAATTTCAGCAACTCTCAACTCACTATTCCCGGCCAGGAAAATGAGATCAAGCGGGCGACATTCGATCCCAAGCTTGCTCTTCAGAACAAAGATATTGTCCAGCTCAATGCCGGCCACCCCATGGTTCGCAAGGCCATAGAGCTGGTCCGCCAGGCGGTCTTCGAGGGAAAGGCTGCTGGATATGGCAGGACTGCTGCTATTTCCACTTCTGCCGTTCAGAAAGTCACTCTTCTGTACCATTTTTTAGCCAGGTTCACAGTGAACACCATGCCAGCCGGAATCATCGAGGAGATATTGCCTATGGCCTGCGATCTGGCTGGCTCAGATTCGCTTGATACCAAAGAGATCGAGGCTATCTGGAGGTCCAGGCCAGAGCCTATGAGGCGCACTATGGAGGAGATACTGCCTCACCTCAGGAAAGCAGTTGATCCTGGGATTTACCTACCATTCCTGCAAAGCCGTCTGGAGAAGAGGCTTGAGGCCATAAAGCAGGAGCGTGCTGAACTAAAGAAAAAGTTCGATGAGTCTAATCAGCTCTGGCTGGATGGGCTCGATGATGTATCACAGGCATCAACTGACTTGCTCTCTGTGACCATCTACTATCCAGCCGTTCCAGGAGGTGCCGGCAGATGAGGCTCAAGAACAAAGAGCTGGAGAATATCAATTGCTCGGGAGGGCTTCTATCAGAGCATTTCATAGCCCTGATGCGTGAAGACTCTATATCTCATCCGCTGGTAGCGCCCAAGACCTTCCGGCTTCCCTGGTCTAAGTCTGACGCCGCTCTGGACAAAAAGGAGTACGAGCTCCGAGTATCAACGGCCTGGAAGAAGCTGCTGGAGCGTTGGGATCTCTACGGTTACGGCAAGCTTCAAAGCATGGATCCGGCTGATGCCAGGAGCCGCTGGACTCTGCCTCTCCTGGAGGCTCTGGGCTTTGAGCCCGTGTCCACCCCGAAGCATATCGAGATCAGCGACTCCATGAAGTTCAGGTTCTCCCACAGGGGGTGGATTGAGTCTCCAGATAACGGCAAACCTCCTGTAGTTCATATTGTCCCGCCTGTCCAGGATCTTGATGAGCGGTCAGAGAAAGAGAAAGGTCAGCCCTCTCCGCATGATGCCCTGCAGGCTTATCTCAATGTCCATGGGGATAAGTGGGGACTAGTCACCAACGGCCTTTATCTGCGGCTCTTGAGGGACTATCATCATACCTACACCAAGGGCTACATAGAGTTCGATTTGGAGGCCATCTTTTTAACTCGCTCCTTCAGCGACTTCAAGGCCCTATACCGGCTGGCTCATGCAAGCAGGTTCATGCCATCGGAGTCGGGCGAGATCTATCTGGAGGAGTACTTCAAGCATAACCAGGCGGTGGGAGAAAAGGTCGGTACAGGCCTCAGGAAGAGCGTGATCTCGGCTATCAATACCCTGGGCAATGGCTTTCTCGATGGGGAGCTGATATCGGAGCTCAAAGGAGATCAGGATAAGTGCCAGAGATTTTACGAGGAAATACTCAAGACCATCTACCGAATCATATTCTTGCTCTACGCCGAGCAGAGAGGGATGTTGGGAGGATCTTCAGGCAATAGTCTCTATCTGGAGGAGTATAGCCTCTCTGCCTTGAGAGAGAGGGCAGCGAGGCATAGCAAGGAGGATGGCCATAAAGATCTGTGGATTGGTTTGCAGAACACCTTCAGGATGATCTGGAAGGGCGCTCCTGCGCTGGGAATCTATCCTTACAATGGCATGCTTTTCGAGACATCAGGAGAGGAGTACACTAGCCAATTTGGCTGCAAGAACTCGGATCTGCTGGAGGCCATCCGTTTCCTGACACTCACAGAGATTGACGGCACGGCCCGGAGGATCAATTACTCAGAGATAAACGTAGAGGAGATCGGCTCCATCTATGAAGGACTCCTGGAATACACACCCCGCATTACAGATAAGCCAGAGGAGATCGAGGGCATCTCCTATCCTGCCAACAGCTTTATCCTTGATCCCAGGGGCTCGGCCAGGAAGACTACGGGCAGCTACTATACTCACCCGGACCTTGTGCAGGAGCTGATTAAGAGCGCGCTGGAGCCGGTATTGGCAGAACGGCTTAAAAGTGCAGGCTTGCCCCAGGAAGCCAGGGAGAAAGCAATTCTATCCATTAAGGTCTGCGATATGACCAGTGGAAGCGGGGCTTTTCTAATTGCAGCCTGCAACCGCCTAGCTTTGGAGCTGGCCAGGGTAAGGATGGAGCCTGCGGTACCAGATGACGATGCCATACAGGAGGCCAAGAGGGATGTCCTGCAGAGCTGCATCTACGGAGTCGATCTGAATCCTATGGCTGTTGAGCTGACTAAAGTATCCCTCTGGATCAATGCCATGGTCAAGGACAAGCCGCTCAACTTCCTGGATCACCATATCAAGTGTGGCAACAGCCTGATTGGAGCTACGCCGGAGCTTATCGCTCAGGGAGTTCCTGATGGAGCTTTCGATTTGGTTACTGGCGATGACAAGAAGGTTGCCAAATACTTCAAGGATATTAACAAGAAGCAGCGTATGGGCACGACTCTGGACAAGTGGGGCGAGAAAGCTCAGCCGGATTACATCGAGGAGTTCGCTCGTCTCGCCAATATGGAAGAAGATTCTGCGAGAGGGGTTGTCGATAAATGCCGAGCTTACCATAGGCTCAATGATACTGAAGAGTTGCGCAAGCTGAGGCTGGCGGCAGATGCCTGGACAGCGGCCTTCTTCGCACCCCTTAATGAAATGCACTCTCTGGTGCCGACAAGTGGGGAGGTCAAGCGGCTTGGAAGCCAAGCTTTGCTTGATGATCCGATGGCTAAACTGGTGAAAGAGATTGCTGATCGGTACAAGTTCTTCCATTGGTTCCTGGAATTCCCTGAGGTATTTGCTGCTGGCGGATTCGATGTGATCCTTGGAAACCCACCCTGGGAGCGGATAAAGCTCCAGGAGAAAGAGTTCTTCGCAGCAAAAGACTCAAAGGTGGCCAATGCAACAACTGCTGCAGCTCGAAAGAAGCTTATCCTGAATCTCAAAGAGACCAAGCCGGAACTTGATAGAGAGTATGTTGAAGCACTGCGAAAAAGTGAGATGGAAAGTAAGTTTCTTCTTGCTTCAGACCGGTTCAAACTTACAGGACGCGGTGATGTAAATACATATAGTGTTTTTGCAGAAACTGCATTAGAGCTTATCTCCTCTTCAGGATATGCAGGAATTATTGTGCCAACTGGGATAGCTACACACGATACAAATAAAGATTTTTTCCAGTCATTGATAGTTAATCAACATCTGATGAGTCTATATGATTTTGTGAACAAGAAAAAATTATTCCCCGCAGTAGAAAGCAATATAAAATTTTGTTTGTTCACAATTACAGGAGGAAAGTCACCATTGATCAAGACGGCTGCTCAATTGGAGCAAGTTGAAGATCTAAATGACAATGACAGATTGAATGAAATTCAAATCGAAGACCTAAGAAGACTTAATCCGAATACACTTAACTTGTCGACCTTTAGAACGAAAAATGATGCAAGATTACTAATTCAAATACATAAAAGAGTACCAGTGCTCGTAGAAGAAAACACAAGCAAAAACCAATGGGGTGTCCGTTTCCTCAGCATGTTTCATATGACAAATGATTCGCACCTCTTTCGATTAAAAGAGCAACTAGAAACAGAAGGGTATAATTTAAGATCTAATTTGTTTGTGAAAGAGGATTCAATTTGGTACCCGCTATATGAAGCTAAGTTGGTCCGACATTATAACCATAGATATGCGACTTTTGAGGGTATCCAAGAAGCGGATCGATTCAAAATCCATGCAGGAACTAATATATTTCATAACGAAGATTTAAGAGATTCTTTAAAAGTTCCTCTGCCTCGTTATTGGGTGAGCAAAGTCTCAGTAGAATCTGCAACTTCAGATGATTGGAATCGCAACTGGTTTATTGGCTTCCGCAACGCAATAAGTGCAACAGCAGATGCGAGAAGCGCAACTTTTGGCATTATACCTAAATACGGTGCAGGTAACTCTATGCCAATATTGTTATCAGATAAGAGTGTTTTAAAAATAAGTGCCCTAGTTGCGAACTTTAACTCCTTCATTCTCGACTACATAGTGCGCCAGAAGTCGAGTGGAGGTAACCTAAATTTCTTTATCATAAAACAGCTTCCCATCCTTGGGCCAGATTGCTATACTTCGCATTTTCTCAACTTCATCGCTCTTCGATTCTTGGAGCTTATTTATACTGCCTGGGACATCAAAGCCTTTGCCGACGACCTCTGGCGGGAGGCCGACGAGCCCTTGCGTGCCGCCCTCAAGCAGCAGTGGGATGAGAACGTCGCCGAGACAGATGGCGGCCATGCGGGCGCAGAGCCTCCTTCCTGGGCCGAGATAGCGCCGGATGGCTTCCCCTATCCGCCCTTCAAGTGGGACGATGAGAGGAGGGCACGCCTGCGAGCGGAGCTGGATGCGATATATGCGCATCTGTATGGGCTGACCAAGGAGGAGCTTGATTACATTCTGGAGACCTTCCCGATAGTGAAGAAGAAAGATATCGAAAAGTACGGGAGCTATCGCACAAAGGATCTCATTTTAAAATACTACAATGAGTATTCAGGTAAAATATCGAAGCACGAGGGAGTTTAAAATGGCAGCTCAGGCACAACGGATGGACCCATTCGAGGCCTTAGATCAGATTCGTGAGGCTTACAGAAAGTACGTCGAAACCTTCCAGAGGTTCAAGAATCCTATGATCCAGGACTGGGTTGGTGAGAAACTGGCTAAGGGCACCCTCATCTTCAAAGGCCCCTACATCGAGCTTAACCGCCGGTTTCAGGCTGGAGACTCTTTCCCGGACCTAATCTCCGAAGGCCTCCTCCACAAAGAGACGCCCCGCTGTTTCACCTCCAGGCCGGAGGATAAATCCTCGCCAACGGTCGAGCTTTATCGCCACCAGTCCGAAGCCATCCGCAATATCACCTCCGGCAAAAACACAGTCATTGCCACGGGGACAGGTAGTGGCAAAAGCTTCTGCTTCGGCATTCCCATTATCAGCGAGTGTCTGCACCTGAGAGACCAGGGTGTGAAAGGTGTAAAAGCCATCATCGTCTACCCTATGAATGCCCTGGCCAACTCCCAGTACGACGAGTTCGCCGCCCGCTTGCACAGTTCCGGTCTTAAAATCGCCCTCTATACTGGTGACACCAAAAACTCCCAAAAAGAGGCCATTGCATCTTACTTTACCCTCACTGGCAGAAAAGAGCCCTACGACAGCGAGTTGCTCTCCCGAGAGGAGATCAAGGCCTCCCCACCCGATATACTGCTCACAAACTACGTCATGCTGGAGTACATCCTCACCCGCTACGAGGATAAAGAGATCTTCCCCGCCGAGAACATGGGTGTTCTCAGATTCTTGGTCCTGGACGAGGTCCACACCTACACCGGCAAACAGGGAGCCGATGTGGCCTATCTTATCCGCCGCCTCAAGCAGCACACAGGCACTACAGGAGATTTGCTCTGCATAGGCACGAGCGCCACCGTCCAGAGCACCGAAGGGGCGGATGCATCTACCGCCATCTCTGCATTTGCCACGCGCCTATTTGGAGAGCCATTTGAGTCCGAGTCTATCATCACAGAGGCTTATGACGAGCCGCTCCATCAGGGTGATGGAGAGCTACCGGATGAGATCCTAGTTACGGAAGAGATGCTTGACAGCTTTGATGGCTCCGTAGAAAGAACCAAGGTCATTGTTGAGGCTCTCCTGGGCAAGAATATCTCATCCAATAATGCCACTCTTGAGGATATGGGCGATCTTCTGGGCGGCCAGAAGACCGTCCAGTTCATCGAGAAGGTCCTCTTCAAGACCTCCCTTAGCCAAGACGAGCTGACCGAGGCTTACAGGGCCCAGGTCCGGCCTACCTTCAGCAACGAAGAGTGCTGGCGAGAGCTGAGAGCTGCTTTTCTTGTTGGGATGACCGCAGAGATCGATGTTCGTGGAAAAGGCCAGAAACGTATAATCCCCAAGATACACTCTTTCTTCAGCCAGGGGCGAGAGATCAAGAGCTGCATAACCCCTGATGCGCCTCATCTAAATGATGCCGGTGAGGTCACATGTCCTGAATGCGTAAAAAAGAATAAGAACGCTGTCAGAAAGACCTTCCCATTGATTTTCTGTCGAGCTTGCGGTCAGGAATATTACGGAGTATCCATTGCGCCTGATGGAACTCTCAATCCCAGAGATATTGATGATATAGATATTGAGGGCGAATCGGCCTACATATTCCTGGGCCAGCACGATCCAGAAAAGACTCCTCCACCTGATCAGTGGCTGACAAAAACAGGAAACATCCAAACCAAATATAGGGAATATGTAGACCTGAAGAAGGCCGAGTACTGCCCGGAATGCAACAAGCTCTATCGTAGCGGTTGTGCGGAGCCCTGCAAATGTCTCACAAAGATAAAGGTTACCTTGGTCCCCTACCCATTCCTTTTCTGTCCTTCCGATGGGTGTGGCGTCTTCTATGATAGGAGGCCAAGGGAATTCAACAAGCTCTTCTCTTTCGGCACTGTGGGAAGATCTACTGCAACGGATATCATAGTCTCGAACACGCTCAACACATTGCCCGAGAAGGAGCGGAAGATCCTTGTCTTCAGCGACAACCGCCAGGATACTGCCCTTCAGGCTTCTCACATGAACAATATCCAGAAACGCATTCAATTCCGGCGGGCGCTCTATAAGGTCTTACAGGAGTCTCAAGAGCCAGTTGAACTGCAGGAGCTCGGTGACAGGATCTTCAAGGTCTTAGACCGAGAGGGTGTCAAAATTAAATTCTCGCGATCCGGTGGAGATTCAGATTTTATCATTGGCACAAGCAAGGTAGAAGAAAATGCCTTTAAGGATTATTTGCTCTTTAACACCGTTTTGGAGCTAGGCTCTTCTCAGAGACGTAACCAGCCAAACTTGGAGGATGTGGGCCTTCTCAAAGTATCATATAGAGAATTGGATAAGCTCGCCAAGAGAGAGGATTTTTGGAAAGATACACAGGAATTTCTCGATCTGAGCGAGGCGCGGCGTGAGGACTATCTTACAGGCTTTTTAAATATCATGCGCTATCGCATGGCCATTAGCTACGAGTATCTCCTCGACTCCTATAGCTTCAAAACTAAAATCGAGAGCAGGCTTGACGAAGAGGTTCTTTTCCATAACGAGCTTCGAACCGGCCAGCCTCAGGGATATAGCGATGAAGCCAATAACACAACTAGAAATGCGCAGGTCCATCGTCTTTCCTGGAAGACTGGTCAGTTAGTTTTCTGGACATCAAAGGTACTTCAGGTAGAAAGAGATCGAGCAGCTGAAATCGTCAAAATAGCGGCCAATAACCTTGCCAAAGCATGGCTTGAAAGAATCAGGATAAGAAATGTGGGCGAGCTGTTCATGATCAACCCTGGGTTGATCTACCTCTCTGTCCCAGATGGCACACTCCGCAAAGTCTGCAAGAAATGTGGATTGGTTCACCACTTCCAAGAGCTGAACCTCTGCACAGGATCCAAATGCCAGGATTTGGCTGAGAGAGACTTCGAGGACAACTATTTCCGTTTTGAGTATCAGAGAAGTTTTAGGGATGTGGTTCCATTAACTGCAGCCGAACATAGCGCCCAGATCGATGGAGAAACCCGAAAAGACCTGGAGATAAGATTCCGAACTCCCGAAGATCCACTAAACGTTATTGTATGCACTCCGACCATGGAGCTGGGCATTGATATCGGTGAGCTCTCTGCGGTTTACATGAGGAACGTTCCGCCATCGCCCTCAAACTATGCCCAGAGGGCCGGAAGGGCAGGTCGCAGATCCCAATCATCCATTGTGAGCACCTTCTGCGGCGTAGGCTCTCGCAGAGGTCCTCATGATCAATATTTCTACCGTTACCCTCAGCATATCATATCTGGAGAAATCAGCCCACCCAGGTTCCTGTTGGATAACAAGATCCTGGTCGCGTCCCATGTCAATTCGCTCATATTGGAGACAATAAACACCAAGATCCCCCAGAAGATAGGCGAGATATTGGATATCGATCAGGACGGTTTTCCTCTATATGCGGCATTCAAAAGCGATCTGGAGGCTGCGGTCAGTCATTCAAGGACAGAAATCCTCAAGACCATAAATGATGCCCTCAAGATAGAGATCCAGCATTACGATTGGTTCGATGACGCATTTATCGTAAACGCTGTAGATAGGTTTGTCCAGGAGTTCGATTCATCATTTACGTTCTTTAGAAATGAATATCAAGACCTGGATAGGATGCGAATCCAGATTAATGCAATCGCAGGCAGGCAAGGTCTTGACTATGTGATGAACTGGCGCAGGACCGCTATTGAAAATAAGATGAAGAACATGCGCGAGGGCGGGAAGGATTACTTCACCTATCGCTACTTATCCAGTCAAGGGCTAACTCCCAACTATGGTTTTCCCACTAACATAACCACCCTGTCGCTTGATCACCGCAGCAAACATGACGTCGAGGAGGTGGTACTACAGCGCGATAGGGCAACGGCAGTCAATGAATATGCGCCAGGGAATACTATATACTACCGAGGTAGCCGGTATATAATATCCGAGGCGCGGCTCAAACTGCTGGGTGGCCTACCTGTGACGCAAAGCCTGGTTATCTGTCCGACTTGCAGCACCTTTTACATGGATGATGAGATCAAGACTACCGGAGGGGCTTGCAGGTGCGGTTCATCTCTTCAGGATCAGCAGTCCATCAAGAACGCAATTGAGATGCCTGACCAGTTTGCGGTTAGAAATCAGGGAATAACAAGCGACGAAGAAGAGCGGATGCGCCTCGGCTACGAAATCAGCGAACACTATCATCCTGGTCTTAAGGTTGTTTCCTGGGATGTCATGGATGGCGAAAACAAGATCCTCATCATGAATTATGATCACAATGGCCGGATACTCCGGGTAAATACTGGAACCAGGAAAGCAGAAGCTGACCACCAGGAAAAGGGATTCACGCTTTGCACCGCCTGTAATCACTGGATTTTTGGCGAAGAGAACGTTCAGAAGCATATCGATTCATCCAGCAGTAGCCATTGCTGGAAAAATGCCACGGAGGAGGATATCGTCAAGGATCTCGTTCTCTACACGGAATCCCTGCATGACGTGATAACTTTAGAATGCGAGCCTCCTGAGGAAATCTCGCCAGAGGATTATAAGGGATTTTACAGCACCCTTGCCCAGGCAATCATTCAGGGATTGCAGATTAGCATGGATATTGATGTCGACGAGGTCTCAACAATACTTCTTCCCAGGAGCGCAGGCAAATTCGGCGTACTGCTTTATGAGAGTGCCGAAGGCGGAACTGGAGTTCTTCATGCTTTGCAGCAAACGGGAGTTATGCATGAAGTGGTTCATCGGGCCCGAGAGATCCTGCACGAGTTCGATCCTGAAGATCAGTGCGAACGGGCCTGTTATGGATGCCTATGCAACTACTATAACCAGGCTGTTCATGAGATACTTGATCGCAATCTTGTTCTTCCGTTCCTCGCGAGAATGGAGCGATCTAAAGTGATCCGTGTTGAGACATTACCCGACAGATATGATGAACTTCTAGAGCAATGTGAATCCCCGTTGGAACGAAGCATTCTTGATGCTATTAGAGAGCGAAAGCTACCACTTCCTACGGAAGCCCAAAAAACACTATTTGAAGGTGATGCGCCAATTGCCCAAGCCGATTTCTATTATGAGGGGGATAGATTAGCTGTTTTTGTAGATGGGCCTGATCACGACAAAGATTACGTAAAAGACAGTGATGAGATGAAGCGCAAGAAGCTTGATGAACTTGGTTATCGCGTTTTCATAGTCAGATTTGATGAAGATCAAAATGAGAGAATAGATGCTTTGGCAAAGCATCTCGGTATTTAACGAGAACAAAAATTGGGGGCGATTGACAATGTTATTTATCGTTATGCAGCCAAATTCACTCGACTCATATGCATGGCATCAATAAAGCTCGGAGGAGAGGAGATCAAGAAAAAAAGGATGGTGGTAATTCTGGGTAGTCGCCCCATTATGCGTTGATACTCTCAGGAACCACTAGCAACATCATCATCTCGTCAATAGTCCAGATATGATCAGTTATGCCAGCTGCCATAGCTGGAGATCTGGGATCCCATTGTCTTTGATCGCTATTGGATTCTTCTCGCAAG
>Ga0116172_10001678_pt1 | contig 20004 bp, 19 predicted proteins | sample AD_UKC083_MetaG_FD_89799 | JGI IMG/M metagenome (GOLD analysis project Ga0116172, IMG submission 89799) | Active sludge microbial communities of municipal wastewater-treating anaerobic digesters from USA - AD_UKC083_MetaG | ecosystem: Engineered > Bioreactor > Anaerobic > Digestate | place: USA... | reverse complement strand
TGCGGAGAAAGCTATAAATAAAATCAATAAAGCCTTTACACCAAGTTTTTTCATACTTTCACACTCCTAAATAAGATTATTCATCAATAAATAAAGAACATAATGCTGCGCCTACAGACCCTGCTTCTTCTCCTACGGTACTGTACTTTATTATATCCCCCGGATTTCTCAGGTTAATTTTTTCAAACTCCCTGCGGATGCTTTCAAGCATAAAGCTCCCGTAACGTGGTAGTACACCGCCTATATATACTGCATCAAAATCAATAGTATTCTTTAAGGTATCAACAAGCCAGGCAAATGTTTTACAATACTCCGATAATATTCTCTGATCCTTTTTGTTTATTGGATTATTGATATCAGAAAGATTTTCCGACAGATACCTGCCTGAAAGAACAGTCTCTATACAGCCTTTTTTCCCGCACGTACATGAGTTGGAACTTAAGGGATACACAATGTGGCCGATTTCCCCTGCTGAGCCCGTTACTCCTCTCATTACTTTTCCGTTTACAACAATTCCGGAACCTATGCCCGTACCTACAGTGATATAAAGTATACAACCGTCTTTTTCTTTGAACCACTGCATATATGCAGCCATATTTGCGTCGTTGTCCACTACTGTACGTATTTTAAAAACCTTTTCAATCTCTTTTTTTACTTCCGTTCCTGTCCACCCCGGCAGATTGTCAGAAGCATATAGGACTTTACCGTTTTTAAAATCAATTCTGCCGGCCGAGGCAATGCCAATTGCCGTAGTTTTTCCATCAATTACCTTTTCAATGCATTTTTCTATGCACGCCAGAACAGAGGCAGCGTTTTTAGGAGTCTCCTGTCTGTAAGACTTGAGAATATTTCCGTACATATCAGTAAGAACCGATCTGGTCCATGTTCCTCCAAGATCAACACCTACTGCGGTTATGTCTGAAGAAGGAAGATCGCTTATATGCTTTACAAATCTGGCTGTAGTCTGCTGTGGTCTGGAAATAGCTCCTCCGACAACAACTGCGTATGCTCCGTTTAAAATAGCCATTCTTACCTGTTCGGGATAAAAATAATTACCTTCAGCGATAACTGGAATATCTGTTAATTCTGTTATTTCACGGATAAGATGTATATCGGGTTTTGATCTGTCACAAGTTTGTGCAGTATAACCAGACAATGTAGTGGAAATATAGTCAGGTTTCAAAGTAAGAATTTTTTTTACGTCCTCAACGCTTGAAATATCAGCAAGAATTTTAATATGAGGATACTTTTCCCTGCAGTGTCTGTAAAGCTTTTCAAGAGGTTCCGGTCTGCTCCTGTATATGCTGTCTATAGCTACAATATCTGCTCCAGCATTTATTACTTCGTCTATCTCTTCGCAAGTAATGGTGATATATGCCTCATAATCCGGCCTTCTGTCTTTAAATATGCCTATTATGGGCAGATCTGTTATCTGGCGTATAGCTTTAATATCTTGGGGAGTATTTGCCCTTATGCCCTTTGCTCCCCCCTGTATGGCAGCAACAGCCATTTTTTGCATTATCTCCGAACCGTAAAGAGGTTCAGTTTCTTCTGCCTGACAGGACACTATAAGTCCATGCTTAAAATCAAGAATCATGCGATTTCCTCCAATAAAAGAAAAAGTCTAATGAAATTTTACTTCAAAAAAATTCAAAATAAAAAAAATATTATTTCTTATATTGGTATTATATAACATAAAGGTGCTTAAAAAAAACAGACTAAAATTAGAAAAATATCTGTTTATACTAAATTAATAGCCATAATTGGCAATAATCAGCCGAGAATAACTTTGAAAACTAAAAACAACCAAGATACCGTACTGATTACTATAATTCTATGTATACAAAAAAATTTTTACAAGTATATAAGTCACAATTCATGGTATCTCAGTAAGGACTAACAACAATGTTGATTGTCCATAAAACAAGTAGTATAATCGAGAAGAAAAAATATTTTTTCATAAAGAGATAAATGTGAAGTAAAATTTCAAGAAATGGGGGTAATGTATGCTTGAAGAAAAAAATCTGTCTTTCGGAGTGCTGAGCGATATACATTCAGACGGTATAAAACTCAAAAGAGCTATCAAAGATTTATATAAAATTGATATGAAAACGGATGCTCTCATACTCAATGGAGATACGGTAGATTTAGGCTATAACCGGGAGTATAAAAAAATACAAAAAGCTTTAAAATCATCCAAAAACCAGATTCCTGGAAAAATAATCATTTCTCTGGGAAACCATGAATTTTATAAGTATTATGGACATGGTCCCAACACTGAAGCAGAAGAAAAGGAACTTATAAATAATTTTTTGAAGTTTACAGGAAAAGAAAAAGTTTATTCTGATTGTTGGATAAAAGGATATCATTTCATAAGTTTGGGATCAGAAAAAACTTACACCTTTGATCAGCCCAGTACTGTTCAGGCATATCTTTCCGAGTCACAACTGAAATGGTTTGAAGAGAAGATAAACGAAAAGTATGAAAAGAACAAATATATTTTTGTTATTTTTCATCTGCCGCCGGATGATACGGTTAAGTTTTCACACTACTATAAAGAGAATATAAAGCAGGAAGAAAGATTTTTAAAGATTATCCAAAGGTACCCTAATATTGTATATCTTACCGGGCATTCCCATATAAGTCCGCTGGTTTATGACAATATTTTTTATAAGTCGCCTTATGGATATCTCATGATAGACTCTTCATCGGTATCGCGTCCTGTGATTCTTGACGAGAGTACGGGCGAAGAAAAAAATCTTCCTGGTGGAAGAAGCTTTGGGTTGTACTTTCAGATCTATGACGAAAGTATGGAAATAAGGGTGCGGGATTTTTCAAAACATGAGTGGATAGGCGAAAGCCACAGATACAATAAATAAAAAAGTAAGGCTGTGCCTTACTTTTTTTTGAGTTCCGGAGCAACAAAGGTATTCCAGTAATTTATCATGAATATTAAGCATGGAAGTGCCAGCAGAGTCCCAATTACTCCAAAAAGCTCTCCGAAAATAAAGATTATAATAAAAATAACGTACCAGTGTATTTTCAGATTGGAACTCTGAACTTTTGGACTGAAAAACCAAACCTCAAGCTGGTTGGCAGCGACAATTATTACTATACCTATTATAAGACCTGTTAGTCCTCTGGTAGCATAGCCTATGAGAAGCATAGGTACCGCAGCAATAACTATACCAAGATAAGGTATAAAATCTGTTATCCAGGAAAGGACACCTAAAAACACAGCTCCTTTTATGCCTGCTACAAACGATGAAAAACCTACAATTAACCCTACAAAAGTTGCAACTACAAACTGTCCCTGTACAAACACTTCAAAATCCCGAAATGTTTTTTTTAGGAAAAGAACCCCTTTTGATCTTTCAGAGCTTGGGAACAATATCCAAAACTTATCAGATACTTTACTTATTATACCGTTTATAGTAGCTGCGGTTATTATAGCAATTACGATTGAAGCAATGAAATTAGGAGCTGAGCCTACTACCTTATCAAGAATTGAAAGACCTGTTGAAGAAAGTTTATGCGAAAAATCTTCTATAAGCTTGACTATCCATTCTGGCATGGCTTCATAGAGATCGCCGGAAGAAGTGATTTTAAGATTTTCAAGAACAACTTTTCCCTGGTCAATAATTATCGGAATAAGATTTCCAAATGCATAAAGAACTATCCCAATAAAAAATATGTTTGAGATTATTCTGCTTAATGTGGCATTAAGCTTAAATTTTTGCACAAGAAACTTTTCAGGTACTCTTACCAGAATAGAAAAATAAAGTCCTATAACTATAGCAGTCATAGTAAATGGAGCTATTTTTATCAGAACAAGAAATCCAAGAAAATAAAGAAGAGTAAGTATACCGCCAGTAGTAAGCATTTATTACCTCCATTTTTTATAGTATAGGAAGTACTTTGGTATAATTTATGTTATCATAAATTATATAGGAAGATAATTAACTGAAGATTAAGATAAGAGAGGCGTATATGGATAAAAAAACTTTGAGGAGTATTGTTTTGAATCAGAGAATTAATACTGATGCTGAACAGATATTGGAAAAAAGCAGCCGTATCTGTGCTAATCTGCTTAAAGTTCTATCGGAGCTTAACTATGAGACTATTGCACTTTATAGTTCCTTCAGGAAAGAGGTTGATCTGTCGGAGGTCTTCCATTCTATCAGAAAAGATAAAAAAGTAGTTTTCCCTTTTATATCAGATAAAAAAATGATTTTCAGAAGAGCAGACTCTGAAAAAGATTTCAGGCTGGGAAAGTTTGGTATTATGGAACCGATGGGCGAAGAAGAGAAAAAAATAGATCTGTTCATTCTTCCTGCTGTTGCATTTGACAGAAATTTTTACAGACTGGGATACGGCGGAGGGTACTATGACAGGTATTTTTCTGAAAATTTAAAGACAGTACTGATAGGTAGCGTATTTGATTTTCAGATTGTTCAGGATGTTTTTCATGAAGAACATGATGTTCAAGCCGATATGATCGTAAGCGAAAGTGGTGTTTTAAGAAGAAAGAAAGCAGAAAAAAAAGATGAAATTAAAGGAGGAGAGAGCCGGTGAGAAAATATCCGTTTTTTTATATGAACTCATTTTCTTGTGTTCCGGGGTATGGCAATCCTGCAGCAGTTGTGTACGGAGCAGAAAATATCAGTGAAACAGATATGCAGAAAATTGCAAAAATCAACGGACTTTCAGAAACAGCATTTATAATAAACGAAAAAACTAGCGGTTACGACTACAGAATAAAATTTTTTACACCTGAAAAACCCATAAACATGTGCGGACATGCAAGCATTGCCGCGGCATATGCGTACTCAGAAATGAATGATATGCCATGTGAGATATCTCTAACCCAGAAAACCGATGTGGGAACATTAAAAATAAAAGTTGAAAGGCTAAACGAATATTCAAGAGTATCTCTTCAAATGGATACTCCAGATATTGAAAGAACATTCCACGGTCAATATAAAGAGTTTGCACAGGCACTTGGACTGAAGGAAGAAGAAATTGAGAATGATCTTCCTGTCGCCGTCAATAAAAAAGGATATCTTTATATCCCTATTAAAACGATTGACTCAGCAAGAAGAATAAAAACTAATAAAGAGCTTATGCTGGATATGGACAAAAAATTGAACCTGCATGGATGGTATGTTTTTACGCCACAGGTATTACTGGCAGAAAATGATTTCCATGTAAGGTTTTTTGCTCCAAGTATGGGAGTAGATGAAGATCCTGTTACAGGAACAGCCAATGCGTACTTTTCATTTTATTACTATCGTTATATAAGCGCTAAGCCTTCAGGACACCTCAAAAATGAACAGGGTTTTGAAATCGGGAAAAATGGTGAAATAGAAGTAGAATTCTCAGAGCTTGATGCTTTACCTTCGATAGTAATAAGCGGTTATGTTCAAAAATATATAAAAGGAGAGCTTAATATTCAAAACCTAGACATGTACAGTAACTAAGCTTTATTAGAAAGATCCCATAAATCCTTTATTTCGTCTTTATACCTTTTGAAGACTTCCATTACAGAAGGACTGAAGTTACTCGGAGAAACCTTTGAATCGCCGTTTTCTATTATGAAAACGGTTTTTTCATGTGAGAAAGCTTCCTTGTAAGGTCTTGCTGACCTTAAAGCATCGTATACATCGACAATAGTAACGATAGTTGCTTCAATAGGAATCTCGTCTCCCTTTAGACCATAAGGATAACCTGTTCCGTCGTACTTTTCATGATGATATAAAGCGATATTTCTTGCTATCGTAAATATAGAGTTCTCACCGATTATATTGGCACCTGAGACAGTATGCTTTTTCATCAGCTCCCACTCTGAATCATCAAGTTTACCCGGTTTAAGCAAAATACTCTGCGGAATGGATATTTTGCCTATATCGTGCAAAGGAGAGTACTTTCTGATCTTGTTGCAAAGGTCGATAGAAAGACCGAGTTTGGTAGCTATGAACTCAGAGAGGATACCTACCCTTTCAATATGATTTCCGGTATTTTCATCATAACCGTCTACCATTTCAAGCATTTTGTTTGAGAAATAATCATAAGATTGTTCGATGCTTTCATAAGCACTCATAAGTTCTTCGTTTGAAGCTCTCAGCTCCTCTAAGGTTGCATATATTTCCTCAGCCATACTGCTATAGTGCTTAACAAGGTTTTTAACTTCATAATCTTTTACATTTTTCAACGATTCGTCCAGTATAAAGTCTTTGCTTTGAGCAAAGTTCTTCATGCTTTTTATAAGATCAGCAAAAGGTTGTGAAGACTCATAAACAATGGTTTCTATTATAATGATCGTAAGAATCTGCAAAAGAATAAAGGTAAGGATGTTTTTTATAAAAGCATCAAGTACAGGACTGACAATATTACTTCTTTCTGTAACAGTAAAAAATATCCAGTTTATCTGTGGAATCTTCTTATAAGATACAAAGTAGTTGATACCCATAAAGGAAGCAGCAAAAGTACCCTCCTGTTCTGAACTCTTTTCAAAGATTTCATGAAAGGAAAGATTGGTGCTTAAGAGATTTTTTTCGGGATGTATGATCATTATACCCTTGCTGTTTATGACAAAAGACTGAACAGTACCGTAGATACTTTCAGAAACAAGATTGTCAATTAAAAAATCTGTTTTAAAGTTTGTTCCGGCAACTCCGACAAACTTTCCTGATTTGTCGTTAATATTTCTTGTCACAGAAATTGAATAATCATTAGTGATATAGTCTATATACGGATCAGACACTGCAGTCTTCCCATGGGCATCTATTGCGGCGGTATACCACGGACGTATGGTTGCATTATAATCGGGCTTTATGTCAAACTCAGGCTTTACTAAGATACTCCCGTCCGGAAGTCCTATAAATGCTGATGCAATATATGAAGAAGATTCGACAAAATCATCAAACATTGACATGATATGCTCTTTGTCTATAGTGTTTTCATTGCGTGATATATGAGCTATGAAGTAATCTACTATCTCAGAAGAAGTTCGGATATAGTTATTGAACTTCTCAGTAATAAAATCATTTTTATCTTTCAGGATTTTCTTTGCAGTGTCAAACTGGTCAAGATAAGAAATATAAAAAAGGATAACCTGGAAGATTGAAAATATGGCAGAAGTTATTATTAAAGCTATAGATATCTTTGTGCGCAGTCTCATAGACCACCTCTTGTATGTAAGATAACGTCAAAATAAAGGTTCTAATATTAATATATTATATCATACTTAACCTTAAAAATCAGGAGAAAAATATGAGAAAACTTATTGGTGTTATTGCTGTTATAAGTATTATAATCGCAGCCTTTGGTATACGAAATACTGTGATCAGGGAAAGGGAACAGAAAGTGAAGATGATAGAAGTATATGGTTTTGAAGACGGTTATGACTTTATGATAGGAAAACATGAGATAACGTACCTTCAATACGAAAGATATACCGCCGAACTAAAAGATAAAGATGTTTCTTCACACACTGTACCGGGAGACAGATATCCAGTAAAATCCATAAGCTGGATTCAAGCAGTCAATTTCTGTAACTGGCTTAGCAGCAAGGAGAAGCTTGCGTGTGCATACGACGATGACTACAACTTAATAGACTCGAACGGGCAAGCAACAAAAGATATTTCTAAAGTTATTGGGTACAGGCTGCCGACAGAAAGAGAATGGGAGTTTGCCGCTGTAGGAGCAACGAAAACCAAAGGTTTTAAGTACAGTTCTTCGGATGATCCCGACCAAGCTGGATGGTATCGTTACAACAGCGGAGAAAAGTATCTTATTCAGTCTTCCGACCGTGCAACCATAATATCAAACGGCTGCAAGCCACATGAAACAGGATTAAAAGTTGCCAATGAAATAGGATTATATGATATGAGCGGTAATCTGTGGGAATGGGTCCAAGACTATTACTATGAAATGAAAGCTTTAAAAACAGATATATTTCACGATATGCCATCCTCTCAGACGGCTTATCTAAGGACAATCAAAGGTGGCTCGTGGTTTGACGGCGAGGAAAGTATGGAAATAACAAGTAGGGAAGGGTGGAACGAGTACAGCAGCTCATCTGATACGATAGGATTTCGGCTGGCAAGAACTATAATTCCAGTCAGAAAAGGGATTGACAAAGATGATTAAACATATAACAGCCAAAAACTTTATATCAACGGTTAACGGGAAAGACGAATGGTTTGGCTTAAGGTACAATTTCAATATATACAGGGGCTGCATACATCAATGCATATACTGTGATTCAAGAAGTGAATGTTATCAGATCGAAAATTTTGAAGATCTTTTGGTAAAAACAAATGCCCCTGTTCTTGCAAGGAAAGAACTTTCTCACAAAAGAACAAAAGGTCTTATAGGAACCGGTTCAATGAGTGATCCGTATAATCCCGCTGAAAAAGAACTTCTTATCATGAGAGAGGTCCTAAAAGTAATTCAGGCTTTCAGATTTCCGGTTCATATTCTTACCAAAAGCGATCTTGTACTTAGGGATCAAGATATAATCAAGGAAATAGCCACGATAAAAGCCTATGTATCTTTTACTGTAACAACGTATGATGATGAACTAAGCAAGAAAATTGAACCATTTGCTCCAATATCTTCAAGAAGAATTGCCGCGATGAAGCAACTGGCAAAAAGCGGTATAAATACAGGGATTTTACTTATGCCAACCCTGCCGTACATTACAGACAACGAAGAAAATATAAAAAAAATAATGCAGATAGCGGTGGATAACGGTGCAAGCTATGTAATAGCAAGCTTTGGAGTTACAATGCGCGATAGACAGCGAGAATACTACTATAAAAAACTAGAAGAAAACTTTCCCAGTATAAAGGAAAAGTATATAAAAAAATATGGGAATTACTATTCATGCAGATCAGAAAACTCCAGAAAATTAACCAGCATATATAATGAGTATACTGTGAAATACAACCTCAAAAAAAGAGTAGAACCGTATAACGAGGTTGTAGAGAATCTTAGACTCTTTTCTTAAAATGAAGTTGTACAGTAAGGAGGTTTCAAGAAAGAAAAAACAGCATTCAGCTCCTTCAGCGCGCAACTATCAGTAATAAAGGCCTTTCCAAGGTAGACAAGCTTTTCAAGGCTTATGCTCCCTATGCTCCAGCTTGAAAATGAACCCAAGTCCATTGATACAGATACCTTTTTCTTATTGCTGCCTAAAGTAAAGTGTTCATCTTTTCCGGATAAAGGATCATGAACAATGAATTCAATGCAAAAATCAGAAGGAGCAGGTAACTTTTTAAGAACAGACTCAATACTGCACACTCTGTACATAAGGCCTACACCCTGTATATTTGAATTATGGTAGACACTTGGTATAATGACTTCTCCCGGATAATAAATATCCTCGAAAAGACGCCATATATCCCTATCAACAGTTGTAAACTCTACAAACTCTATCTGGTCTTTCTGGCTAGCAAAAAATGAAAATATGGATTTGAGACACGCAGTATCAGAATAAATCATCTCTCTTATTACAAGACTGTTTTTAAGCCAATTTCCCGCATTTTCTTTTCTGAAAGAGAACCTCACATAACCACAAAGATTTTTTTCAGAATCATAAAAACCAACTGTCCTTATTTCAGGATTTCTGAAAAAAGCTTTTTTCTCCATCTCAGTTTTAAGTATCATACCATGGACTTTTTGAGAAAAAGAGTTATAAAACTTGACTATATCTTCAGTATCCGGTTCTTCAAGATAACGCATAATGCCTTTGCTTTTTAATATACTAAAATGAGCTGGCTTTACTCTGTACAAATCCATTTTTTCTCCCGGGCAGAAACCAAACTTACTGTAAAACATTACATTGAAAGGATAAAGCAGCAAAAAATCCTTTTTGTTTTTTTTACCATAGTCTATAAAATAACTTACAAGCTCTTTAGCCACATGCTCTTTCTTATGTATAAAATCTGTAGCCACAGTTCCTAGGCCGCATACATCAATCATATGGTTATAATAATTCATTTTGTAATCATATATCAGCATACCACCCAAAAGCTCTTTTTCCCTGTAACATCCATATACTTTCACTTCTTTAGCGTGTTTACAGATTTCTTCAAACTTTTTCATATATATATCGCGTATCTCTGGTTTATGTGCATCCATCGAAGGATAAGCATTTGAAACGATAGAAATAAACTTTGGAATATCGGCTGTTAGAAGCTTCTTTATCATAAATTCCCCCCTAAAAGTAGTATTTACTAAGTTTTTCCCCTTTTATTCAACATAATTATAATAGAAATCTTTAATATTAAATACTACTTCATCGGATATTTTTGAATATAAGTTAATTTTATTTCCCAAAACTGTTATAACAGGGTTTTCCGAAGTTATCCAAGCTATAAGTTCAGATCTTGGAATAAGAAAATCTCGTGTCTCCGTTCCCTCACAACAGTCAAGTCTGATAATATTAAAATCATAAAGAGCATATTCCTTATTAAAACTTCCTCCCTGAAGAATCAGACTCTTTGAGTCAATGGTGATCTTATCAGTGGTATTCACAACACTCAGCAGAACTTCCTCATAATCAGACGGAACGGAAACAGTAAATTGAATATCAATGGAAAGTACAGAATTTCCAAAATCAAGATAATTATCCACCAAAGAATAAGTAGTTTTACCGGTCATTAAATCAGTATACTTTACAACATTTCCCAAAATAACGATTCCGATAAACAATGAAATTAACGACAGAATAACTTTCTTCATAACCTTCGCCTCCTTTTTTATTCTACAAATATATTATATAATTAATTATGAAAAAGATTTATTAACAAAAGATAAAATTAGATAAATTTTATCGGTTTTGCGTAGGAGAAAAAATGCAGATAATAATAAAAGAGTATGAAAAAGGTTTTTCTGGATATATAAAAAATATTGACAGAGAGACTTTTAAAGAATGTACCAAATCCGATCAGCAGATTGACGATACAGCCTTAAATCACGGAAATAAAGTATTTATAGCCTTCTATGGAGAAAAGGCAGTAGGGTTCATCTCGCTTTTGAAAGCAGAAACACTTAACTATTCTGGATATTGGATAGACCTTATAGCAGTTTTACCTCAATTCCGAGGACATTCAATAGCGGGAATGCTTATAAAAAAAGCATATGATTACGTAGAAAACAAAAATTGTGAAATACTGACTGCACTCATACGGGTAAATAACATTTCTTCACGAAAAGCATTTGAAAAAGAGAGTTTTGCTCCTTCGGAAAATGATTTTAAAATATACAGCAAAGACATCAGTCGGGGAGGTAAAAATGCAATATAGACAAATGGGAAAAACAAATGAAAAAGTATCAGTTTTGGGTTTTGGTTGTATGAGATTTCAGGTCAAAGACGGAAAAAATGACCAGATAGATGAAGAAAAAGCCATATCTCAGTTGCGTATGGCTATTGATAACGGTGTAAACTATATTGATACGGCGTATCCTTATCATGGGGGCAACAGCGAAACCGTAGTAGGAAAGGCGCTTGAAAATGGCTACAGAGAAAAAGTAAAACTAGCAACCAAACTTCCTTCCTGGTTGATAAAATCACGAGAGGATATGGACAAGTACCTTGATGAACAATTAGCAAAACTACAGACCCAGTATATTGACTTTTACCTTATTCATGCCTTAAGAAAAGAATTTTGGGAAAACCTTAAAAAGAACTATATCTTTGATTTTATTGAAAAAGCACTTAAGAGCGGAAAAATAAAGCATATAGGATTTTCTTTCCATGATGAATATGATGTTTTTAAAGAAATAACTGATTCATACGACTGGGATTTCTGTCAGATACAGTTCAATTTTATGGATACAGAGTACCAGGCGGGACTTAAAGGACTCAGATATGCTGCTGAAAAAGGCATGGGAGTAGTGATAATGGAACCTCTGCGCGGTGGAAGCTTAGTTAATAAAGTTCCTCCTCAGGCATTAGAAATATATAAAAATTCCGGATACTCCAGAACCCCTGCTGAATGGGCACTCCGTTATATATGGGACTATAAAGAAGTCAGCGTTATATTAAGCGGCATGAATGAGGAATCTCACATAATCCAAAACATAAATACAGCATCACAGGCTCTTGCGGGCAGCCTTACTGAAAAAGAAAAAAACGTTATTGAAGAAGTAAAAAAAGTATACCTTAGCAAAATAAAAGTAAACTGTACTAAGTGCCAATACTGTATGCCGTGTCCGTTTGGCGTGGATATTCCAGGAAACTTTGCTATGTACAACGAATACGGAATATATGACAACTATGAAGATGCGAAATACACATATAATGAGATGTCTAGGCTTAAGAAAAGCTCTGCCTTATGTAAAGAATGTGGAAGGTGTGAACCGTTATGTCCGCAATCGATATCTATTCCTCAAAAGCTCAAAGAAATAACAAAACTTTTCATAGGACAATGAAAATAATATGATACTTATAACAGGAGCAAATGGGCAGTTAGGAAAAGAATTTCAGAAGTTTCTTTCAGAAAAAAACAGAGAAGTACTTGCCTTGGACATACAGGAACTTGATATAACAGATTTAGAAAAAACAAGGAAAATCCTTAAAAACATTCAAGCAGAATACATAATAAACTGTGCTGCATATAATGACGTGGATAAAGCCCAAGAAGAATGGAAAAAGGCATTTTCGGTAAATGCAATAGGAGTACGTAACTTAGCTATTGTTGCAGCAGAAACAGGCGCAGAACTAGTTCATTTTTCATCAGACTATGTATTTTCTGGCAACAGAAACGTACCCTATACTATATATGACCGACCAAATCCCATAAACAAATATGGCGAAAGCAAAGTTCTTGGAGAAAGATTCTTAAAAGAACTCAATAATAAATACTACCTAGTAAGAACAAGCTGGCTTTTTGGTGACGGAGAAAAAAATTTTCTCCGAAAAGTACTTTTATGGGCATCATCCAGACAAAAAATAAGAGTAGTGGACGATGAAGTTAGTTCTCCAACGTGTACTTCTGACCTTGCAAAAGCAGTCTGGGATATAATTAAGATAAAGGCTTATGGTACGTACCACATAACAAACTCATCATGTTCAAGATACGAATGGGCAGAGCTTATACTTAAAGAGATCAATTGGCAGGGAGTATTGGAAAGATCAAAAAGACAAGAATTTAATCTTCCCGCCAAAAGACCTGACTATACAGTACTTGATAACTTTGGATTCAAAGAAACAACAGGATATGAAATGCCGTCATGGCAGGAAGCAACCATAAGATTTATCACTACACTAAAAACTAAAGGACAGATCTGATAAGAACACTAAGTGCATGAGAATTCATAATTGAGGACAAAAAATATTTTGTTTCGGTAGATATAAAAGGGAACTCAATAAAAACTTTCATCAGAATGAGTGAGAAAAAGGAGGTCGTCAAATATGGTAATTGACCTTGAAAAGTTAGATGAATCTGAAAAAATAGTTTATGGTTTTTATTTTAATATTTCTGACGACCCAAATGATGATATCGAACTATCTTATTTAGACGGATACAGAGAGGAAGCAGTCGAAGAAATCGAAAAAGTAAAAAATACAGGAGATATTAAAAAAGCACAACATTTAATGGATATTTTGAAAAAATCTGATGATTTTTTTAACGAGCAGAAAGAATCTATAAAAAAGGTATTCAAAGATGATAAAGGTGTCATGGAAAGTATTGAAAACATAGAAAAAGAAATAAAGAAAATGAACTACAGAATAAGTTGATATAATAAAAAAAGAGAGCTTAAAGGCTCTCTTTTTTTATTCCTAATCCAAGGTCCTACTTGAAGATACAGGTTGTTTCAAAAACCTTATAGGTATGCTAGGAAGTAGAACCAAAATGGAAATATGAGGGTTTATTGAACTAGTTTCAAAACCTTATAGTTAAGAAAAAAATAATAACAATAATACCTTAGCTGTTGATTTTCTCTACCAAAGTCAGCAGTTTAACTCACATTAAAATCATTTGATCCCCTTCTGGTATGGACTCAATGATTTGCACTTTCTCATCTTCAAAAATATTGACAGAAAGTTTTATCCAACTTACCAACGAATCACTCCTTTATAAGAATAGTTATATATTCAATTTTTGATATAAAAAAACCAGCTCTTGTAAAAAATGAACTGGCATAAATGAAAAAGCGATCAGGAGCGTAAATCCATAAATGATAATTCACGCTTCTAACCGCTTCACACTCTTGGTACTACGGAAAATGACTGGTGGCGGCGAAGAGATTCGAACTCCCGACACTGCGGGTATGAACCGCATGCTCTAGCCAACTGAGCTACACCGCCGTATGGTAGCGGGGACAGGATTTGAACCTATGACCTTCGGGTTATGAGCCCGACGAGCTTCCAGACTGCTCCACCCCGCACCGTGTAGTTTTTTCCGTACCTGGTGCCTAGGGTCGGACTCGAACCGACACGAGTGTTCCCACCCAGTGGATTTTAAGTCCACAGCGTCTACCAATTCCGCCACCCAGGCAACAGTTACGTAAGATATCTTACCATAATTATTTCAGGTTGTCAAGGAATTTCTTCGATGTTTTCAGAAATTAATATTTGTTTAGGAAAATTTAGCATGAACTTAGTGATGCTTCCGTAATATTCAAGTTTTCCTTTGTCTATTAGAGCAATTTTTTCTGCCATATCTGAAAACAAAGCAATATTTCTTGTTGAAACCATTAAAGTAATGTTTTCTTTTATACTTGCAAAAAGATCTTTTACTTGTCTAAGAAGGTAGTCATCCAGATGATCCAATATTGAATCAAAAATAAATATTCTTGGATTTCTTGCCAATGCCAAAAAAGTTATAAGGGAAATTTTTTCTCCGATAGACCAATTGGATAGGTTTTTATAGTATTTAAGCGATTCATTGTTAGCAAATATGTGAGAGATGCCTAATTTGTCAAGCGTTTCAAAATGTTCCTTAGTCAAGTCTTTTATCTTTAGGTCAATGGAAATCTTAAGAAGTTCGTTTAAAGTAAGAAAATTAAGATTTTCAACAAAAGAGGTATCACAGTATGTAATTTGTGATCTAAGAAACTTTCTGTCCATCTTTCTCATATCTTTACCGTTGTATAGTAGATCACCGCCGCCTTTTACATGGTTGTACAGTTCTTCGTTAAGGTGAACAAATGTCCTTAATAAAGAAGATTTTCCGGAATTACGAGGTCCATAAAAAAGGATGATCTCTCCCGGATAAATTTTCAGATTTATATCACTCAGTATTAACTTGTCCTCTATTTTTAAGGAGTAGTTATTGAGGGTAAGTATAGGATCTTTGGTTTCGTTCAAGGAAACCACTCTTACTTTTTTTCTGAATTTAGATTGTCTTTCACAGTACCTCTGCGGAGTCTAGCTATTTTCTCAAGTTCTTTGGGGTTTTTGGCTTGTTTGAAAAACTTTATGAACTCGTACTGCGAGGCCAACTTTAAGTTCAACATAGGAACGCATATATTGTTTTTCATCTTACCCCTCCTCCAAATTTGAACTACAAAAATATGATACACAAAAAACTATACAGGAATAAGAAGGTTCTTTAAGGAAGTTTTAAGAATAGAAATACAATGATGTGCTAAAAAGAGTTTTAATAATAATATGTGTATAATGCATTAAATAAAAAAACCATTTTAGTTTTAAAAAGATTATATTATGGTATTATATTGAAAAAAAACCAGTATACAAAGGCATTTATGGCAGTCAGCGGAATGCCAATTTTTGCAAAATCAGAAAAAGTGAGCACTTCTCCGTTTCTTTCAGCAGACTGCATTGCTATAATATTGCTTGCTGCTCCAAGGATTAAAAGATTTCCGGCTATTGTACTTCCTGCCGCAAGTGCTGTAAGCTCTTTGGCAGTAGCGTTAAGTCCTAGAATCAGAGGCATATAGAGGCTTACAAAAGGAACGTTTGATATAAGCTGGCTTGTAAGTATGCTTAACACAAGTATTACAGGTATTGATGAAAGATTGTAGCCGTTTACCATTTTTTGAAATATTCCGGTTTCCCATACACTTTCCATTAGAATAAACATTGAAGAAAAGAAGATAAGTGTGTACCAGTCTATTTTTTTCAGAACGCTGAATCGTTTGGAGCTGAACAGTAATATCGGCGAGGACGCAATCAGCGAAATATATGTCAGTTTAAAGCTATCTCCAAGTCCAAAGAGGAAGGAGAGCATTTTTAATCCTATGAGTGCAAAAGTCAGGTAAAAAGAGAATTTAGATATTTTATATAGGTTCCCGTCTGTTGGTTTTTCTTCAGAGTGTATCAATTCTTTGACATTTGAAAGATTCTTTTTGTAATAAAGTTTTATGAAGAAAAATATAATAAAAAGATTTATAAGAGTTGGTATCAACAGATATTTAAAAAAAACTATAAAAGGGTTTGAAAAGTTTCCGTTCATAGCGATGAGCAAGTTCTGGGGATTTCCGATCGGACTGAATACGCTGCCTGTGGTTACTGCAAACATCATAGCCAGAATAAGAGGTTTTGCCGGAATATTTTGTTTTTTTGCAAGATATATTATCAGAGGGGTTGACACTATGACCATGGTGTCGTTTATAAAAAACGGAGAAAGCAAGCCCATGCTTATGATTATGAGCCACAAGAGCTGGTTTATTGTTTTGGCTTTATTAAAGGCCTTGTATGAAAGATGGTATATATATCCGCTTTGTGCAAAAGCTTCCCCAATAACAAACATACCGAAAAGAAAGATCAGAACATCAAAATTGACGGCTTTAAAAGCATTTGCTGGTTTTATCTGTCCTGTAACAAGAACAAGAACTGCTCCGAGCATCATGCTTTGCCATGGCTGTATCCGGAACTTCCCTATTTGTCTTATTGCTATCAAAACATAGACTAAGATCAATACTATTATTGGAAAATATATTTTTGATAAAAATATTGTCATTTTCTGCCATCTCCGTTATATAATTTATTCAGTAGATACTATCAGAAATACTTTAAGGGTTGGTTATTTATTTAATAAATATGGAATATAAATAAGTTTAATAAATATTACCGGGGGTTAAATCATGGCAGAAGAGAATTTTGGTATAAAGATTGGGAAAAAAGCTTTTCTTTCATCTTTTTTTATTTTACTGGGACTGATAGTATTTGCCGGTATTCTGACTTTAGCAGTGCCTACCGGCAGCTATGAACGCCAAATTGTTAATGGAAGTGAAGTATTTAACTGGGAGTCTTTTTCTTTTACGCAGGAAGATAAGCTTCCTGTTTATAGATGGTTTACAGCTCCTTTGGAGGTGCTGGGAACTTCTGATGGAGTAAAAGCTCTGGCGCTTATAATACTTCTTCTGATCATAGGTGGATCTTTTGCAGTAATAGATAAGGCAAATGTTTTAAAATCAATAGTATCGTCTATAGTAAAAAAATTTCGGAATAAAAGATACTTTTTGATAGCTATAATAACCTTTATTTTTATGGGTTTCGGATCTGTTCTTGGAATTTTTGAAGAGGCCGTTCCTTTGGTTCCGATAATAATTGCTTTATCGTATCTTATGGGTTGGGACGCTCTTGTGGGGCTCGGAATGAGTCTTCTTGCCATAACCTTTGGTTTTTCTTCTGCCATATCTAATCCTTTTACAATAGGTCTGGCTCAAAAACTTACCGATTTGCCTGCTTTTTCAGGGACTTGGTACCGGCTGATTATATTTGCTGTAATATATACGGTTCTGGTTTTCTTTCTTGTAAGGTATGCAAAAAAAATAGACAAAGACGCCAAAAAATCTTTGGTATATGAAGAAGATCTCGTTGAAAGAAAAAAATACAGTTCTGCCGATGGGTTCATAAATGAAAATTTTAAAGATAAAAAAACAGTTAATGCCGTAAGGTGTTTTCTGATTATGATATTTCTTATGCTTTTTGTTATTGTACTTGGAATTTTTATTCCTCAAGTTTCTGATATGGCGCTTATTCTTATGGCGCTTTTATATCTTATAGCTGGTATATGTACAGGTTTTCTTGCAGGTATGGGCGTGCTTAACACTTTTAAGGTTTTTGCCAAAGGCATGGCGGGCATATCTGCTTCTGCTGTTCTTATTCTTATGGGTATAAGCGTAAAGCATATAATTGTAAGCGGCAACATAATGGATACTCTTTTATATTATGCTGCTCAGCCGCTTTCCGGAGCATCTCCTTATTCGGCGGTTATAATAATATATATGATAGTCCTGTGTTCTAACTTTTTCATAGGTTCCGCATCAGCTAAGGCTTTCCTTCTTATTCCACTTCTTGTGCCTTTTGCTCAGATGGTGGGTCTTTCCAATCAGATCATGATAACGGCTTGGGCTTTTGGCGATGGATTCAGCAATGCATTGTATCCTACCAATCCTGTGCTTCTCATCTGTTTGGGTCTTTCTACTGTAAGCTATCCCAAATGGTTCAGATGGACTTTTTTACTTCAATTAATTGTGTTTATTATGACGATAGGCTTTTCATTATTTGCAGTATTCATAAATTACGTATAGGGGGAACTGTATGGAAAAAGAGTATCCGCAGGTGGTTAAAAAACTTTCCGAAGCGGTAAGGTTCAAGACGGTATCTTATCAGGAGAGTCAGAATATTGATTATGGCGAATTTGACAGATTTCAGTACTTTCTTCAGAGTGCTTTTCCTAATGTTCATGAGAAACTCAAAAAAGAGATAATAAACGGGTATGGTCTTTTATTTCATTGGGAAAGCGGTAAGCAATCTAAACCGGTGTTGCTTATGGCGCATCAGGATGTTGTTCCGATAGAAGGAGATACCGAAAGGGATTGGAAGTATCCTCCGTTCTCCGGTGCGGTTGAGGATGGATTTGTCTGGGGAAGAGGTACTCTGGATATAAAAGTGGTGCTCATATGTGTTATGCAGGCGGTAGAAAAACTTTTATCAGAAGGTTATGAACCTTCAAGGGATATATATCTGGCATTTGGACATGATGAGGAGATAACCGGAGAAAATGGTGCCGGAATGATTTCTTCACATCTGAAAAATAAGGGTATAGAGTTTGAATATATTCTGGATGAGGGCGGAAATATTATGCAGGGTGTTCTTCCTCTTCTGGATAAACCAGTGGCTACGGTAGGGGTTGCCGAAAAAGGTTTTTTGAGTCTTTGTCTTAGTGTAAAGGCTGCCGGTGGGCACTCTTCAATGCCAGGCGAAGATACCTGTATAAGGATTTTATCAACTGCTCTTGGTAAGCTTAGGCACACACTTTTTAAACCTTATCTTAAAGGGCCGACATCAATGTTTTTTTCTAAAGTGGCTCCAGATATAAAAGGTTTTTTAGGCTTTGTTTTCAGAAATCAAGCTGTTTTTTCTCCGTTACTTAAAAAAGTGCTATCGAACTCTCCTACGACCAATGCTCTTATTAGGACAACGATTGCTCCCACCATGTTTCATGCGGGGGACAAAGAAAATGTTCTTCCTCAGAATGCTTCTGCTGTTATTAATTTGAGGATAATTCCGCAGGAAAGTGTTGAATTTTGCATTGAAAAAATAAAAAACACTGTTAACGATAATAGGGTCGAAGTAAAGATACTTGATGGATCCAGAGCGGACAATCCTTCGGAAGTAACTTCTGTAGAGTCTTTCGGGTATAAAGCATTAGAAAAGGTTATGGAAAAAGTATTCCCCGGAGTAATAACTGCTCCATTTATAATGGTTGGAAGTACAGATTCAAAGTTCTATAGTTCGATGAGTAAATGTGTTTTAAGGTTTGCCCCTATACTTATGGAGGGAGAAGATCTTGCAAGGGTTCATGGTACAAATGAGAGGATACGAATAGATAATTTAGTTAAAATGGAAGATTTTTATTATAATCTGATAAAGGAAAGTTGAACTAATAAAAAATCGGCTTTGTGAACTGACCCCAAAAAGTTAGACACAAATTGGTAGTACATTAAGCTATTAACAAGGACTGAGTTCTGTATTGAACAGGGCTCAGTCCTTTTAACTTGCCCTTGATCCTATGATGA
>Ga0116172_10001668_pt1 | contig 20138 bp, 14 predicted proteins | sample AD_UKC083_MetaG_FD_89799 | JGI IMG/M metagenome (GOLD analysis project Ga0116172, IMG submission 89799) | Active sludge microbial communities of municipal wastewater-treating anaerobic digesters from USA - AD_UKC083_MetaG | ecosystem: Engineered > Bioreactor > Anaerobic > Digestate | place: USA... | reverse complement strand
TTCAATTTTAAGCGTGAACCGATGTTCGATCTTGGTGAACAAAGGACCGTAATTGAGGAAGCCCCAAAGATCCAGTTCTGAAACAATGAAATATTTTGGCCTGCAAAGCCAGATCAGGAAGAATAACGCTAATTCTGTCCTGATCCTGATGCTTTTTCCTGTCGTCCTGTTCGGATTGGTATGGATTTTCTTTCTCCTGATTTCCATGGGTCAGTCTGAATATCTCTATGCTGAACATGAACAGTCCGGCCTGCTTGGTATTGTAAATAGCAGGTTCCTTCGCACTATTCCATGGATAGCTCTCGGAGTAATAATTTGGTTTACAATAGCATGGATCTCGCACAGCGCAATGATAAATGCTGCCACATCCTCCAAACCGCTTGAAAGAAAGGAAAATAAGAGAGTCTATAATCTTGTCGAAAATCTTTGCATATCAGTTGGAATGGCAATGCCAAAAGTTAACATTATTGAAGATGATTCCCTGAATGCATTCGCGAGTGGGCTGGGACCAAAGACCTATACTGTGTCTTTATCACGGGGCATAATAAACAAACTTGATGACAGGGAACTTGAAGCAGTCATAGCACATGAACTCACGCATATAAGAAACCGTGATGTCAGGCTCCTGATAATTTCAATTGTGTTTGTAGGTATTTTTGCCTTCATTTCTGAAACCTTATTCAGAACCATAAGGTTTGGAGCTATCTCATCAAAGGGAAAGAAAGCAGGAGGGGGAGGAATAGTTATTATTATCGCTCTTGTACTGGCACTTGTTGGTTACCTTATAGCAATGCTTTTCAGGTTTGCACTTTCAAGGAAAAGGGAATATCTTGCTGATGCAGGAGCAGCCGAACTTACAAGAGATCCTCTTGCACTTGCCTCTGCCTTGAGAAAGATCTCAAATGATCCGACAATAGAGGCTGTAAAAAGGAATGATGTAGCACAAATGTTTATTGAGAACCCACAGGCAGAACTCAAGAATTCATCATTTTCTTTCAATGCCCTGTTTGCAACACATCCTCCTATCAGAAAAAGAATAGAATTGCTTGAACAGTATTAGAAGCTAAGTTTCCTGCAATTTCTTATATCATATTCCGTACCGGGGCGGATCAGTTTTTTTCTTGTTTATTATCCGATTCCCCGGTTTTCTTTTTGAAAAGTTTTGCTTCTTCTCCTTTCAACAATCTGCCAATATTCTTCCGGTGGGTGACGAGCAGGGCTATTGCAACGAATATTGAAAAAATCCCGAATACAACAGAATCAGTTCCGAAAACTGTAAACAATAAGATCGGAAAAGCAATACCTGCACTCATTGAGGATATTGATACAATTCCCGTCAATATGAACACAATAAGGAAGATCACAAGGCATGCCAGGGTTAATAAGGGATGAATTGCAAGCAGCACACCGAACATTGAAGCGACCCCTTTCCCGCCTTTGAAGCCGGCAAATACAGGGAAAATATGTCCGGTAATTGCTACAAGGCCTGCAAGGATCTGAAGATTTATAAGAGTTACACTGCCGCGACCGGCAAGATTTAAAAAGACAGGCATCATTGCAGCTGCCCATCCTTTAGCCAGGTCAAAAAGAAGCACAGGAACACCGGTTTTCCAGCCAAGCACCCTTATTACATTCGTTGCGCCGGCATTGCCGCTGCCATGCTCTCTGACATCAATACCGTGAAATAATTTTCCTGCCCATACAGCTGACGGTATCGATCCCAGGAAATATGCAATTATAATCGAAATTAAAAGAGGAATAACATTCATGTCAGGCATTGTTAAGCCGCTTTTCAAGTTCCGCAAACTGTCTTCTCAATTCAGAAGGAAGTCTGTCGCCAAAAACATTGTAATGCGTTTTAATCAATTCCAGTTCAGCCATCCATTTATTTTTATCAATTTTGATAATGTCTTTAATATCTACATTATCAAGACCCTGAAGATCGATTGTACCTTCTTTAGGCACAAAGCCTATCGGTGTTTTATCAGCTATAGGGGCACCATCAAGTCGTTCGAATATCCATTTAAGGACTCTTACATTATCACCATAACCAGGCCATATATACTTGCCCTCCGCGTTTTTACGGAACCAGTTTACATTGAATAATCTGGGCAGCTTTGATTTGTCGGGAGCATTTTCGCCTATGCTTATCCAGTGCCTGAAATAGTCACCCATATGATATCCGCAGAATGGAAGCATTGCAAAAGGATCTCGGCGAATGCCGGCTTTCAGGCCTATCGCTGCAGCTGTTACTTCAGAACCGGCAGTTGATCCTATGAATACTCCGTGATTCCAGTCAAATGATTCATATACAAGGGGTAGTGTGTCGGGACGGCGTCCTCCGAAAAGAATAGCTGAAATTGGCACTCCGTCAGGATTTTCCCAGTCACTGTCAATAACGGGGCATTGTTTTGCAGGGGCAGTGAATCTTGCATTTGGATGAGCTACCGGTTTGCCTGAGGCAGGATCATAGACTTCATTAGTCCAGGTAATTGTTCCTGCCGGGACATCATAACCGATTCCTTCCCAGTAGACGTCGCCATCAGGGGTGAGGCCTGTATTGGTAAAGATAGTGTTCTCGCTGCATGAAAGCATTGCATTCGGATTGGTCTTCATAGAGGTATGTGGCGCAACTCCAAAAAAGCCTGCTTCAGGATTGATAGCATATAAACGGCCGTCTTTCCCGAATTTCATCCAGGCTATATCATCGCCAACACATTCGACTTTCCATCCCGGTATTGTTGGGATAAGCATTGCCAGGTTTGTTTTTCCGCAGGCACTGGGGAAAGCTGCCGCAAAATATTTTTTAACGCCTTTGGGGTTTGTAATCCCCATTATAAGCATGTGTTCTGCAAGCCAGCCTTCATTTTTTGCCATGTATGAAGCTATTCTAAGGGCAAAACATTTTTTTCCGAGAAGTGCATTACCTCCGTAACCGCTACCAAATGACCATATCTCGTTTGTTTCAGGAAAATGAGCAATATACTTCTTTTCCATCGGGGCGCATGGCCATTTCCTGTCCTTCTCTCCCGGTTGAAGAGGTGCTCCGACTGAATGAACACAAGGGACAAAATCGTCATTACCAAGAACATCAAGTACAGCTTTACCCATGCGAGTCACAGCCCTCATATTAATAACAACGTAAATTGAATCTGTTATTTCAACACCAATATGAGAGATTTTTGAACCCAGCGGCCCCATGCTGAATGGTATTATGTACATCGTGCGCCCCTTCATGCAACCTTTGTAAAGCGACCTGAGGGTCTCCTTCATCTCATTTGGCTCTTTCCAGTTGTTTGTTGGCCCTGCATCTTCCTTATTTATACTACATATATATGTACGATCCTCCACACGGGCTACATCACTCGGATCACTCTGGAAATAGTAAGAACCAGGGCGTTTATTCTCGTTAAGTCTGATAGCGCTTCCGTTCTTTACTACTGCATCAAGCAGCAATTGGTTTTCTTCTTCAGATCCGTCACACCAGTGGATCGCTTCAGGCTGGCAAAGCTCTTCCCATTCTTTCACCCATTCCAGCAGTTTTTCATTCTTTGTCATAAAATATTGGTTTCTAATTAAATATTATATTCAACTTCCTTCATTTTGTCAAATATGTGCACACAAAAATATTCGACCGGAAATTTATTAACAAAAATAGAACATTATATATAAAATTATTAAAATTTTTAAAGAATTTATTTGAAATCACTCGTTTTTTAAGTCAATTGCTTAAAAAATATTATCAGAACCGGCAGGATATATTAAAAAAGAAAGGCGTCTGTCAGACGCCTTTCCTGATAACATTATTAGAACCAGTTATTTTCCGAATTTAATAGAAGCCTGAGCTGCAGCCAGTCTGGCTATAGGAACTCTGAACGGAGAACAACTGACGTATGTAAGTCCTAATTTGAAACAGAACTCAACTGATGCAGGGTCGCCACCTTGTTCGCCGCAGATACCTACTTTCAGATCAGGTTTTGTTGCGCGACCTTTCTGAACAGCCATTGATATAAGCTGGCCAACGCCGTCAATATCGATAGTCTGGAAAGGATCCGACGACAACATTTTCTTGTCGAGGTAATCATTCAGGAAGCCTCCTATATCATCACGGCTGAATCCGAATGTCATTTGGGTGAGGTCGTTGGTACCGAAAGAGAAGAATTCGGCGTTCTTTGCCATGCGGTCAGCCAGGAGTGTGGCGCGTGGAATCTCTATCATTGTACCGTACTTGTAATCAATCCTGTCAACTCCAAACTTTTTACATACTTCCCCATGGACTGCATCAACAATTTTCTTTGTAACATCCAGTTCTGATACATCGCAGGTTACAGGTACCATCAGTTCAGGATAAGGTTTCTTACCTTCTTTGATAAGTTCCATAGTTGCTTCGAACATAGCTCTTACCTGCATTTCTGTGATCTCAGGGTAGGTTATTCCAAGTCGTACACCTCTGTGTCCCATCATCGGGTTTGATTCATGGAGGGCTTCACCTCTTTTCTTGACATCTTCCAGGGGAATACCCAGCGCTTTTGCCAGTTCTTCCTGCTTGTCTTCACTTTGTGGCACGAATTCATGAAGCGGAGGATCGAGCAGTCTGAAAGTAACCGGCAGACCGTCCATTGCTTCAAGGGTAGCCTTCATGTCTTTCTTTACATAGCCGAAGAGTTCATCAAGGGCCTCACGGCGTTCGGCCTCAGTTGCGCTCAATATCATTTTCCTTAACAGGAATAATGGCTGCCCGGCTTCCTTACTGTAAAACATGTGTTCTGTCCGGAACAGGCCAATGCCTTCTGCACCGAAATCGCGGGCAACTTTTGCATCATCAGGGGTATCTGCATTTGTGCGAACACCCATTTTTCTGTATTTGTCAACAAGTGTCATGAATTCTTTAAATCTTGGATTTTCAGAAGCATCCATCAGATCTATTGCTCCGGTATACACATTCCCTTTTGTTCCGTTAAGGGTAAGCATATCGCCTTCTTTTATTACTATGTTTGTGCCACTTATTTTGGCAGTCTTTGAAGCAGGATCAACAATCATAGCGCCGGCTCCAACGACGCAGCATTTACCCCATCCGCGGGCAACCAGAGCTGCATGTGATGTCATTCCGCCACGGGCTGTCAGGATACCCTGTGCAGCTCGCATTCCTTCAACATCCTCAGGATTGGTCTCTTCACGGATAAGTATTACTTCTTCACCTCTTCTGAACCATGCAACTGCATCTTCAGCTGTGAAAACTGCTTTTCCAACAGCTGCTCCCGGTCCTGCGGGTAATCCTTTAACAATAGGTTCTACTTTCTTCTCAGCATCCGGGTCACATATCGGGTGAAGAAGTTCGTCAAGCTGTACGGGATCCACTCTCAAAACCGCAGTTTTCTCATCTATCAGATTTTCATGAAGCATATCCATTGCCATGTTAAGGGCAGCAGTACCTGTTCTTTTACCGGCACGGCATTGCAGCATATAGAGCACATTATCCTGGATGGTGAATTCAATGTCAAGCATATCGTGAAATGATTTTTCAAGAATATCACGTATGGCGACAAGTTCCTTATAAGTCTTTGGCATAGCATCTTCCATGCTGGCAAGATGCCTGTTCTGTTCATTCTTGGTTTCATTATTAAGCGGGCTAGGTGTTCTGATACCGGCAACAACATCTTCTCCTTGTGCATTTACAAGCCATTCACCGTAGAAAAGGTTCTCTCCGGTTGCAGGATTACGTGTGAAAGCAACACCTGTTGCAGATGTGTCACCCATATTTCCGTATACCATTGCCTGAACATTTACAGCTGTACCCCAGTCATCAGGAATTCCTTCAATGCGACGGTATGAAACAGCTTTTTTCCCGTTCCAGCTTTTGAATACTGCCTGTATACTACCTTCCAGCTGTTCTCTTGCATCATCGGGAAATGGTTTGCCAAGAACTTTCTTTATAATGGCCTTGAATTCTTCTGAAAGATATTTCAGTTCTTCTGCCGTTATATCAGTGTCTGATTTATAGCCCTTCTCCTTCTTGAACTGATCAAGTCTCTCATCAAGCTGCTTTCTTATACCTATTCCGTCTGACGGCTCAATGCCTTCGGCTTTTTCCATGACTACATCGGCATACATCATTATAAGCCTGCGGTATGAATCCCATACAAACCTCGGATTATTTGTTTTTTTAAGAAGTCCGGGTATTGTAGCGGAACAAAGACCTATATTCAGGACAGTATCCATCATGCCTGGCATTGATCTTCTTGCTCCTGAACGGCATGACACAAGCAATGCATTTTCAGGGTCCCCGTATTTCATGTTCATTATCTCTTCCGTCTTCTTCAGAGCTGCCCAGACTTCGGGCATAAGGTCAGGATGAAGAGTGCAATTGTTTTTGTAGTATTCAACACAAGCATCTGTTGTGATAGTGAATCCTGCAGGTACAGGTAATCCCAAAAGGCACATCTCTGCAAGGTTTGCTCCTTTACCTCCTAAAAGGTTTCTCATATCAGCCTTACCTTCTGCAGTCTTGTTGCCAAAACTGTAAACTCTTTTAATTTTTGACATAATGTTATAGTTTATTGATAATTAATTATTGTTTTTTTTAATAAAAAGCAAAGTTAATAGAAAAAATGAATTTCTGAAAGAGGTCTAAAAACTGTTTCAGGCTCTTGGATGGAACATCAGAAGTGTGTCGCGGAGGAAGCTCCTGTCGATGTGTGTGTAGATTTCAGTTGTAAGTATTGATTCATGGCCAAGCATTTCCTGCACAGCTCTTAAATCAGCTCCTCCTTCTATAAGATGTGTTGCAAAAGAGTGGCGGAATGTATGGGGGCTTATCGTTTTCCTGATACCTGCTTTGGCTGTCAGGTCCTTTATTATTGTGAAAATCATTGCCCTAGTTAGTCTTTTTCCACGCCGGTTCAGGAAAACGATGTTCTGGTCAATTATAACCGGAAGCCTGTTCCTTATATGTTTATAATTCTCAATTTCCTTTAATGCCTTGTTGCCGATTGGAACAAGTCTTTGCTTGTTTCCCTTGCCTGTAATTTTAACAAATCCTTCACCTGGATGGATGTCGGTAATACGGAGATTTACGAGTTCGGATACCCTTAGACCGCAACTATAAAGTGTCTCAATAATTGCTTTATTCCTGTGTCCTTCAGGCTTGCTCAGGTCTATTGCAGCAATGATCCTGTCAATCTCCTCAACCGAAAGGATCTCAGGTAATTTAAGTCCAAGCCGGGGTGACTCAATAAGAGTGGCAGGATTTTCATTTATCTCTCCTTCTATGAGAAGGAATCTGAAGAATGCCCTTATCCCAGAAATGACTCTTGACTGGGTTCTGGCATTTTCATTACTGTCAGCAAACCACAAAAGAAAGTCCTTAAGATCCTGGTATGACACAGAGGCCGGCATTATATCCTGAGATGCAAAATAGCTCTCAAGTTTCAAAACATCATTGGAGTAGGCTTCAATACTGTTCTCTGACAACGATTTCTCAAGCCTTAAATAAGTCCTGAAATCCTTTATTGCCCTCTGCCAGGAAAGACTCATAAGTGATTACTTTATAGGTATGGTAATATGCAAAGTAAAACAAACGAAAGTATCCGTTGCTAACATAGAGATAATTATTTTATCTATTTTTACAACTTGAAAATAGTATCTTCTGAAATAAATGAACATTAATATTATCAACGGGCCTAATCTTAATCTTCTTGGTAAAAGAGAACCCGAGCAATATGGAGATAAGCCTTTCGGAAGCTACCTTGATTTTTTAAGGATGACTTATCCTTTAGTTAATTTCGGATATTTTCATTCCAATGTAGAGGGAGAGATAATCAATGAACTCCACCGGATTGGATTTACGGCTGACGGTATAATACTTAATGCCGGAGGCTATACTCATACATCTGTTGCCATTTCCGATGCAATAGCAGCTATTGAAACTCCTGTTATTGAAGTGCATATAACAAATATTCTCGGTAGGGAAGATTACAGGAAAACAAGTCTCATAGCAAGCAACTGCAGAGGAACTATTTCAGGTTTTGGACTTGATAGTTACAGGCTGGCAGTGGAAGCATTTATCATGGAAAAGAAAAACAAGTAACATAATGGTAAGGAAAAGAACAAAAATAGTTGCAACCATATCTGATAAGAACTGTGAGCCGGAATTTATCAGGGAATTATACGAATCGGGCATGGATGTTGTAAGGATCAATTCTGCCCATCTTGATACTACGGGTGCTCTGAAGATTATAAATAATGTACGGCAGGTATCGGACAAAATAGCAATTTTGATTGATACCAAGGGGCCGGAAGTACGCACAACTGATTGTGATACTCCCATTCAGGTCAAAAAAGGAGCTCTTCTTGAAATCATTGGGGATCCTGAAGGCATATCCGGTGGCTCCAGAATATTTGTTAACATGAAAACATTTGCACAGGATGTTCTTCCGGGCACTTCAGTAATGATCGATGATGGTGATATAGAGCTTGAGGCCATAAGAAAGGAGGGAGATGCTTTAATATGCAAGGCTCTTAACGATGGGGTAGTTAAATCGAGAAAGAGCGTTAATCTGCCGGGAGTAAGACTGAACCTTCCCTCGGTTTCGGAAAATGACAAGGTTTTTATAAAATTTGCGGCAGAAAACGATGTTGATTTCATAGCACATTCATTTGTCAGATCGAAGGAAGATGTTATTAATGTTCAGGCTGAGCTTGATAAGTATTCAAGTCAGATAAAGATAATAGCTAAGATCGAGAATGAGGAAGGCGTTAACAATATAGCAGAAATCCTTGATGTTGTCTATGGTATCATGGTTGCCAGGGGCGACCTTGCAATTGAGATACCCTATGAAAAAATTCCTTCTATTCAGAGGAAGATCATTCAACGATGTATTCATCGCAGGAAACCGGTAATTGTTGCAACGCAGATGCTTCATTCAATGATGAGAAACCCGCGTCCGACAAGAGCAGAAGTGAGTGATATAGCAAGTGCCATTTATTCACAGACTGACGCAATGATGCTTAGCGGAGAAACTGCAAGCGGGAAATATCCAGTGGAAGCAGTCAGGACAATGACAAGAGTGGCGCTGGAAGTTGAACGCAACAAGGAGAAATTCCTTGATTTACCACCCGGTGATCTTCTTGGCGTTGTTTCTTCATACCTGGCAAAAGTAGCTGTCGAGACATCTCTCAGGATTTCTGCCAAAGGCATTATTGCCGATACAAGACGCGGAAGAACAATCCGCGACATGGCTGCTTACAGAGGCTATAACCTGATACTGGCTCAATGTTATGCAAAACGGACAATGAGAGAGCTGGCACTCTCATACGGAGTATATGCAGATTATCAGGAGACCCGCAATTCTATTGACCAATTTATTCATATAGCCTTGCGCTCCCTTACTTCGTCATATGGTCTTAAAGGAGAAGATTTAGTTGTTGTGCTTGCAGGAAATTTCTTTGGTAAAGAAGGATTTTCTTTCATTGAAGTCGGAACAATTCAGTACCTTACGGATTTCGTAAACATTACGAAAGAGGCCTGATTGGTCTTATTTTTGCTGTTCTTTTTAAACCTGAAACTGAAGGGTAATGATAAAGGCTCTGTCGCTATTCATTATGTTGATTATGCATCCTGTGCATGTATCCCTGACATCAATAGATCATGTCAGGGATACCGATTCCCTGAAAGTGTTTGTCAGGATGTACTTCGATGATTTCTTAAGTGATTACAGCTTGCATTATTGTTCTGACACTTCTATACTGAATTCATTGCAGCCGGGTTATTTCCCTGAAGAGCTTTTGAGCAAATACCTGAATGATAAATTAAGCATTACAGTTAACAATAAACCCTTGAAAGGGAAGTTATTAAATATGGTATTATCAGATAATGAAATAAGCAGTAACCTGTTATTCAAATCAGACAGGAAACCAGAGACAATAATTATCAGAAACCTGATCATGACAGAACTTTATAGTGATCAGGCAAACATGACGATTGTCCATATAAATGATTTTGAAGAAGGTGTAAAACTGACTCCTGAAAAGATAGAACAAACATTCATTGTGAATTAATCAGTGGGGGAGAATAATAATGAAGAGATTTATAATACTGACATTTTTTTTGCTTGAATTTTGCCTTCTCAAGGCTACTCATAACAGGGCAGGTGAGATCACCTATGTGCAGATATCAGATCTTACCTATGAAATCACTATAACGACATTTACATATACACTGAGCCTTGCTGACCGGCCTGAGCTCACCGTAGAATGGGGAGATAATTCCACATCAACAGTAAAAAGGAGTGAAGAGGTAAGGCTTCCGAATTATTATAAAAAGAATACTTATGTAACAAGACATACTTATCCGGGTCCGGGTCAGTATAAGATAGTAGTTCAGGACCCTAATAGGAACCTTGGTGTAAGGAATATCCCAAATTCAGTGAATGTTGTTTTTTCAATTTCCACAACCCTTACTGTAAATCCTGCAATGGGACGAAACAGCACTCCCGTACTTCTGAATCCGCCTTATGATAAAGCAGCCCTGGGATATGTCTTCATACATAATCCGGGGGCTTTTGACCCTGATGGAGACAGTATATCCTATTCTCTTGACACATGCCTCACAGATGATGGACGAAAAATAAGGAATTATGTCTATCCGCCTGCCACAGACTCTCTTTATGTAGATCCTGTCACCGGTGATTTTATCTGGAATACTCCTGCCGATACCGGTAAATACAATATAGCAATGCTGATTGAGGAGTGGAGGGATAAGAAAAAGATAGGTTCTATCGTGCGGGATATGCAGATAGAAGTATATCGTACAAATAACAAACCCCCCGTGAATGGTCCTTTAAAGGACATTTGCCTTGAGGTTGGCCAGACCGCTGATATTGTTGTCTCTGCAACAGATGCAAATAATGATTCAATTTCGCTGTATGCAAAATCAGGTATTTTCAGCCTGGCTTCATGTCCTGCTTCTTTTACCGGAATTGACTCCGGGCCGGGCTTTAACTCGGCAAGGCTGATATGGACCCCATGCCATGAGGCTGTTCGTAATCAGCCTTACTCAATCCTGATAAAATCGGATGACAACAATCAGGAACTTAAACTATCAGACCTGGATAATTTCACTATTAAGGTACTTGGACCACCACCAGTCCTTGTAAATGCTGTACCCGAAGGGAAATTTATCAGGCTGAGGTGGCAGAACTACGGAACACCTGTAATATCAGGTTTTGCAATTTACAGAAGGGAAGGAGCCACTACTTTTGTTCCCGACTCATGTACTTCAGGGCTTCCTCTCTCAACAGGATTTGTTAAGATAGGATATATTGACGGCAGCTCAGTCACTTCTTTTGTTGACACTGATAATGGGCAAGGCCTGTTGTTCGGGAAGGAATATACATACCGCATTGTGGCTGTTTATCCAAACGGGGCAGAAAGTAAAGTTTCAAATGAGATCACATCAACCCTTATAGCAGGAATACCGATTATCAGGAATGTAAGTGTAACAAACACAGATCAGACAAATGGTTCCATATACCTGGCATGGAAGAAACCGGACAGACTGGATACAATACCTGCATCGGGCCCTTATGAATATATTATTTACAGAGCGGAAGGAATAACAGGTACCGATTACCTGATGATAAAATCAATACCAACGACAACACTTAATGATACAGTTTATGTTGATACTCCTCTCAATACTTTAACCACAGGATATATTTACAGGATAGAGGTATGGAACAGGACTCCGGGAAATAATTTTATGATCGGTTCACAACCTGGCTATGCTTCTTCTCTTTACCTTGAAGCAAGTCCGGGTGACAGAAAGGCGCGATTTAATATTAACAGGAATGTTCCATGGATAAACACTCAGTATGAATTTTTCAGATTAAACAAGGCCACAATGACCTATGAACTTATTGGATCAACAAATCAGCTTACTTACACAGACGAGGGCCTTGTCAACGAAACAGAGTATTGCTATTATGTCAGATCAACAGGAGGATATCTGGCTGATGATATGCCAAAGAACCTTATCAATCTCTCTCAGATAATCTGTGTAACTCCTGTCGATAATGAACCTCCCTGTTCACCAAGTATTGATGTTACAAGTGAGTGCGACAGCCTTTATAATACTGTAAGATGGGAAATAAGCGATCCAATATGTTTTGAGGATATTACAGGATATAAGATCTACTATAAAATGACTTATGACGAAGAATTGCAGCTTATTAACACAATATATGACAAGAATATTTTTTCATACAGACACTATCCGGGTGATATAGTTGCAGGCTGTTATGCTGTTTCTGCATTTGACGCTCTTGGAAATGAGGGTGAGAAATCGACAATGTTATGCGTAGATTCCTGTAATTTCTATGAGATACCAAATGTTTTTACTCCCAATGGTGACAATATTAATGACAGATTACTTGCCAAAACATCAGGGCTTGTTGAGAAAGTTGATTTTAAGCTGTTTAATCGTAGCGGACTCCTTATCTTCAGTACCGATGAACCAAAGATTGACTGGGATGGTACTTATAAGGGCAGGATTGTTTCCCCGGGAGTCTATTTTTACCAGTGTGATGTTTTTGAACGTCGTATTACGGGCTTTGAACAATTTCATTTATCAGGGTTTATTCATATAATAACTGACAAGGATGCAAAGGTGATAGAACAGGAGACAAAATGATATATAGCTGGCATTTAACAATGAAGAAAACGATAATAATATTAGCGGCATTCTTATTTTCAGAAATATTGTGTGCTCAGACCCCTGCAGATTATATTATCAGGGCAAGGGCTCTGACAAAATCAGGGAAAGCTGAAGAAGCTGTCAGATTGCTTTCAGAGGCAGTCAGGATTCACAATGATAGCAGACTTTACTGTGAGAAAGCTGAAGCGGAAATTGCAACTGGTGATCTGTCTGCTGCCATAGCTGATTTTAATACTGCAAATAGCATTGAACAATATTCAGGAGAATATGGTCTGGCAGGTGTCTATGCAAGAAAGGGCGATGCAGCCACCTCAATGTATCATCTGGAGATTTTCATGAAATCTCCTTTCAGAAAAAGCGAAAAGGAAATAATGCTCAATCCTGCATTCAGCAGAATTGAAAACAGTTCCGACTGGAGAAAATTCTGGCAAAAACCATGGTATCCTGAGATTGAAACAAGGATCTCGGAAATTGAATATTATACTTCCATCGGAAGAATAAAGGATGCCCAGGAAATACTGTCTGATATCAGAACACATTATCAGGGTAATTTAAGGCTTGATTATGCTTCTGCTCTTGTGAGCCTCTCCTCCGGAAAATATCCCGATGCGATCAAGTCACTTATGGCTTTGCTTGATGCTCATCCGGAAAATGAACAATACCTTTTATTACTGGCAAGCGCTCAATCGGGATCATCAAACTATGCCGGAGCTTCAGATACTTACTCAAAGCTTCTTAATATGGGTATTCCGGATGCAGGATTGTATTTGAAAAGGGCAGAATGTTACATAAGGACAGGTGAAACAAAAAGAGCCCTTGCTGATATTGAAAAATATCTTTCATTTTTTCCTGATGATAAGGATGCTTTAAGCATGGCAGGAAGGATAGAGTCTGCAAGCGGTAATAACCTCGGGGCTCTGCGCTATTATACCGAGAATGTCAGGAAGAATCCTGGTGATCCACAATGTTTTATCGAAAGGGCAAATGCATATATGTCCTCCAAATCATGGGAATGGGCTGCCAATGATTTCAGCATGTCACTTGATCTTGACCCGTCAAATTCTGAAGCATGGTTGAATAAGGGAATCTCTCTACTGAACATGGGAAATAACCAAAGTGCCTGTCGTGATTTCAGGCAGGCATTAAAGCTCGGAAACAGAAAAGCAACTGATTATATAAGTAAATATTGTATCAGATAAGCCTTTGTCCTCTGTTGTTGTTCGCCTTTTGATCCATTATTATTAAGCCTCCGGGATTTTTTACCTTATATGTTTTTTTATCCTTTCGAAAAGGTCATGGGGCTTAAAAGGTTTAAGAACATAGTCATTAATATTCAGTTTCTCTATTTTGTCGTGATTTTCCGACATTATCGCAGCAGTAAGAGCCACGATAGGAATATTTTTGATTTTCGGATCGGATGATTCCCGTATTCTCCTTGTAGCTTCAATGCCATCCATTATTGGCATATGAAGGTCCATCAGGACAAGGTCAAAATCTTCCTGTTGTATTTTTTCTATTGCAAGTTGACCATTTTCAGCATGAGTAACTATTATACCCCATCCTGTGAGGAATTTATTGGTAACGAAAAAATTAATTTTATTGTCCTCGGCGATCAGTATCTTTTTTCCTTCAAGCCCAACATATGAATATGATTCAACTGTTTTTACCTCGTTTGCTTTGACTGATTCATCAGGTACTTCAAGAAACAAATTGAAAATGAATGTTGATCCCAGCCCCAGCTCACTTATTACATGTATTTTTCCACCCTGTAATTCGACAAGTTTTTTGCATATAGCCAGCCCGAGACCTGTACCTCCAAAACGGCGCGTTGTGTCTGCTGAAGCCTGGGTGAAACTTTCAAATATTGCTTCATGCATTTCATCAGGTATGCCTATGCCGGTGTCACGGACAGAAAATTGCAGATTCGCTTTTTTGTTTTTTCTTTCGAGCTCTTTGATTGTTACTGTGATGCCACCCCGTTTAGTGAATTTAAGTGCATTTGAAAGCAGGTTGGATAATATCTGATTGAGCCTTATCTGGTCTCCTATGACCTCTGCCGGGAGATCCCCTTCTTTCTTTATTGTGAAATCAAGATGCTTGGCTTTTGATCTGAACGAATATGATCGCATTATTTCATCCAGGAAGTCATTCAGGTTGAACTGGGTTTGTTCAAAAACGATCTTCCCGGATTCCATTTTATTGTAATCAAGAACGTCATTTACAAGTGTAAGAAGATGGTTGCCCGAGAATCTGAGAGTTTTGATAAAATCCATCTGATCTTCCCTTGGATTGTCCTGTAAAAGAAGGTTTGTTATTCCAATCACTTCATTCAAAGGCGTTCTAATCTCATGACTCATAGTTGACATGAACAGCTGTTTTGACTGTGCAGCGTCTTCAGCTTTCTGGCGTGCAGTGATAAGGTTGTCAAGGGTTATTCTCCTTTGAATAGCTACTGCAATGTGATTTGCTATAAAATCGAGAACATTAAGATCATCCTTTGTAAACTTATTCTCATCATTATAATCCTGAAGGCACATGACACCGATAACGTCGTTTTCAACTCTAAGAGGAACGCCCATCCATACTTTACAGTCTGTTCCTACAAGATCTATTTCTCCGGCTTGCTCAAGTTGTCTCATATCATTCTCTTTCAAAAGAACAGACTGATTTGTTTTAATGAGATAACCTGTAATAGTCTTATTTATCGGTATTTCATTGAAACTGTCTTTCTCATCCGAGAAAAAAGGCAGTGACACGGTTTCTGATTTCTTTTCGTAAAGAGCTATGAAGAAGTTATTTGTATCCCATATTTTGCCAAGCTCCTTTACTATTAAAGGATATAACTTATCAACATCCACTTGTGTGAGTGCAGCTGAAGATATGTTGTATAGAATCTCCTGCAGAACCTGATTCTTCTTTTCTATAGTAATATTCTTGTAAATAGCGATATTCCCTACAATTTTCTCATCAATCGATATTCCGGTTGCGACCAGGGATACCTGTATCTCATTGCCGAACTTGTCCTTTCTTATAGTCTCTCTGGTTTCCTGCTGATAAGGCGTAATAAATTTGGTAATTGCAATGGCATCATCCTTAAGCCTTTCAGGAACAATCATGTCATATATGTTTTGATTGATTGCTTCATCAAAAGTATAGCCAAAGAGTTTGTGGAATTCCCTGTTTATCATTACTACCCTTCCTGCAGGGTCGGTAATAACAATAGCTTCAGTTGTAGAATTAACAAGATTTTCAATGAAAGCTTTTTGTTTTATTACCTCTGTTTCAATGTTTTTGTGTTTACTCGTATCGTTTGCAGTTCCTCTGTAACCGATTTTTTTACCCTCATGAAATATTGGATATGTGCGAGTTACAATAGGAGTCGGAATGCCGTCATGACTTTTTAGAATATATTCATTAATCAAAATATCTCCGGGGGAATTTAAAGCCAGAACATTCCTTAACATATCATCTGCCATTTCAGGAAAAAGATCAGCAATGGATAAGTTCTTATCCAGATCTTCTTGTGTCAATCCGAAAAACTCAAGTCCCGTTTTATTCCCGAAAACAACTTTGCCATTCAGATCTACTTCATACATAATTTCAGGCATGAATTCTGCAAATTCGTGAAAAAGAACAGATTGTTTGTAAATTTCATCAGCTATTTTCTGGTCTCTACCGGGCTCCCATATAATAATTATATGTCCGGAGGTCAGTATAAAGCCCACGTAAAAACCTTCCGAATCATCACCTGTAACTGAAACAGGTATTTTATGTTTATTAATATGATTCAGTAATTCATTCAGCTTCTTACGCTTTGCAAGCGGCGTTTCGTTAATGCATTTTCCTACTAACTCATTCCTGTTAACTGATTCAATTTCCTCAACTTTTTTGTTTATTTCAAGAATATGGAATTTTTTATCATCCCCGTATTTGAATGATATAAGGTAACAGTTGACAATATTTGAAAGATCAGGAGGAACTTTTCCTATTACCTGTGAATCGTTAATTGCTTTTTTTGTCGAAACCGGAAAATTGTTTTTCCCGGATTTAAGCATCTTCAGTTCATTTTCCAGCTGTTTGTATTTTTCCTCAAGTTCAAGATACTTATCTCTGTAATTTATTCCCGTCATGCTTTTTAGATTTTGCTGTTAAGATAAATAAACACTTGTCTGACTGTACTATTTATATAAGTAAAACCTGTTATTTGTCAATACTTTTATTCAGATTTGTGAAATATTTGCAAAATTCTGAAAGTCCGCAACTTCTGCACTGGGGGTTTCTTGCTTTGCATACATATCTCCCATGTAGTATTAACCAGTGATGAGCCTTATGCATCATATTCAGGGGGATGTTTCTGGTCAGCTGTTCCTCTGCATCCTTTGGGGTTTTTGCGTTCCTTGTAAGACCAATTCTGGCAGAGACCCTGAACACATGAGTGTCAACTGCCATTACAGGTTTTTTGAATACAACAGAAGCAATGACATTTGCCGTTTTTCTGCCAACTCCCGGAAGTTTTTGAAGCAGAAGCGGGTCGTCAGGTACTTCCCCATTGAATTCTTCCGTAAGCATTTTTGCCATTCCCAGGAGATGCTTTGCCTTATTATTCGGATAGGAACAGGATTTTATATAACTGAATATTTCAGACTGCTCCGCTTTAGCCATTGATGTGGCATCAGGAAATCTCTTAAGCAAAGGTGGTGTTATCATATTCACCCTTTTATCGGTACACTGTGCCGACAGTATCACTGCTACAAGAAGTTCAAAAGGATTATTATATTTAAGTTCAGTTTCAGCTGAGGGATTTTCAGAGGAGAAATAATTTAAAGTTAATCTGTATCTTTCCTTTAGAGTCATTACGCCTGATCATTGACTTAGCCCGGTAAGATAATGATTTTATCTTTGTATATTAGCAGAATTAATCAATAAATTCAGGACCGGAGTTTTCAGGTATTAGGATTTTTCAATTTCAACACCGTTTTATATAAGTAATTTGGAGAAAATAATCATATCCACATCTGACTCTGTTTCAGGAATAATTGTTGGCGGAAGATGGGAAGCAGTTGTCAAGTTGCTGCCGCCGGATGATGTTGTAATTATAACTGACACAAATGTCTTTGACATATACGGTAAAAGATTCCCGGACTTTCCTGTATTTAAGATCAGGCCGGGGGAAGCTAGCAAGCAGGTTAAGACTATTGAATCTCTTGCCGGAAAACTGTTGAATAAGGGTTTTGACCGCAATTGTTTTGTTCTTGGTATTGGAGGGGGAGTTGTATGTGATATAACAGGTTTTCTGGCTTCAATTTTCATGCGGGGAATCCGCTTCGGATATGTGTCAACAAGTCTTCTTTCTCAGGTAGATGCAAGTGTCGGAGGCAAGAACGGAGTCAATCTCGGCGACACGAAAAATGTAATTGGCACTTTCAGTCAACCGGAGTTTGTTATTTGCGATACAACTATGCTTCAAACCCTGCCGGAAGATGAGTACTTTTCCGGGCTGGGAGAACTTATTAAGACAGGTATAATTGGAGACAGGGCTATAATTGAAACCCTGGAGAACAATTATGAGGAAGTTCTCAGGAGAGACAGGGACGTGCTCACACATCTTGTAGTAAAGGCAGTTAAGTACAAGGCTTCTGTTGTGTCAAAGGATGAGAAAGAAGCAGGTTTAAGAAGGGTACTTAATTTCGGGCATACTTTCGGTCATGCAATCGAGCTTCAAAATAATGTAAAACATGGGTTTGCAGTTGCATCAGGAATGTTGCTTGCAGCAGATTATTCGCGGAATAAAGGATACTTAAGCAACGATGATCATAATAAGATATTGAATCTGCTTAAAAGATATAATTTCTTATCAGTGGTCAATATAGATCCGCAAAAGATTGAAGAGTCCATCCTTCATGATAAAAAGAAAACAGGATGTGATATCAATTTTGTCTTCCTTAAAGGCTTGGAGATGCCTTATGTAAAGGAGGTCCCGGTAAAAGAGATAGTTGATTTTTACAGGCAGTACTTAAAAGAAAAGTAAATCTATGAATTCTTTCGGAGTCTTATTCAGAGTATCCTTATTCGGTGAGTCTCATGGTGCATCGACAGGAGTTGTAATTGATGGCTGTCCTCCCGGAATTGCAGTCGGGCCGGAAGATTTTCTTGATGACCTCAGAAGGAGACAGAGCGGCAGCAGAGGTACAACGGCAAGGCAAGAACCGGATCTGCCTGAAATACTTAGCGGTATTTATAAGGGCATGACTACCGGTTCACCAATAACTGTTATTACCCGTAACAAGGATAAGATATCTTCAGATTATGATCAGTTCAGAAATATACCACGTCCCGGCCATGCGGATTTTACAGCAGGAATAAAATATTCCGGTTACTCCGACATGAGGGGTGGCGGCCATTTTTCAGGCAGGATCACATGGGGGCTTGTTGTAGCCGGGGTAATAGCCAGGAAAATTTGTCCCCAGGCTGATGTAAAGGCCAGGTTAATATCTGCCGGAGGCTCTGAGAACATTGAAGATGCACTTAACCAGGCACTTGCTGATAATGATTCAATAGGTGGAGTTATAGAGTGTATAGTGAAGAATCCTCCACTTGCACTGGGAGAACCGTTTTTCTTCTCCTTTGAATCTGTTATCAGCCATCTTCTCTTTTCAATACCTGCAATCAAGGGTGTCGAGTTTGGATCAGGATTCGAATCAGCCTCCATGAGAGGATCTAGGCATAATGATCCTTTCATCGGCACTAATGGCAGGACAGCTACAAATAATGCCGGAGGGATAAATGGAGGAATAACGAACGGGAATGATATAATATTCAGGGTAGTTGTTAAACCTACTTCATCAATGGGGGTTGAACAGAGTACACTCAATTTTTCGACAGGCAAAATGGAAAAACTGCTTGTAAAAGGACGCCATGATTCATGCATAGCCCTGAGGATGCCGGTCATAGTTGAATCCGTTGCTTCAATAACTATTGCCGATCTTTTATTGATAGACAGAGGGATTTATGGAATCCGCGATAATAATTATCCCGGGATATTACACCCTGATAAGTAAAACCTGCTTGGTTTCAGGTGTTATCCTGTATCTGTTGTCAATTCTTTCTCCAATTATCCAGACAATTTTTTCATTGCATTCCAGAACCAATATATGTTCTTTATCCTGTCTTGACAATTTCCTGTCAATAAGATAGTCGCTGAGCTTTTTCTTCCTGTTCATCCCAAGCGGATAGAAAAAATCCCCGTATCTCCATTTCCTTATGATAATGGGGAAGGAGATCTTCTCCAGATCGATGCATGCAGTCAGGTTATCTGCAGGTATCTTGTAATCAGACGAATATTTCTTTCTTACAACAGATTTTATAAAGGGTATAGCGCGTAATTCCTTCAGATTGTTTATTTCATAGGAGATGTTTTCCTGATTGC
>Ga0116172_10001667_pt1 | contig 20152 bp, 23 predicted proteins | sample AD_UKC083_MetaG_FD_89799 | JGI IMG/M metagenome (GOLD analysis project Ga0116172, IMG submission 89799) | Active sludge microbial communities of municipal wastewater-treating anaerobic digesters from USA - AD_UKC083_MetaG | ecosystem: Engineered > Bioreactor > Anaerobic > Digestate | place: USA... | reverse complement strand
CGCACGGCTTTAGACCATAGAAAAAATAAGGTCGAAGACGTGCGAAATACTAAAGAAAATTTGAAATAATATAAATATTGGAGTTCAAGGGCGAGTGGCGGAATTGGCATACGCGCACGGCTTAGGACCGTGTCCGAAAGGGTGGAGGTTCGAGTCCTCTCTCGCCCACCATAAAAATTTCCATTAGTCTTGAATTTGTGAAAAATTAGCGGAAGTTTTTACTATTATATAGAACCTAGGGGATAATTAAAATCTATTTTAAAGGAAATAAAAAATGGTGATTAGTCTTCCTTTGAATAGTCAAAAACATTCTCTTCCCAGGCTTCTTGCACCGTTTTTTTTCCTAAGGAAACATCTATATTTGTCTGTATCATTTTTCGGTATATTTTTTCATACTTATCCCAATCCTTCGCAACTTTATCGGCTTTCTCCTCGTTATTATCCCAATCGGAAGATTCAGCATACTTCACCCATTTACTGTATGCTTCAGTAATTTTTTGATTGATTCTAAACAAGTCAATTTTCTTGTAAACGGGAGTATTGTTATCGTTTATTGATAAGTAGTCTTCATAAACTTTAAAACCTATCTTCCAAATTATGTACCCAGCTATCAGTAAAATTAAAATATTTTCTAACATAAGTAAATATTAACACTTTTACCGAAATATTTATTGTAAGTGTTTACAGACACCCGCTTGAATACTAAATGATATGTAAAGTTGAAGCACTGTTAGTTCGCACATCTTCACAAATGGCCCACCATTACTTAACACCACACATTAAAAAGCAATTAGAATAGCACCAGCTGTCATTAGGATACTTCCAAGAACTACATTTAATGTTATCTTTTCACTTAAAAATAATGCTCCAAAAAGTATAACTAACGCCAAACTTAACCTGTCAATTGGGACAACTTTTGAAACGTCACCAAGTTGAAGTGCTTTAAAATAAAAAAGCCAAGATATGCCTGTTGTTAAGCCAGAGAGAATGAGAAATAGAAGAGAGTGTTTAGATATTGAACTAAATCCATGAAAGTCTTTTCCTAAAAAGACTATTGCCCAAGCGAATAAAGTGATAACAACGGATCTTATGGCAGTTGCGAGATTAGAATTAATATTTGCTACCCCGATTTTACCTAGAATAGCGGTCAGTGCGGCAAAAAGTGCAGATAAAAAAGCAAACAACAACCAAGACATAAGTAAATATTACACCTTTTAAATACCAATACATAATTAAATAAAAAAGAAAACACAAAAGAGTATTCGGCGTTAAAATAGAAATGTTATCTTAGCAAGAAAAAAGTGTAGTTTGGTCCTTTGTAATAGGACCATCAATTTTGCTTATAAAGAAATTAACCCCATTTCTCCAGCCGACTGGATTAGGAGGAGTATAAACAGGAGCTATTTTTTCAGGTGTATCCAGTCCTTTTGAAACATATTTATCTTTTATACCCTTACCAACAACCTCAATGGCCTCATCATAGGATTTAAAGTAAATGGCATTTTTTCCGTATATACCCCACCCAAATGGGTTATAAAATCCAGGAATAATCCTTTTACCGCAAGAGGATTCTAAACATGCAATAGCAGGTAAAAGTCTATAATCTAAATCATATTTTTCGGCTACATCAACAAATGTACGGGCATTTTTGGCAAGGGGGGATTTTTGGCTTTCTAAAAACTTTTCTAAAGCATCTATCTTCTCTTCCCTTTTTGAGACATCCCCTTTTATTATAGATTCAGAACCTATTTTTGCGGGTTTTCTCTCCATAGATCCAAAAAACGTTGTCAAACCAACAAAAATCAAAATAGCCGATAAGAAATTAAGTTGTATTTTAGGTAATTTTTTAACCATACGAGTGAAAATTTTAACATTTTTCAGCAGTTTATGCAAATGCTATAGGATATATTTCATAAGATAAAATAGGGGGAAACCAAAGGGCAGTTTATTTAGTTTCGTAGTTTTGTATCATGTCTCCAAAGTATTTTACGCCGTCACACCACGAACCATTTGAAGGTGGTGTATACGTATTCATTATTATACACAAATCTTCCATTCCTTTCGAATAGAACTTATCAGCAAAGTATTTAGACACTCTTTCTATACCTCTCACCCAATTTTCAAATGTAACAACAACATCTCCATAAACTCCCCAACCCCATGCATTATATGATTCTTTTCCACCTACTTTTGGCGTTACTTTTCCACATCCAGATTCTTGGAAAGATACTGCGGCTACTAACCACCAAGGTATGTTATTTTTATCAGCTTCATAAACCAAAACATCACCCATACCTTCTAACGGACAGTTATACTTTTTATAAACAGCATTTATTTTTTGAGCTCTTGAATCTTTTGAATATATTGACGTTGTAGCGGTTTGCAATGTTAAGGGTTTAGATGAGTATATAGAATATCTTCTTGTATCTTGTGGTTTTGCTTTTTGAGGCGTGATCATAAAAGAAGTTAGAAATGTAAAAATAGCTAAAACTGAAGCTGACGCCCACACTCCAGTTACCCCTGCTCTAATTTTAACCATGTCAGATCTTTTATTATTTTTATTATTTTGGATTTTTGAAATTACATTCTTTACCTTTTCGGTTTTTGTTTTTACCCAAGGTTTTTTAATTTCTGGCTGAGCAATAGTGAACTTTTCTTCCTCTATAGCTAGGGAGTTGATACGATTAACATCTCTTACAACATTTTGTTTTGAAGTCTTCTTTTTTATTATTCTCTTACCGTTTTTGTAAAAGTAGTTATTTGATGAGTTATTCATCATATATTGAGGTATAGATTAACAGAGAGACCCTTACCTTACAAGATGACAATTCTACTGTAGTTGAAAGGACTTTATTTTTTCTTTTGGATGTATTTTTTAGGTATTAATGTAGTGCTTCTAAATGCCCCATCTATGTTTTTCTCTTGTGCTATATAAAGTGTATCTTCTGTCTCACCCGCCAAAAACCCACAGATTTTAACTATAGGTGGTTTTGGTAATTTATCTACTTTTTCAATGGGTATTTTATCAATACCTTGTGCTTCAATATAACTTACCTCTACTATTTTTAAGTCAGAGGATTCTTGTAAGTTATCTTTTAAGACCTCGACTATAGCGTCTTTTGGTATAAAGAGAATATTATTGTATTGTGGCCCATTTATTGTGGATGCTATGTATATACCTAATTTATCTTCTTTTATAATATACCCAATAGCTTCAACAATCCGCGGTTTTGTAAGTTCTATTTGTTCAGTTGTTTGGAATTTTCCTGTTATTTTTGCTTGATCTAGATATTTTATATATACCATAGTGTTTTGTTTGGGAAACGGACTATGCTACTTCATGGATTATACATTAGAGATGGGTGTTTGTGCTGATGATGTGTTTGTTATATAGAGTGAACTGTGTTTAGTTGAAGTGACCCTGTTATAGATGATTAGAGACAAGATCATTTTTACACAAAAGCATGATCCTTTTTTATAGATCACAAGGAGGTCTTTAGCCAAAATTCATTGGTCGGGGTGATCCCGCATTCTGCGGGCCGACCTCACGGTCCCATCTTTAATTTTTATTGGTCGGGGTGGGCGGACAAAGCAAAGCTTGCATTTGAGCCATAGTGCTCCGCACTATAGCATCAAAAGTGGAACCACGGCTAAAGCCTAGGTTAACTCCTTACCACCCACTAATAAATTTTGTCTACCAATTACATCGGTAGCCAAAATTCATTGGTCGGGGTGAGCGGACTCGAACCGCTGACCTCACGGTCCCAAACCGTGCACTCTACCAACTGAGCCACACCCCGGCAATAATTTATCTCTTATTTATTTTTCAAAATTTCAATATCTATTACAAGTAAATTAATATATCGTGGCGCAAGCCTGTTGCGTAGCAACTAAGAGGAAGCGCAGTTCCGAAGCATGAGGAACGAGCAAGCGACTGCATCGCGAAGATAAATCTAACTTTATTTAATTTTCAAAACCTCAAAACTTCCTACTAATTATTAATCCTTTTACCTGTTACCCCTCCCTTTTTTATAATTTTTCTGGTCGGGGTGATCCCGCATTCTGCGGGACGACCTCACGGTCCCAAACCGCGCACTCTACCAACTCTCCTAACTTCCCTATCTTCTTACATTTCTATTTTCTTAATACCCATTCGCCTTTGGCTCATTTAAGTGTGTTTCTATATTCTTCAGGTTAGTTAGGAGCGGTTGTCGCTTCGCTCTAACAGGAGCCACACCACATCATTTACTTCGTTTATTCTTTATTTACTTTTCAAACTGTGTATATCCTCACACTGCAAAGATACCCTCGATACCTTCTAAGTGCTCTAGCCAGACACCCTAACCTCATCTCCGGTTATTTTCTTAATACTCATTCGCCTTTGGCTCATTTAAATATATTTCTATATTCTTCAAGTTAGTTAGGAGCGGTTGTCATCTGCTTTGCAAAGTCCTTATACTTCGATACCCGATACTGTCACATTTTACTATACTAATTATAAATTTTCTCTTCGTAGATTTTATATATCAACTCAGACAGCACTGCATCAAAAGGTTCTGATTCATAAACCAAGCGCGTGTTGTGAATCATATCGACCAAATGGACCTTAACGGTATAAGAGCAAAGTTCTGTCGGTAAGCAAGGAGCCACATTAGGATCTTTTTTATTTATATTTCTTGAAAACTCTGACACCACAAAAACATCATTATCCAAAAAATAAGCTCTATCAAAAAAACAGTTTCCTCTTGTTGAGCAATCTAATATCTTTGCATCTATTATTTTATCTTCTTTTAAACCATAAAGCCGGACTTCATTAGCCAAAACATCACCTCTTGGTATATTTCTATAATCAACAAAAAATCTTTTATTTTGGGAAAAAACTACCTTTTTAATATTCTCATGCTCTTTCATTGTTTCGTCATACAAGGTTTTTTGTTTAGGGTCTTCAATAGAGTAAACTTTCATCCACGTAGTGTTATATATTTCATTTTCCTCTTTTAACCTAAACTCATCAGCTTCTATATCCATACCATCATTTTTTAATTTAGTTATCCATCTTTGAAACATTCTGTACTCCTCTAATCTCATTGGAATTTTTGATCTATCGATAGATTTTTGTTTTTGGATGTTTAGTAAAAGGCCAAAAGTTGATGCTAAAAATATTACTGATATCAAAATTACATCTAGACGCTTTTTCATAATGTCTATTTTACCTTAAATAGGTTAAAAATCACTTTGTTATGTAATATAATGGGCTCATAACTAAGGTGATATCTTATATTAAAAAGAATATGAATCCTGTCTTAGTAGTCGGACTTGTTCTGTTCATAGCTTTTTTTGGTCTTATTTTAAAAGTAAATTTTATGCAAAACGATGATTGGAACAGAACCACAAGTGTTATTAGATTTTTATCAAAAGACACTTCCCTACTTCAAGTGACAGCGACAACTTTTTATACCCAGGGTATTTTAGGGTTTTTATTTGCATACATTTTTGGGTGGAAAAGATTGCCCTTTTTAACTCTTTTAATCTCCATCCTAAATTTTGTGGTTTTTGCCAAAATACTTATGGATCATTTTGAAAAAAGTAAGGTAAAGTCCATTATAATTTCCCTTGTATTTTTCGTCACCCCTCTTCATATTTATTCCTCCATTGGTTTTATGACCGAAAATTACACTATGTTTTTTATGCTTTTGGCTTTGTATTTCCTCCTTCAGCACGAAAAAGATAAAAAGTTAAAGAATTTTGCCCTTTTTAACATTTCTGGTATTTTGTCTTTTTTTACAAAACAAAGCGGGATAATAGTTAACTTTGCTTATATCCCTTATTTAATATTTAAAAAAAGATTTAAAGAAGCTGCTTTTCAAATAGCCATTGTGGGTGGTTTATTTCTATATTACTTTTTCTTATTCCCTAGAACTGAGGAAATGAATGATAAGGGATTTATTTTTGAAAATTTGTTAGATGGGAAATATGTTTATTCTTTGGTTTATGGAATTATTTTAGTTTTAACATCTTTTGTTTTACCTTTTGCAATAAGATTTGTTCTTAATACAGTTTTTGAAAATAGAAGAAAAGCCCTGAATGTTTTAGCAATTTTTGTATCAGCCGGGCTTTTGTTTTTTATCCTAAATAAATATTTTTACCCTGGAAAAATTTCTTGGGAGGAATTTCCTTATTTTGAAAATACTTTTGAAAGAACTGGATTTTTTCCGCGATCTATTTTAGGGACAAAATACCACTTTAAATGGAATTACGATATTTTTAGATTTTGGGATTTGTCTGCAAAAGTAATTTTATCTCTTGTGTTGCCGTGTTTAATTTTCAATAGAAAAAGATTAATTAATATCTACTCTATTTCAATTTTTGGGTACCTTTTATTAATGGTTTTTACTCAAGTATTTTTTGATAGATATATTTTGCCCTTAATACCGTTGGCAATCTTATTCTTTTTGTATGTAACTCCCCAAGTAAAGGAATGGGATAGTTTTTCAGTTTTTATATCATCGTGCTTTCTTGTGTTTACTGCCTTTATTTCAACTCAAATGGCTTGGGATTTTGTTGTTTCTAATAATTACGTTTGGGGAAGGAGCGAGGGTTTAGTTAGAGATGGTGTTCACCCTAATAATATACAAGCAACAATGGCGTGGGGAAAGTTGCACGGGTTGTCTAGAAACCCGAGCTTTATATTTTCTTTCAGTAGTCCTGAAAAAGAACCTGAGTATATGGAAAAATATAATTTATTTGAAGAGAAGAATTTGAATTTTAGAGGAAGTGTTTTCGTAGAACCAACAATTTACTTATATAAAATAAAAGATTGATATTGTGAGAAATATATTTGATTTCATTAAAAATAATCTTAAATATTTAGCCATACCCTTGTTGGTTGTTGTAATATACTTTTCTCTCTTTTATCGTTTGGGATATGAAAATATAAATGTTGATCAGTTCCTTTGGTATGAAAGAACAGAAAATTTTTTTAAAGCCATACAAGATGGCAAGTTTAAAAAAACCTATCAACAGTATCATCCGGGCGTTACATTAATGTACTTAATTGGGTTGGGGCAATTTTCTTATAAAACTTTTACGGGCGATACATCAACTTTTATTGATGTGCCCTATCAAAATTTCTGGCTTTATAATTTTCACACTAAACTTTATGTGGTTATATTTTGTTTGGTTATTATTCTTTTATCTACTTTTTTGATTTTTAAAATAACTAAATCAAGAAAGTTTGCTTTTATCTTTTTGTTTTTGTTAATGATGGAGTCGTATTATGTTGGTGTTTTAAGAAACCTTCATATGGACGGATTAGTTTCGGTTTTAATATTTTCATCTGTATTGTCTTTTTATGTAGCTTGTTCTGAAAGGAAAGTTAAATATTTTATATTAGCTGGGGTTTTAACAGGTCTTGGGCTTTTAACAAAATCTGTGGCATCTATTACTTTTCTTTTTTGTTTTTTAATTTTCATTTTTTTCTTTTTTAAAGGGAAGGGTTACAGAATTAAATATTTATCATTAGGTTTAATGTGGGTTGCTATTTCAGTTGCAATGTTCTTTGCCTTATTTCCTGCAATGTGGATTCAACCAGAAAAGACTATTAAAAAAATAGTTGATAAAGGCGTTGTAGAGACTGGTGTCAGTGGTGCAGGTTTTAAACACTATGTTGGTGGAAAGATGGTAGTAGATCCAGGGGAAAGTTTTTATGTAAATGTATTAAAGTTTAGAGTTACGCCAGTTTTGCAATCTTTAGTTATTCTATATTTTATTTTCTTTTTAATAGATTTAATAACAAAGAGGAGAAATGATGGCGGTCCGCTTTTGTTTTTAAGCGTTCTGTTTTTTGCCATTTATGTGTTTGCTTTTACCAAAATGGGAAAAAAGACAGATAGATATTTATCGTCAGTTTATCCCTTTTTAGCTTTCATTGGATCGTATGTTTTGTATAGAATGTTTGGTTTTTTGGAAAATAAGAGGGTTTTCATTGGTATAAAAATAATTTTGTTTTTGATAATGTTAGTGCCCTTTTCTTATTGTGTTTGGAACGCTAACGCCATCAAGCCCTATTATATGGCCTACTACAACGATTTTTTTGGTGGGATACCTGAAGCTGAGAAAGTAATTTATCTGAATCAAGGCGGGACGGCTGCTTACGAAATTAATTCTTTTTTGAACACCTTGAATTTACCTGAGGATCCGCAAATAGCTATAAGAAGTAAAAAAGAATTAAGGAGGGTTTCAAAATACGAACTTCATTATCCTGATGTTCTTAAACTTGGAACTTATGATGTTGTCGTGGTTCCGTTGCAAAGGGATAATGAGTTTAAAAAGAATTTAGATTCCGAGCATGTTATAAAAATTAAGGGCTATGATTATTGGAAAATTTATTTTAGATCTGAGTTTTTGAAATAATTATCACTCGTGAGTATTAACTCTTCCGCCTATAAAATGGGCTAAATACACTTCTCTACCGTCCATAAATATTTTCTCGGTTTGAACAAATTCTTCAATATCACCATTACATGTGTTTGTATAAGTTAAATTATTTTCTGTAAAATTTTCAGGGCCTCTGTGAACACACTTACCGTTTGGGCCTTCTTTTAATGCTTTTCTTAAAAAAAGGTAAATATCTGAAAAATTAACACCTGAAATAACCTTTCCCCAATAAACGCATCTAAAAATATCTTTTTCGTTATACCAAAGTGTTTCGTTTCCAGAGTATGGTTCCCCTCCATAATACTCATCCTCATATTTCCAACTGTTATCTACCCTACTTAATATTTTTCCGTTTTTGCCGTTGTTCTCATATTTTATTGATTCATCTGCATAACCCATTAAGTTGAATTTTCTAAGTTGATTTTTTATTTCTTCTGGTTCTGGTTTCATGTTAGATCGGTGGTGCCCGGGGCGGGACTCGGTCACCACTTTGTTATTCACTTTAAGGCACATTGCGGAGCAATGCAAGAGGAAGCGCAGGAGCGTAGCGACGAGCAAGCTCTTATTCTCGTCCCGCTAAGTTTAATCTACTTTTTATTTACCATTCTTAGAGTAGTGGTAGTTTATACAGTTTAGTACTGGTGCCCGGGGCGGGACTCGAACCCGCACGACCTTGCGGTCAGCAGATTTTAAGTCTGCCGTGTATACCATTCCACCACCCGGGCTTTTTGTATGGCGCACCTGGAGGGAGTCGAACCCCCGACCTTTTCCTTAGAAGGGAACTGCTCTATCCTCTGAGCTACAGGTGCACGTAAATAGATTTTCAACAAATCCTCTGAGCTAATCCAGTGCAAGCAACTAAATTTTCAATTTTCATAGGTACCGCTTAGAAGGGAACTGCTCTTAGATAGATGCTATAGTGCGAAAGCACTATGGCTCTATCCAAGGTTCTCCCGCCGAAGGCGGGACGGTTCTTATCCTCTGAGCTACCATTGATGCTATAGTGTGTAATACTATAGCATCAATCGCAAGGTACTTGACGAGCTTTTGCGAGTCAAGGCCTCCTTCCAGGTGCACGTAAATAGATTTTCAACAAATCCTCTGAGCTAATCCAGTGCAAGCAACTAAATTTTCAATAAACTACCAGAAACCAAGACATTTTAATAAATTCTACAACAAAAATCCATAAATTAAATTTTTTCTAAACTTTCGCTTATATCATTACTAACATCCTCAATCTTCCTTGTGATTTTCTCTGCTATTTCCTTATGAGGCATTTTAATCTTTCTTGGGATTGTTGATAGTGCTAAAACGGAAAACAACATAAGAATTTCACCACCGGCTATAAAAGAAGATGAGAAATCATTATCTCTTGAGATTAAACCAAAAAATATAGGTCCAAAAGCATATGCAAAATTTTGGGTTATTTGCAGTATGCTAACCATACTATTCCCTTCTCCGTCCAATCTGGTAACAAAATCTTCAAATGTTGCATAAATTAATATAAAAGATATACCAGAAACTGCCGCCATAATAAAAACTGTTCCAAGTATTAGGTACGTGTTTTTTATTACCCCAAGAAGTAAAAGTAAGAAGCCCGATAAAATGCCAAATAAAAATGCGGTTCTTTTCTTTCCAAACCTTCCATATATTTTAGGTGTTATTATGCCTACAAGTATTGACGGTAAACCATATGTTGTTATAAACAAGCCCCCTATTTCGTTTTGCATTCTCAGTTGTTCAGAATACAAAATACCAACTGACCACATTGACACATCCAAAAGAGTTAATGCAAAAGTGAAAAGCACAAGAGGCCAAACTCTTTTGGCTAAAATATGGATTAATTTAACTTCGCTAAATAACCCTTTTATCTCACCTTTCCCTTCTTTATCACCCGATTCCTTACCAAAAAGTTTTTGAAAAATTAAAAAACAAATGCCAGTTAGAGATATTGCAATTAAAGATCCTGCTAAAACAGATGTTACCCCGTTTTTTATTAATACAAGTGCTAGAGCGGGACCTAACATATATGCTAGTGATTGAAAAGTGGTTAAAATTGACCACGATTCTGCATTTTTCCGTGGAGGTTGAAATCTTTCCACAAAATCGTACTTAGCATAATTTCTAAGTTCATAGTATGTTGACCAAGTAATCATAGCTATGACAAATGCCCACGTGCTCTTTGGGGATAAGATTAAAATCACTGTTGTTATGAGAGAGAACAATATCATTCTAGTGGTAAAAAAATGATATGTTTTTTTACGGAAGAATTTGGTTGTAAATAAATTAAAAAATATTCCAAAGAACGAGGATATGGAAAGTATAGAACCCACAATTAGAGCGCTGTTATACTTTCGATTCATTATTATAGGAGTTACATAGGAAATTATTCCGTCATGGAAAGATATCAAAAACACTATCAAAGCAAAAAGAACCAACGATTTAAAATATTTGGGTTTATTACTAGGCAGTAGTATCACACAATAATGATAACAGTTGGAAGATTATATTTTAATAATATTTTACTCTAATTCGGAACCGAAATCGTCGCTAAAACCACCTTTTTGATCATCGACATCAAAACCATCCGCATCATTTTCAAGTTCGGATATGTAATCAATTTCTTTTATTTTTGCAGCTCTTTCTGGCTTGTTCATTCCAAGAGCATCCTGTATATCATCTGGTAGAATTTCTTCTGATTGCTCTTCCCCATCTTCGGGAGCAACATCAGTTTCTCCCATTTCATCAATTTCATCAACTTCGTCTTCTTTTCTTCTTTTATTTGTTTTTTTATTAGGCATAGTTAGTTATTATTTATAAAATAATTTCAAATACTACATAAGTGTAATACAATATTTGCATGTATGAATCAAGTACTGTTTTTGATCTAATAATTTTGGGTAGTGGGCCGTCTGGGTTAACAGCGGCATTGTACGCATCTAGAGCTTTTTTAAATGTTCTTGTAATAGCTGGGGAATCTGCTGGTGGTCAATTAGCAATAACAAGTAATGTTGAAAACTTTCCCGGATTTCCGGAAGGTGTTACAGGTTCCGAGCTTGTATCTAACATGAGAAAGCAAGCAGAAAAGTACGGGGCCAGATTTATTGATGAAAATGCCAAACAAATCACCGGATCTTTTGAAGAAAATTTTTCAGTACAAACAGTAAGTGGGGACGTTTATTTATCTAAATCAGTTATTGTTGCGACAGGTGCTTCTGCAAAATGGTTGGGAATAGAGAGTGAACAAAAATTAATTGGAAAAGGAGTTTCTGCGTGTGCCACATGTGATGGGTTCTTTTTTAGAGATAAGGTTATAGCTGTTGTTGGGGGTGGGGATTCTGCTATGGAAGAAGCGACATTTTTAACAAGATTTGCTTCTAAAATTTATGTTTTGGTAAGGAAAAGTAAAGAAGAATTAAGAGCAAGTAAAATTATGCAGAAGAAAGCTTTTGAAAATCCAAAAATAGAGTTTTTATTTAATACCCAAGTAAAAGAAGTTTTAGGTGAAAATTTTGTTGAAGGTTTAAAAATTTCAACAAAAGTCATTGAAGATGGTATAGAAGTTGAAAAAGAAAATATTTTAGATGATGTTAGAGGTGTGTTTGTTGCTATTGGTCATCAACCAAATACCGGATTTTTAAATGATTTTGTTGAATTGGATGAAAAAGGTTATGTTAAAGTTTTTGATGGGTGCAGAACTTCTAAAGAAGGAGTTTTTGTTTCTGGGGATGTCCATGATCATATTTATAAACAAGCTATTAGTGCATCAGGTTTTGGTTGTATGGCAGCAATAGAAGCAACAAGATTTCTAGCTTCACATGGGGTGGAGACAAAAGTTAGCTAGTTCTTTGTTTTATTCTTCTTTGCTTTGATTTTCTTGTTCCCTTCTTTTTCTCTGTTCCTCTTCCTCTCTTCTCTTTTCCTCTTTTAATTCTCTATCAAGTTCTTGTCTGTGGTAAGCATCTGAGGGAGACATTATTGGCCCAACATTCCACCAATCTTCTCTTCTTTCCGAGGTCGTCTCGACATACTTACCAGTTTCCGGATCTTGTACTATATTGTCATTAGGAACTTCGGGTTCCCCTACGGGCTTTGGTGGGTATTTTTCTGTGTTCCAGCCGGAATAATAATGTCTCCCACCCTCTGTCTTATAAACTTTACCGCATTTTTTTGTAATTCTGCTAACCTCACCAGTGTTAGTATCTATCTTGTGCCTTTTTCGTACACGGCTGTACACTTGCCAATTGGTTAGAGGCATCCCACCAGAATTTTCAAGTACTTCATACACTGCACTTGCTACTGGGTTCTCATACCACTTATTGTAATCTATTCTTTCTGACTTGCTGGGTTTTTTGGGATCACCTTGTTTTTCTGCGTTGTTATGTCCGAGAGTTGTTACTGTTTCCCTAGGCATCCTTCCATTTATATTTTCTTTGATACTGTCGCTACTTTCACTTACAACACCTGTTCCGTCTTCATTACCATCAGGTTTATCATTTATACCCTCCAAATCCCAAATGGTCATTTGGCCATTATCTTCCTGGGAATTTATAGGAAAACTTTCAGGACTCATGTATTAATTCTACATTAAATTTATTTTCTGATCTCTAATTAGGTGTTGACCTTTTTAAGTAAAAGAATATAGAATTAAAGCACGCATATGAAAACAAAACCACTTAAAATTTCAAAATATTTCTTAATTTTTTCCACTATTTTATTTTCAGTTAAACTATCCTTTGCAGCCACATTAGGGCTTCAAAAGATAGGTGCTCTAGAGACAGGTGGAAAAGTTTATCCTTCGTGGTGGTATAACGGCCCTAGCCCCGTTTTGTCTGGTGTTGCTGAACCATCATCGGAAGTTTCTATAAAAATAGGAGAAGTTAGTAGTGCAGTTACTTCTGATGCGTCGGGGGCTTGGAGTTTTGCTACAAATTTGGAATCAGGAGATCACAACATAGAAATATCACAAGGTTCTGAAAAAATATCTTTTGTTTTACATTTAGGTCAAACAATGCCTTCAGGAAGTAGTGTTACTTCCCCAACATCTAATGAAGGAGAAACATCTGTACCAGATACAGGTTTTGATCAATACGTAGCTTTATCTCTAGGTATAGGTCTTGTTCTTCTTTCAACTTACTTCTACTTTTCTGCAAGTGATAACAAAAAGAAGATATTTGAATCAAGAATGATTAAGGAATAATTTCTAAGATCTCAAGATTTTATCAGAAACAAGCTTAAGTTCTTCTGTGGTTGGTTTTTCGTTGCTAGAGTTTAATATTTGTTTTATATTCTCACCCTTTTTTATTGGAATAAGTTTGGCATGTAGGTGATTCACTTCCATTCCCTCGAATATTAGACCCACCCTTTCTATATCTAGACCACTTTCTAACATTTCAGAAACTTTTTTACATGCTTCCATTATTTTAGACAGTAGATTAACATCATTTTTAAAAATTCGTGAGTCTCTATGTTCCTTAGGAATTACTAAAGTCATTCCTTCTGAAACGGGGTTAATATCCAAAAAAGCTAGAAAATTTTCGTCCTCCCATATTTTTATAGATGGTATTTCCCCGTCGGCTATTTTACAAAATATACATTCAGACATATTTATATTCTACCAAATACTAAGTACAAATTTTTATTATCTGATTCAAACTTTTCTATTAAATTAATATCATGTTTTTTGAGCATAGATACAATTCTATTTATCTCTTTTTTTGAATATTTGTGACAAAATCGAGCTACTTCTGGTTTATTGTCCCAGCTTATTAAGTAATCTCCTGGCTTTTTATCAAATTCCCAAAAAGTAAAAATTAAAAGAACGTCACTATCTTTTTCCAAAAGCTCTATTACATTTTCGAACCACTTTTCTCTAAATCTTTCATCTGGAATATGATGTGTAATGCCAAATCCAACTAGTAAATTATATTTTCCATCTATTTTATTAATATCCTTAAAAATATCTTTTTTTATAAACTTGGCATTTTTGTTCTTTTTATTCATTTTCATGGCTTCTTTTAGGAGATCTTCATTTTCATCCATGCCTACATATTCATAATTTGAAAAACTTTTCTTTATATATTCCAAAAATCGGCCGTTACCACACCCAAGATCTAATATTTTTATTTTTTCATTTTTTAAAACATCACTAATAAGTTCAACTACTCTTCCCCACCCTTTCCAAGGGGTTTGCCTTGTTTCAGAAAAACTGTATGCTACTGATTGGTAAAATTTCTTGTTTAGTTCTAAAATCTGTCTATCTTTTTCTTTTATCATATGAAAAACAAAGTGAAAAAAACTGATAAGGACATTTTACTTCAAATTATCAGGAAAATCTCAGTTTTAGATAATCCTGATGAAAAAGATGTGGCCCTTATTATTGCCAGATATCCGTCGTTGAGCTTAAAAACTTTTTCAAAATCTCAAATTATAGAGGCGTACAGGAAGTATAAAAAAGACATTAAATTTTCTCCTAAAAAAGAAAAGGAATTTTTACAAAGAATAAAAATGAAAAAGGTCAGGACATCATCTGGTGTTACGCCTGTTGCTATTATGACAAAACCGTACCCATGTCCTGGAAACTGTGTTTATTGTCCAAACGATCCTAAAGTCCCAAAAAGTTACCTTTCACTTGAACCAGGGGCCCAGAGAGCCCTTTCTAACAATTTTGATCCATATCTACAGGTTTATAACAGACTTGTGGCTTATACAAAAATAGGCCACGTTACAGATAAAGTTGAAATAATAGTTTTAGGAGGAACATGGTCTTTTTATCCAGAGAATTATCAAATTTGGTTTATAAAGAGAGTTTTTGATGCTTTAAATGATTTCAATCCTAAAAACTCAAACTATTTAAGCACCACTAAAGAAAGGGAGCAAAAAAGAACTACATGGCCCTCTTTATATTTAGCACAAAAAGTAAATGAAACAGCCAAATCTAGATGTGTCGGGTTAGTTTTGGAGACAAGACCAGATTATATTTCGCAAGATGAAGTTGTAAAGTTGAGAAAACTTGGAGCTACTAAAATACAGATCGGGGTTCAAAGTTTAAGCAATGATATTTTAAAATTAAACAAAAGAGGCCACAGTGTGAAAGAAACTGAAAATGCCTTTAATTTGTTAAGAATGGCTGGTTTTAAGATTCATGCTCACTGGATGCCTAATCTTTACGGGTCCACACCAAAAAATGATATTGAGGATTACAAAAAATTATTTAGTGACAAAAATTTCAAACCAGATGAACTTAAAATATATCCTTGTTCTTTGGTGCTAAACACCGAGCTTTATAATATTTATAAAAAGAAAAGATGGCGACCTTATACTGAAAAGCAACTTTTATATGTGTTAGAAAAGTGCATAACATCTACTCCGCGTTATTGCAGATTAACAAGGATTATACGAGATATATCCTCTAACGATATTGTGGCGGGAAATAAGAAAAGCAACTTTAGACAAATTGTTGAGAAAAGTTTAAAAGATAAAAAACTAAAAATAAACGAAATAAGACACAGAGAGATAAAGGATATTGACGTTATCCCTGATAAGCTTTCATTAAGAGACACTATTTATGATACAAAATTTTCTACTGAGCATTTTTTGGAGTTCGTTACTAAAGATGACAAGATAGCTGGTTTTTTAAGACTCTCAATCCCAAAAATTGGTGCTTTTATAAGTGAGATATCAGGCAGTGCTATTATAAGAGAAGTACATGTATATGGCCAAGTAGTTGGTTTTGGCAAAGAAGAAGAGGGTAAGGCACAGCACATGGGTTTGGGCTCGTTGCTTATAAAAAAGGCCGAGGAAATAACTTTATCCTTAGGTATTAAGAAAATTTCTGTAATATCCTCAATTGGAACGAGAAAATACTACTCTAAGAAGGGATACAAATTAAAAAATATTTACCAAGTCAAATTTCTTAAATAAACTAGAACTTAAAGATTTTTTCAGCGTAGGTACCTATAAGTGGTAGATATTTTTCCTCGCCTCTTAAGGCGTTAGATATCCCTACAATAACAAGAACTGCACACATTATAGATATAACTGGGTTTACTATAGATGCAACTTTTCCCACCACGGTAAAACGAATTAATATTTGCATTGCAATATAAGTACAAAGTATAAGTAACCCCTGTTTGACATGAAATTTTACAAACTTATCATCTTTGGTCTCGGTAACAAGAGGTATTAAGAAAAATATATATGCTATAACAGCCATCCCTATATTTTTCTCCATCATTTTCTGCTCATTAGTATTTTGACTCTGTTCTTCCATTTTCCTCCTATATTAAAATTAAATACCTTTGTTTTCAATTTTTCTTATTTTATTAAACGCACTAAAAATTGAAGAAAAATTTTTATATATGAGCAATATTAAAGTATTAGTTGGAGCTTGAAAAAGCCAAATTCCTGTAATATTTTGTCCTGATATAGCACTACCCTCACTTAAAAAGTAACTTAGAGGTAAAAAAATAAGTGGTGTCCAAATTAAGCTTGTAATAAAAGTACCTACATGATCTTTTTTACTTTTTAAAGTTATTTTTGGAAAGAATCTATGTGATAAAACTTCCCATAAAAGGAAAAGAAACACTGATAGGAAGCACGCTACTAGTATCCTTATTGCTACCTGATCTTGGGATTTTAGTAAATAATAAATATAAAGTCCCGAAAAAATAGAAACGATATTTATTATTGTGAGTATCAGACCATTTATAAGTATAATCATAATTTATTTTATTCTTCTATAACTTCAGCACTGTTTATTTTAACTGGTGATACTGGTTTAGATTCCTCACCACTCAAAGGATTTGCTTCAGTAGGTGCTTCAGCTATTTTGTCTACCACATCAATCCCTTCTATTACTTTTCCAAAAATTACATAATTTTTTGGCAGTGGGTAATCCTTATGTATTATAAAAAATTGACTACCGTTTGTGTTGGGACCACTGTTGGCCATTGCAACCGTGCCTCTAGTGTATTCTCCAAGTATGGGTTCATCATTGAATTTATACCCTGGACCACCAGCCCCTGTCCCTGTTGGATCTCCGGACTGTATCATGAAATCTTTTATAACTCTATGGAAAATGACATCGTCATAAAATCCTAATCTTGCAAGGTACACAAAATTAGATGCTGCAAGAGGAGTATCTAGATGGTTAACTTTGATGGTTATGTCGCCTTCAGTAGTTTTGAGAATAACTTTATATGTTTTTGTTACGTCCAGTGCTACATTTACAGGTGGTTGGACGTTTTGTTTATTCTGCACTTTTGCAACCTCCTTTTCTTTAGTGTCCTCATCAAACGGAACACCTTTACCAACTGTTTTATCATTTAAGGCTACAACAATTACGAAGATTATTAAAGGTAATAGTAATAATATTAATAAAGCTTTTATTCTCATATCTATATTTTACATTCTACCTAAAAAATTACATCCCCAAAAGTTTTTTAATTTCTTTCATAGATTTTTCTGCAGATTCCTCACCAACTCTTATAATATCTTTTTCTTTTACAAACTCCAAAAAATAACCGACTCCAATAGAAGTTTTGTTTTTTGAATTTACTTTAGGTTCTATAAGTACATCTGCTTCTAAAGATAAAAAGTCAGATAATGTATTTAAAACAGCTCTCGCTGAAACCACCGCTATTTGTCTTGTTGAATTTAAATCCTTTTCGGTTACTGGGAAATAAGCGGTGTTAACATCTACTGCTATAATAATATCTGCCCCCATATCCTTTACGCATTTTATAGGTACATTCTCGGTTACACCACCATCAACCAGCTTCATACCATTTTTATTTACAGGCCTAAAAATTAAAGGTATAGAAACACTTGCTCTTATAGCTTCTGACAACTTTCCATCTCTAATGTAATGGGACTTAGATGTTATTAAATCTGTTGTTACCGCACTAAACGGTATTTTTAAATCTTCTATTTTTGCATGGTTAGTTAACTCATTTAAATATTTAATCATTTTTTGCCCTTTTAAAAATCCCCCTCTGATTCTTGGATCACCCACTGCCTTAAAGAGATCTCTATAACCAAATCTTATTACAAAATTTTCCAACTCTTTATAATTGCCAAAATAACTGTACAGACCACCGAACAACGCCCCGGCACTCGTTCCTGCTATGAAATCTATAGGAATATTATTTTCTTCTAGGGCTTTTAATACACCAACATGGGCAATACCTCTCCAACCGCCCCCGCTTAAGGCCAAACCAATCTTTTTCTTGTTTTTTAATTCCTTTTTACTCATTTGTCGCTAATATTATCATAAGATGTTACCTCTTTGGTGTATATCTGATAATATTTATGTATAAATGTATATTTCTATTGATTTAGGAAGATCCACTACTAGAATAGCTTCCACCCTTGATCTTAAGGGTATATCAAAAATTGTAAAATTTCCTACTGAAAACAAAATTGAGTATCAAAGGAAAAATATGATCGAGGCCATGAATGAAGTATCTGAAGGGTTTGATGTAGATGCTGTAGCATTTGGATTTCCAGGTCTCACTGGAAAACTAAATGAAAAAATAGAAAAAAGTGCTAACTACCCTCAGCTTGAGGGTTTAGATTTTAAATCCTTTTTTCCTGAAAAATACAGTAGCGCAAAAATATTAGTGGAAAACGACGCTGCTCTTGGGGCTTTAGGTGAAGCTTATTTTGGTGCAGGGAGGGATAAGAAAGTAGTTGGTTATCTAACTTTAAGCACGGGCTTGGGTGGTGCCCGTGTTGTTAAATATGAAAATGAATATGATTTAATAAACGCTGAGCCGGGACATCAAGTTATTGAAAAAAGTGATTCTGTTGTTGATGGTAGTGGAATTGCAGGGACATTTGAATCTTTTTGTTCAGGGTCATTTTTTAAGAAGAGATATGGTGTAAATCCTAATAAAGATGCGGGGGAGAAAATCTGGAAAAAGTATTCATCAAATTTAGCTACGGGCTTAATAAATGTTATTTCCATGTGGGATCCGGAAATAATGGTTCTTGGCGGAGGTTTAGCTATATATAATTTTGAATATTTTCATAAGTTTTTAGTTGAAGAGCTGCAGAAACAGAGCTTCTTTAAACTTCCTGATATAAAGAAAACGGATATGGAGGATGATTCTGGTATATACGGTGGCTTTGTGTTGTTAAAGGAGAATTTATGAAGTTTTGCATAATTTACAAATACACTACTACAAAAAATAAATTTCAACTTGAAAAAGATTTAGAGCAATTATCATCCATTTTAAATGATATGGGACATGACACATTTATATTTGATAGAGATATTAAGAATTGGCAGGATATTGAGATACCAAGAGAGGATTCTTCAAAGATGGTATTTTCGGCTATGGCCGAATGTGATGGTGTTATTGCCTTTGTATCACATAAGGAGCTTAGTGAGGGTATGGCCATGGAGGCCGGTTACGCCATAGCCCTGAGGAAAAAGTTAATTTTAGCCGTAAAAGAAGGGGCGTCTTCTCCAAGAATTAGAAGTGTTTGTGATTTATACATAGAATTTGAAGACGTAGATGATCTAAGAGAAAAATTGGAAGATCATTTAAATAGTGCTTTTGCCGTATCCCAGTAAAAAGAGTTGCCATGTAGCTTTTCAAAATACCACCACTCTACTCCCCATAAGTAAAGATCTTTAAATCCAGATTTCTGTGCATAATCTATAGTGGAAATAAAGTGGTTCCTAGACATTGTGTGATCCTTCTCTTCT
>Ga0116172_10001655_pt1 | contig 20245 bp, 17 predicted proteins | sample AD_UKC083_MetaG_FD_89799 | JGI IMG/M metagenome (GOLD analysis project Ga0116172, IMG submission 89799) | Active sludge microbial communities of municipal wastewater-treating anaerobic digesters from USA - AD_UKC083_MetaG | ecosystem: Engineered > Bioreactor > Anaerobic > Digestate | place: USA... | reverse complement strand
TGAGGCATGAGGCGTGAGGCGTGAGGCGTGAGGCATGAGGCGTGAGGCGTGAGGCGTGAGGTGTGAGGCATGAGGGATGAGGTTCTCAGCAGAAACCGCTAACCGGTTACCCGAAGCCGGAAGCCGGGCGCCGGATGCCGGAAGCCGGGCACAGATTCAAATAATTTAAAACGAAACATAATGTCAGATCAATCCACTCAGAGGAAAGTTGTGGTTGTCGGAGCAGGAGCAGTGGGGGCTACATACAGTTATGCCCTTGCACAGAGCGGCCTTGCCGACGAGATAGTACTTATCGACAGAAACGAAGACCTTGCAAAAGGACAGGTACTGGATCTCATACATGGCCAGCCCTACTTCCCGACAGTCGACATCAGGACAGGTTCTCCGGATGATTATGCTGATGCAAATGTTATTGTCATTACCGCCGGCGCTGCACAGAAACCCGGAGAAACACGCCTCGAACTGCTGCGGAAAAATGCTGAAATAACTGGGGCCATTACTGAAGAAATAGCTTCAAGGGATAGCAAGGGAGTTATGCTGATAGTCAGCAATCCGGTCGACATTATGACTTATGTCGCTCTCAAACGGTCGGGATGGGAAAGGGGCCGGGTGATCGGCTCCGGTACTGTCCTCGACAGTTCACGGTTCAGACATCTTCTCAGTAAACATTGCGATGTTGATGTACATAATGTTCACGCTTATATTCTGGGAGAACATGGCGATAGTGAGTTTGCTGCATGGTCAATGACCCATGTCGGAGGAATAAACATAGATAAATATTGCCCTCTCTGCAGGAAATGTTCCGACTGGAAAAATGAACGAAAGCTTATCGAACAACAGGTGCGTGAATCGGCATATCATATAATCTCCTACAAAGGATCAACACATTATGCAGTGGGACTGGCAATGGTCAGGATAACCGGTGCAATACTGAGAGGTGAGAACAGTGTAATGACTGTCTCAACTTATCTGGATGGTGAATTCGGACTAAAGGATGTCTGCCTCAGCGTACCATCAATAGTCTCCGACAAAGGAGTGAAAAGAATAATTGAAAGTCCTCTTTCCGCTGAAGAAATAACCCTTCTGAACAGGTCGGCCGAGATCCTCCGGGAAGCTGCCGGATCGATCTGATCAACCGGATATCAGGTTACCGGTCCGGGATTGAAAAGTACCAGGTCATTATGTAATCCCAGCCTGTCTGCAGCTATTATCTTTTTGCCGCTCGCTACATCCAGGATCATACTGAACAGCTCCCACCCCATCTCTTCAATTGTCTTCTGTCCAAGAGCAACCTTTCCGGCATCGAGATCGATAAGATCAAACCATCGGTTGCTGAGCTTTGAGTTCGTTCCGACTTTTATTACCGGAACCATTGACAGGCCATAAGGAGTGCCCATCCCGGTCGTGAAAACGTGAACATTCATCCCGGCGGCTACCTGCAGTGTACCGCAGACAAAATCTCCGGCCGGTGTCGCTGCAAAGATCAGTCCTTTACGCTTTATCCTCTCACCCGGTGACAAAACATCAGCTATGGGACTTGTTCCTGATTTTGCAGCAGATCCCAGGGCTTTCTCAACGATATTGCTCAGTCCGCCTCTTTTATTTCCCGGTGCAGGATTGGCGCTGCGGTCCGATCCCCAGCGTGCAAGGTAATTATCATACCATCTCATCTCACCAATAAGCGCTTTCGCAACCTCATGAGTTGCCGCCCTGGGTACAAGAAGATGAATTGCATCCCTGACCTCGCTGACTTCAGAGAACATAACAGTGCCTCCTGCACGTACTATAAGATCGGATGCAAAACCTGCCACCGGATTTGCAGTGATGCCCGAAAAAGCATCACTGCCTCCGCATTGCATTCCAACTATAAGATCGGAAGCAGGACATAATACCCGCTTTCTGGTATTCAGAATCTTTAATTTCTCCTCTGCTTTCTGTATTATTGCTGAGACCATGGCATCAAATCCGTGGTATGATTCGTCCTGAAGTACAATGATCTCCCTCCCGGCATTTCCGTCATCCGGGGAAGTTACAGGATCATTGAAAAGAAGCCTTTCAGGCAAGAGTTTCTCACATCCCAGTGAAGTTATGAGGATCTGTCCCCCGAAATTCGGATTAGCAGCAATATTCCTTATTGTCCTGACCGGGATATCAGCTCCTGCTGCCTTAATATCTACCCCGCATCCATAAGTATGGTTCAGTGCAACTACATCATCCACACCGGGATATTCCGGCAGCAACTCCTCCCTGATCTTCTTTACGATGTAATTTGCTATCCCTGCAACGCACTGAACACTAATAGTTATACCGAGGATATTCTTTGTCCCGACAGTACCGTCAGTATTCCTGTAGCCATAAAATGAATAACCGGCCAGGAACTGAGATTGTGGCTTGTCATTGCCAACTGCCAACTGCCGACTGCCAACAGGGAAGGTACCAAAGTGGTGAGATTGAGGCTGAGGCTGAGGTTGAGGTTGAGGTTGAGGCTGAGGCTGAGGTTTGAGAGGAAGGGGAATTGAATCGAGACCCGGAGGTTCTGGGAGGCTCATTCTGGATTCGTGTATCCATTCGCCGGGGTTTACAGGATTAACGGCGTATCCGATCACCTGTCCGTACCTGATGACCCTTCCGCCCTCGGGAATCGGGGTAAGGGCAACTTTGTGGCCAGTGGGGATATCATCAGACAAAATAATCCCGTCACTGAGGATGGTCCCTTTTTTTAATCCTCCGGTATTTGCAATAATACCGACATTGTCTTCTTTTGTTGTTCTGATTATTATCGGTGCTTCTGCCATTTTTCAATAATTACTAATTCCCTTTGTGCCCTTTGCGAAAAACTTTGCGCACTTTGCGGTAAAAGAAAAAACCATTTAACCGCAGAGGCCACAAAGGATATCGCAAAGGCCGCAAAGGGAAATCATTGTAAACAAATGTTAAATATATCAACAAAATGAATCCGGAAATCTAATATTTTGTAAATAGCGATTCAATTCCCTGAATCATTTTTAATCTTTACAGAAAAAGAAAATGACCTCACATAACCTGGTACCGGAAGAACAGAAGAAGACTAACTTCAGGTGGGCTATAGTCAGTCTGCTGTTCTTTGCTACAGCCATCAACTATGCCGACCGGACGGTTATGTCAATAGCGGGGCCGGCAATTTCAAAGAGCCTTGGTCTGGATTCCGTATCACTCGGGTATATTTTCTCCGCATTCGGATGGGCTTATGTCCTTGCCCAGCTTCCGGCAGGATGGCTTCTCGACAGGTTCGGCTCAAGGATAGTCTATTCCGTCAGCCTCTTTTCATGGTCATTTTTTACTTTCATAACGGGATTCACAGGATCACTTTCGGGCTTCACCGCCGTAGCGGTTCTGTTTACATTGAGATTCATGCTGGGGATTGCAGAATCTCCCGCTTTCCCGGCAAACAGCAGGATAAGTGTTGCATGGTTCCCCTCGAAAGAGACAGGAACAGCAGCTGCCATATTCAATTCTGCACAATATTTTGCCACCGTACTGTTCGCCCCGGTACTGGGCTTTATCGTTCATACTTACGGATGGAAGTGGTCATTCATCTTTATGGGATGCGTTGGCTTTATTTTTCTTATCGTCTGGCAGAAATTTGTCCATGAACCGAAAAAATCCCCCTATATCAATCCGAAAGAGCTCGATTATATTACAAGCGGAGGAGCTCTTGTAGATATGGATATTGACGGAAAGGGGAAGAAGAAAAGCGGATCAGCCCCGAAATGGCGATATCTGGGTCAGCTGCTGAAGTGCAGGATGTTCCTGGGAGTATATATAGCCCAGTATTGTATCAATGCTATCACATATTTCTTCATTACATGGTTCCCTGTTTACCTTGTACAGGAGAGGGGAATGACTATCCTCAAGGCCGGTTTCATTGCAGTTCTTCCTGCTATCTTCGGATTCATCGGGGGTAATCTTGGAGGGATATTCTCCGATTCACTCCTGAGGAAAGGCTATTCTCTTTCAGTAGCAAGAAAAGTACCTATTGTAGCAGGCATGCTGATATCCATGAGCATGGTTTTCTGTAATTTTACTGCTGTTGAATGGATAGTTGTTGCCCTTATGGCCCTCTCCTATTTCGGGAAAGGGATAGGAGCTCTGGGCTGGGCAGTTAATGCCGATACTGCTCCGAAAGAAATCACAGGACTGAGCGGAGCATTGTTCAACACTTTCGGTAACTTGTCGAGCATTGTTACACCTATCGCAATAGGATATATAATTAAGGCAACAGGGTCTTTCAGTTGGGCACTTGTATTCGTAAGCTTCCATGCCTTCATGGCTGTTGTAAGCTACGTATTGATTGTGGGAAAGATCCAAAGGTTTGAATTGAAAAAAATATGAACTGAATAATAATTAAAAGGTAAAAAATGTTAAAGATCGGATTTATCGGTTTGGGAATAATGGGAAAGCCCATGAGTAAGAACCTTATCAAGGCAGGATATAAGCTTATTGTACATGACCTGAATGAAAGTGCTGTCGGGGAACTTGTTTCACTTGGTGCCGTGAAAGCATCAAGTCCTGCATTAGTAGCGGAAGAATGTGAGACAGTTATTACAATGCTTCCCGATTCACCACAGGTAAAGGAGGTTGTCAGCGGTAAGGACGGACTGATATATGGTTTCAAAGCCGGGTCAGTTCTTATCGATATGAGCTCGATCTCTCCTATTGTAAGCAGGGAGCTTGCAGCGCTTCTTGAAGAGAAAGGTGTTGCAATGCTTGATGCTCCGGTTAGCGGAGGCGAACCGAAAGCCATCGAAGGTACTTTATCTGTAATGGTTGGGGGAAAGAAGGAGGTCTTTGACAGATGTTATCCAATTATGAAAGCAATGGCCGGATCTGTAGTGCTTACAGGATCATCCGGCGCCGGAAATGTTACGAAGCTGGCTAACCAGATCATTGTAGCCCTGAATATCGCTGCAATGTCGGAGGCGCTCGTCCTGGCAGAAAAAGCAGGCGTCGAGCCGGAGCTTGTCTACCAGGCAATAAGAGGAGGTCTGGCCGGAAGTACAGTGCTTGATGCAAAAGCTCCACTGGTCATGGACAGGAAATTCAATCCGGGATTCAGGATAAACCTCCATATAAAGGATCTGAAGAATGCCCTTGAAGCATCGCATGAAGTCGGTGTACCGCTTCCGCTGACCTCAGCTGTGATGGAGATAATGCAGGCTTTAAAGGTTGACGGGTTCGGGGATAGTGATCACGGGGGTATTATAAGGTTCTATGAGAAACTGGCGAAGGTGGAGGTGATGAGGTAAAGAAGGCGAAGAGCAAAGAGCGAAGGGCGAAGGGCGAAGAACCCGGAGTATAAACATTGATTTGTGATTTTTGATTTATGAGTATTGACTTTGAGGACTTTGCCCTTTGCCCTCAGCTCTACGCTCTGAGCCCTGAGCTCTGCGCTTGTAAACACAACTATTTGATATGGATCGCAAAGTAATTAAAGGAGCACCAGTTGTAACCGAGATGACAGTGATCCCCGTAGCAGGTCGCGACAGCATGCTGCTGAACCTCAGCGGTGCCCACGGGCCTTTCTTCACCCGGAATATTGTCATAATGAAGGACAATGCCGGTCATACCGGGATCAGCGAAGTGCCTGGCGGTGAGAAAATAAGGGAACTCCTTGATGAAACAAAGGATTTGGTCAGGGGAAAGAGTCTGGGAGAATACAACAACATCCTTAGTCTGGTCAGGCAGAAATACGGCGAGAAGGATTCCGGCGGACGTGGCCTTCAAACCTATGACCTGAGGGTGACAATACATGCAATAACTGCTATCGAGACCGCACTTCTCGATCTGCTCGGACAGTTCCTGGGGCAACCTGTTGCTGCCCTTCTGGGAACCGGACAGCAAAGGGAAAAGGTTGAAATGCTCGGATACCTCTTTTATATAGGCGACAGGAAGAAGACGGATCTGGATTATTCTGCCGGTTCGGGAAAGAAAGATAAATGGCTCAGTCTCCGGAGAGAAGAAGCTCTTAACCCTGAAGCCATAGTCAGACTTGCAGAGGCAGCCGTTGAACGTTACGGATTCCATCAGTTCAAACTCAAGGGCGGTGTGCTCAGCGGGTATGAAGAAATGCTGGCCGTTAATGCCCTGGCGGAACGTTTCCTTTGTGCAGGAGTAACTATCGATCCGAATGGAGCATGGTCACTCGATGAGGCAATAAATCTCTGCAGGGGAAAACAGAATGTTCTTGTATATGTCGAGGATCCGTGCGGCGCCGAAAAAGGCTATTCGGGAAGGGAGATCATGGCCGAATTCAGAAGAGCTACCGGAATCCCGGTTGCAACAAATATGATCGCTACCGACTGGCGGCAGCTTGGACATGCAATACAGCTACATTCAATCGACATCCCGCTTGCCGATCCTCACTTCTGGACAATGCAGGGAGCCGTCAGAGTAGCTCAGATTTGTAATGAATGGGGACTGACCTGGGGTTCACATTCAAATAATCACTTTGATATTTCCCTTGCCATGATTGTTCATGCCGGAGCTGCAGCACCGGGAAGGATAACCCCTCTGGATACACACTGGATATGGCAGGAAGGTGAAGAACGGCTTACAAAAGAGCCCCTTAAAATAGAAAAAGGGATGATAACCGTCCCGGAGAAGCCGGGACTGGGAATTGAGATCGACATGGAACAGGTTGAAAAAGCTAACAAGCTGTATCAGAAACTTCCTGGCGGATCACGGGACGATTCGGTTGCAATGCAGTATCTCATACAGGGATGGAGATTTGATAATAAGAAACCCTGTTTGATACGATAATTACTTATCCAGCCAGCGATGTACAGGTTTGATCGTCCTGAGTTTTCGACCTCATCCCCTGCGCTTGCAGCAGGTGCTACAAACCCTATCCCTGCCTCCCGCTGTCGCGGGACAGGCTTTCCCCTTAAGGCTAAGGGGAAGGGTGTAATTATCGTAAATTACAAATATAATTATGCAACCAACTACCAGATTTAAACCAAAGGGTATCATACCCGCTGTTATAACACCACTTAATGGTGACGGAAAATTCAATGAATTAGCTTTCAGGAAGCTGCTGAACTACCTTATTGACAATGGTGTTCACGGACTCTTTGTTGTTGGCACAACAGGAGAGTTTTACGGACTCACTCCGGAAGAAAAACGTGAAATCTACACTGTTGCCGTGGAGGAAACCGGAGGAAGAGTCCCGGTTTATGCGGGGACAAACGGAATAACAACCCGCGAGACCGTTTTGCTTACACAGATTGCCGAGGAATGCAGGGCAGATGCAGTGTCGGTGCTGACACCGATGTTCCTCTCTCCGAACCAGAATGAGCTGACAGACCATTATACAACAGTCGCGAAAAATACAAGCCTGCCTGTCATCCTTTATAATAATCCGCCAAAAACAGGAGTGAGCCTCTCTCCCGCTACAGTGGCAAAACTGGCTGAAATTAACAATATCGCTGGTATTAAGGATTCATCGGGAGATATGACAGTTGGTGCGGAATTTATCCGGTTAACACGACATCTGGATGACTTTTCAGTGCTGATGGGACGGGATACACTGATATACGGGGGTCTCTGCTACGGAGCTGCCGGATCGATAGCTGCCTGTGCAAACGTGGCTCCAGGGCTTTGTGCTGATATCTATGAGAAATTCATCGCAGGTGATCTGAAAGGTTCTCTTGAGGATCAGTTCAGGCTGGCTCCACTCAGACTTGCTTTTACACTCGGAACGTTTCCTGCTGTAATAAAGGAATCACTGACCTTGCTTGGGATTGATGCCGGACCATGTATGCCCCCGGCCGGACCGATGACCATTGATGAAAGATCAAGGCTGAGGAAGGTACTTACAGAAATGGGATTAATTGATTAATTGGTTCAGGGTCCAGGGTTCAGGATTCAGGATAGGACAGTTATTATCAATCCGCCACGCTGTCTGCCAGGCATTATGAATCTTGCAAGCAATCCTACGATCAATCCCAGGATAACCCATGTTAAAATTGCGATAAGCTGATCATTCATTATAAGAAGTATTATTTGTTGCAACAATAATTAAACTCAGATTCGGCAATACAATATAATGATCTTCCATGTTATTTCTGCCTGCAATTTAATTTTTTTTAACATTTACAATATATTTTCTAATTTTATGTTTCTATGTAAACAAAATAGTATATATTCGCGGCGATTTTTTTCAGAGAGATAATAATCAACTCCGGAAACGATCAGGAAGTTGTCAAACAGATACAGGATTTAAACAAATTAAAAGATGAAAAACAAAGTGTTTATGGGATTTGCTGCCATAGTAATGGTTGTAGTCCTTTCAAGTTGTGGAAAAGTTCCGCAGGCTCAGATTGATGCTACCAAGGCTGCTATTGAAGCTGCCAAGGCTGCTGAAGTAAATGTTTATCTGCCCGATGAATTTGCGAAAGTTCAGGATGCGATGAATACAGTTCTTGCAGATGTTGAAACCCAGAAATCAAAGCTTTTCAAGAAATTCGGTGATGTTAAAGTGAAGCTTGATGAGGTTACCAATATGGCAAATCAGGCTGTTGCCGGTGTTGCTGCAAAGAAAGAAGAAGTTAAGAATCAGACACAGACCCTCCTGAATGACATTAAAGCTGTCGCAGAAGAAAATACAAAGCTTGTTCCCAAACTCCCGAGAGGCAAAGAAGGTGCTCAGGTTATCGAGCAGATCAAAACCGACCTTACCGGTGTTGAAAGTGCAGTTGCAGAAGCTCAGGGTCTTTTCGACAAAGGTTCATTCATGGATGCGATGAACAAGGTTAAAGCAGCAAAAGCCAAAGCTGATGCTCTTAACAGTGAGATCAAAGAAGCTTTAAGAAAAGCAAGGATAAGATTCTAATTTCTGAATCAGGATTCAATAACCGCAAAGAGCGCTAAGGAAGCGCAGAGTACGCAAAGTCCCCTTTGCATGCTCTGCAAGGTATCCGGGTGATCTTTGCGGTTAATTATTTCCTGTCAATCAGGCTGATTAAAATCTGAATGGGTAAGAAGCTCAGGAATACAATAATTATTTCAATATCTTCACTGATCGTTCTGACGGCAGGCTTCCTTATATTCTATCCCGTCCCTGCCCCGCCGGTAATTAAGTTACAGACAGCCCGCGATTCACTGTCGGTCGCTGAAAAGAACCATGCGGACAAATATTCCCCTTATCTTTTCAGGCAGGCAAAGGCAGGTTATGATTCTGCAATGGCCGTGTGGAAAAGGGAAAATGAACGGTTCATCTATTTCAGGAACTTTAACCAGGTTGAAGAATATGCCCGGATTGCAGCAGGAATGGCTGATGCGGCAACGGACAGTTCCCTCAGGTTAACAGAGTATCTGAAGGAAAATCTTGCTCCGAGGATAGACTCCCTCAATTCCCTTCTGAAAAAGATCAATGACAGGTATGCCAATTATCCTTATCCTCCCGAGATCCATGAACGGATCTCAAGGGGAAAAATGCTACTGAAAGATGCAGAAACAGCTTTTAACGGAAATTTATTACTTCAGGCTGAATCTTCTCTTTCCGAATCGGAAAATCTGTTACTTTCGTCCTGGGATTTTGCAGACCTTAACCTCCGGGAGTATTTCACCGCTTACCCGACATGGAAGAAGTGGATCGACAGGACTGTTGCAGCATCGCGGACTAACGGTGAATTTTCAATCATCATTGACAAGTTCTCAAGAAAGCTTCTTGTTTACAATAAGGGGAAGAAAATTAATGAGTTTCCGGCAGAATTAGGTAAGAACTGGGTTGGCAATAAAAGGGTGAAGGGAGACAAGGCAACACCCGAGGGGATGTATAAGATCATCCGGAAGCTTGATGGTGGAAATACAAAATATCACCGGGCGCTGCTGCTCAATTATCCGAATGATGAAGATGCTGCACGATTCAGGAGGGATCTTTCAAACGGCAACCTCCCGCCATCTTCAAAGATCGGAGGAATGATCGAGATACACGGAAACGGTGGCAAGGGAGTCGACTGGACAGAAGGCTGCGTGGCTCTCAGGGATAGTGATATGAATATAGTTTACCGTTATGTTAAGGTCGGCACACCCGTAACTATAGTGGGATCCATGCAGGATATTGATAAAGTACTTGAAGAATGAACCGCAAGCTATGAATGAAAAGGATTTAATACAGGATCCTGATACAGGAAGTACCGGTGAGATAAATATTTCAGGAGTAACCGCGAATGTGCGTTCATTTTTTAAAAGATTATCCGAAGATCAGGGGATTAAAAACTTTTTCAGGAAATTCATCCTCATAATAACCTTTGCTGCTTCAGTGATATTCGTATTGGTATTTTTCATCTGGCTGGTACCTGCCCTTCAGGAGATACCATCGGGAGGAAAAACAGCTCTGACAAATAACCCGGAATTAAAGCAGGATGCAGGATATAAAAGATTGACTTCCCAGATGAACAGGGATCTTCAGCGTCTTTCCAGGAAATATAATTCATTTACATCGGGGCAGTCATACCTTGTAATAAACACTACAGACAATCTTTTTCATCTTTACAGGAACAAGAAGCAGGTAAGAGAGGGTTTCTGCAGTTCAGGAAGCTATAAGATGCTTCAGACTGTTGAAGGAAGATCCTGGATATTCAAAACACCAAAGGGGAAATTCACAATTCAGGATAAAAGGGTCAATCCGGTATGGACAAGGCCCGACTGGGCATTTGTTGAGGAGGGTTTACCAATACCGGCAAGGGACCACCCGACAAGATATGAATATGGTGTGCTTGGAGATTATGCACTAAGTCTGGGCAGTGGCTATCTTATTCACGGAACTATATATAAGAGGTTCATAGGGATGCCTGTTACACATGGATGCGTAAGACTCGGGGATGAAGACCTCGAAGTTATTTACAGGACATTGAGTGTCGGATCAAAAGTGTATATTTTCTGAAAGGGTATTATAAAGAGATTGTATGAATACAGAAGTTAACGTCCGACCTTTTTACAGGAAGATATCCTTTATAGTTATTTCCAGCCTGCTGGTGGCATTCATGATCTATCATACTGTAATGTCGGTTATCGCACCGGCAAGAAAGCTTAAGGAGATCCATGAGAAATATGGCTTCGTTCAGAATCAGAAGAACCCTGTTGATGAAAGGATATTCTCGGATTCAGCATTTATTTCTTTGATGAGGGAGAAAGCATATTTTCAATCGAGGGTTGCGATGGCCGGGACTGATTCAATCTATATGACAATAAACCTGGCTGACAGTACAGTTAACCTTGAAATAAGCGGGGTGGTTGTTCACACAACAGATATAAAGAAGCAACATATCAGCAGCATCCTTTCAAAAGATGAATATTCTGTTCTGAACATGCTCTCTGCTCCCCTCGTTATTGAAAGGGATTATTCCACAATAATGAAAGAGCCGCTGATGATAAAGATGGCACCTAAAGATACTTCGGAATATCAACCCGATATAATTCCCGACACGGCCGATTTCGAGCCGGTCAATTTCATTCTTGTGATGGATAACAGCATAAATATTTATGTTTATCAGGAAGAAAAGCTGAAGTTCGGGGATGGTTTCAGAAGGTTTGTTTTTGATCTCCGCGACAGGCTTAAGTATACTGCAGCTTCCCTGGCCAGAACTGCTTCTTTCCGTGTTCCGGATTATCGTCCGTTCATAAAGATCAGGCTTTCCAGAGCCGATGCAAAGAGGATTTACCGTGCCCTCCCCTATCACGGGCAGGTCGGTTTGTACAGGTAAATTCTTTTTCTCACGTATGCCTGCGTATCGAAAAAAAATGTAGGTTTGGATCATCTCATAATTAATTCAGACTTGCATGGCACGATTTACAGGTATAATCGGGATCCTCATAATTCTGGCACTTGCATATTTATGGTCAAATAACAGGAAAGCGATCAATTACCGGATTGTTTTCACAGGACTTGGATTACAGCTTGCCCTGGCAATATTCATCCTCAAAGTTCCGATCGGCCAGGATATTTTTTACTGGCTGGGCAAGGCAATAAACAAGCTTCTCGATTTTTCCCAGGAAGGAGGACTGTTCGTCTTTGGCGACCTTACCAAAGTATCGCAGATACTTCCTCCGACAATTGTATCAGGTGGTGTTTTTCTATTTATCCTTATTCCGACAATCATATTCGTCTGTGTGCTTGTTGCAATGGCATATCATATCGGCCTTATGCAAAGAGTTGTTGCCGTCCTTGCCAGGTTTGTTCACTGGGCCATGCGTGTAAGCGGATCCGAAGCTCTTTCGAATGTGGCAAGCGCCTTTGTCGGCCAGGTAGAGGCTCAGATAATGATAAGGCCCTACCTGTCGGGAATGACTATGTCGGAGCTGCTTGCCTCGATGACGGGAAGTATGGCATGTATCGCCGGAGGTGTAATGGCAGTATATATTTCAATGGGAGTGCCCGCTTCATATCTTCTGGCTGCGAGTCTTATGGCTGCACCCGGAGCGCTTGTAATATCTAAAATTGTATTTCCCGAAACACAGGTTTCCGAAACTAAAGGGAAAGTGACTCTCGAAGTGAAAAAGGAACATGCAAACATTATGGATGCAATATCCCATGGCGCTTCCGACGGAATGAAGATCTCCATAAATGTCATCGCAATGCTTATCGGTGTGATAGCCCTTGTAGCGCTTGTTGATGCACTTCTCGGATATTTCGGACTCTTCCTGAACTGGACCGGGGCATCACTCGATTTTATCGGGCTTGATGTAGAAAACCTTCGCCTTAAAGATGTCTTCGGATTATTCTTTTCACTTTTCGCAATTGTCATGGGAGTCCCGGTTTCCGAATCCTTCGATGTCGGTTCGCTTATGGGGACGAAAATGGTAATCAATGAATTTGTAGCTTATTCCGATCTGTCGCCGATGATAGCTCAGGGCGCCCTCAGTGCAAAATCGATAGTTATTGCAAGCTTCGCCCTGTGTGGCTTTGCCAACTTCAGCTCAATAGCAATCCAGATAGGCGGTATCGGCGCCATGGCTCCAACCCGGAAAGCAGACCTTGCAAGACTTGGATTCAAGGCGATGATCTGCGGTACAATGGCATCTTATATATCGGCATCACTCGCCGGGATATTATTATAAAGCGACCGTTTAACGGAAAGTTTTATTATTTAATTATGAAGCTTGTACTTTTACTGATCCTGAGTATTTTACCGGCAATTACTGTAAATGGACAATCCGCATACCAACCAGGCAGCTTGCTGTCTTCTGAAGATCTTATTTATCTTAAAGAATTGACAAGAGATGTCCTGGACAGCTCACGTATTTACCCCGGACAAAAAATCTCGCCTGATTCCGGAGGTAATTCTACAGGAGGAATATTAATAAGACCGGGAGGACGAAAAACATATCCATCGTTCTGGATTCGCGATTACTCGATGTCATTGGAGTGTGGATTTGTAAAAGTTGAAGAACAAAAGCATATGCTTTTACTTACAGCATCAACACAATGCGACCGGACATGGATAACCAGGACCGGCAGTCTCGTTCCTTCCGGATCAATTGCCGATCATATCAGGATTGATGATGGACTTCCGGTGTACTTTCCCGGAACTTTGAATTATGAGACTCAGGGAGGTAAAAAATGGGGAATGTTAGAATACAAAATCTCCACAGAATCCGGTATACCTCACGACTGTTTCATGCCCTTTTATTGTATTTAACTTTTACCATGAATAAATCTGTTTTATTACTGTGTTCCATTTTCACACTGGTATCATGTCAGACAAACAGAATTGATAACCTGGGATTTGAAGGAGATCTGGTAGCCAAAACAATTCTCGCTATCCGTTTTGATATGCCGGAGAACTATCACAATCCTGAGTTCAGCTGGTATCTTTCATCATCTCCCTCACCTGACACGGGATGGGAAAAACTTCCGGGTATCTGGTCTGATGAAATAGTGTTGCTGACATCTTACGTTGACAAGTACATTAAGTGCGAAATAGCTTTGTCTCCAACAGGAAAGGGTGAAAAAATAACAGCATCCATTGTTACATCGGGCCCTGTCGAATATAAGGGTAATCCGAACACCGAATGGTTTCACGACGCAGGTTTTGGTATCATGCTTCATTTTTTAAAAGATGTATTCGCTCCTGACGGAGGATCAAAGGAATGGAATGCAGCAGTCGAGAAATTTAATGTTGGCCATTTTGCCCAACAGGCCAAAGAAGCCGGAGCCGGTTTCGTGATGTTTACCCTGGGTCAGAATTCAGGGTATTATTGTTCTCCGAATTCGGTTTTCGACAAAATGGTGGGAGTCAAACCCGGAGAATTATGTTCTGTCCGGGATCTGCCGGCTGATCTTATAAAAGAACTGAAGAAGTATAATATCCCGTTAATCTTATACCTCCCGGCCAATCCGCCGGTAAGTAATAAACTGGTTTCTGAAAAATTCAGATATTCTTTTAAGAAAGACAGTGCCACCAGCCAGTTTAATCAGCCTGTTCTTGAAGATATGGTACGCGAATGGAGTCTTCGCTATGGTAATGGTATCAGTGGATGGTGGTTTGACGGATTGTATAAATTTAATGCCATCCGAAGTACAAGAATGGATATGTCGCTGAAGCATAATATCAGCACTCATACCCTCGCGGCAAAGGCTGGTAACAAAAAAAGTATAGTAACCTATAATTATGGTTTTGGAAAAATCCAGGTAAATACTCCATATTGTGATTACAGCTCCGGGGAAAAGCAAACAATTGATGAAATCCCTTCGTCGAGATGGGTAGAAGATGGAGTTCAGTGGTTCCTTTTTACTTATCTTGGCGAAAAATGGGGAGGGAAGGGACAACAATTCAACACCGGAGAGCTTGCAGACAAAGCCAGGCAGATTGTCGAAAATGACGGTGTATTATGTCTTGAAGTTGTTACCGATCCTGATGGAAATATTCTGCCCCATCATTTTGAGCAAATCAGGGAAGTGGGTAAAGCGCTTGGAAGAGTGAAATAAAGTCGTGGAAAATTATCTCAGAAAGCTGATTGAAGAAGGTGAAAACCAGCATCTTGATTTTAAGTACTGCGTCTCTGACAGCAGGAAGATCGCAAGGACGCTGGTTGCATTTTCAAATACCGACGGGGGAAGGCTGCTTATAGGAGTCAGGGATAACGGAAGCATTGCCGGTATCCAGTCCGACGAGGAGATCTATATGGTAGATACTGCAGCACATTTATTCTGCCGTCCCGAAATAAGCTACTCCATAAAACAGCATACATCAGGGACTAAAACTCTCCTTGAAGTTGAAGTCCTTCGGGGAAGTAAAAGACCTTATCAGGTAAAAGATGAAAGCGGCCGCTGGCTCGCATATTTCAGACATAATGACCAGAACCTTCTCGCCAACAGGATCTTGCTTCAGGTCTGGAGGAAAGAAGAAAAAAAATCGGGAGTAATGGTCCGATTCGGCAAAGCTGAAAATGCCTTGATGGATTTTCTGACAAAAAACGGATCTGTGACCTTTTCCCGGTTCAGAAAAATTGCGAAAATATCATCTTACAGGGCAGAATCGATAATAGCTAATCTACTAATTTTCAAAGTACTTATAATGAAAGCATCAGAAAAAGGATTTACATATGAACTGAATCCTGATGATCCTCTGCAATTGTTAAACGAAAAAACATCTTTTAATATACCGGTATAAAGTTATTACAGGGGCAGGTAAGGAGATGCCCTGATGATAACCTCATCTCCCGCTATTTACCTTGCGGATTATGCATCATTCGCTCCTCAATAAACTCTGCCATCTCATTAACCGGCATTTTCTGAACTACAAAGTAATGCCTGCCTGCAGGATCATTTATCCATTCGTTTGAACCATCGCTTTTCACAATTATCTTTCCCCTGACAGTATCGAAAAAACCATCTGTCCCATAAACGGCTATCAGAACTGCCGTCTCATCCCAGCTCATTCTCCCGTTTTTATCTTCCGGAGATAATGGAATACTTATCCGGAAGACATCTTTGACGGGACTGTTATCTACCGGTGATTCTATCAGCTTAAGGCCGGTAAAGATCTTTGACCCTATCTCAAATCCGGTAAATATGATTTCTCCGGGCCAGTTTTCAAGGGCATATTTTGATGATACTGAATCAATATAGATATTGAATTCCTTTCCTTCCGGGAACCAGCCGGCCATCGAAACCAGTCTCTTTACTTTCTTTCCAACAAGCTCCTGACCGTTCAGGGGACTATAGTTGTCGGGGGCTGATTTAAGAAGATTACTGAGGTTTGTAAGGAATCCGACGGTAGCTATTGTAACGCTTTTATCAGGTTGTGTGCTTAGTATCTTTCTGTATACTTCAACAGCATCTGCAACCTCTTCAGTCGATTTTATTTTGTGAGGATATTTTGCGACGATTGAGTCTGCCCAGTGCTGACCGGAGCCCATTGAAGCGCCTGTTGTTTTCGGGGCTCCGACAGGAAGTTCCTCCCGGTTGAAATATGTGTTTATTACATCGATCGACGGAGCTACCAGTTCATGTTTATTGGAAGATACCGTTGCAAGGATCTCGGCTTTTCCGCTGTCAGCCATTGCATGAAGAAAAGCGAGTGCACCCACATCATCATAATCTGGCCCGAGGTCGGTATCGAAAATGATCTTCGGAATATCAGCGGGAGGTTGAGAACAGCCGACAAACAGGAAAAGAATGATAAGGTGAAGGAGGGATTTCATGTTACAATATTTCCCCTGAAAATAATCAAAAATATCTTTTGTTGCCGTTGACTTCAAAAACAGTTTGAAAATATTGATCTGCCACGCAATTGATTGCTCGCTCCGCTCGTGATCCCTGCGGGGATTACGGCCAGGTCGCATCTGCTTTATCTGAAGCTTAAGCGTATGCAACCCGGCCGTGATCTCTGGGGTGGATTCCTGCAAAGCCAAAACAGACCCCGCCTGACGGCGGGGTCTGTTTTGGCTTTGCGGAGAGAGGGGGATTCGAACCCCCGGTACAGTTACCCATACGGCAGTTTAGCAAACTGCTGGTTTAAGCCACTCACCCATCTCTCCCTTCGTCCTCCGTAGCTTCCTTTGGCATCCGTAGCCTTGGCGAAGGATGCAGCGAAGGAGGGCTATACCTTTATTGCCTTCTCCCTCCGAAGCTTTAGTTTTGAATCTAACGCGGGAGCGACAAAAATAGAAAAACCGGTACTAAATCCAAAATATTTGGAAGGTTATTTGAAACCATCAAGCTTATCGATCAGAAGCCTGAAATTCTCATTGGTTTCTTCATCAAGATCGGACAGCCTTATATCGCCATCCATAACTTCGGCCAGGAACCTTGAGAACATGAAATTCCTGGGTATTTCCTTTTCCTTTACATAATCCGAATTGGCCATCGTAATGCCTTCCCTCGTCTTGAGAATATGATTCTTGAAATCGAGTGTCGATAAAAGATCTTCTGAATTCAGAAAGCTCTCAGGCATCCTGATCAGCACATCCCTGCCGTTGGTGCCGTTCTTATAGATCGTCCCCTTCAGCAGTTCCTCAATTTCCTGTTCCTTGTCATTCCTGAACAGAAGTACTATAAAATCAAGGCCCCATCCCATAAGAATATTACAGAGAAGAGGTATTGATGAAACTCCTGTCGACGGGATGACACTTATCTTGTTTTTCAGTCCGGTAAGCTGAAGTATTGCATTCAACAGGTAGAAGGTACCTGTATCATTAACGATCATATTAAATTTATCCGGAGTGAAACCTTCGGCAGCTACAGGGCTTCCGAGGATACACTGAAGCGGGGTGAGGGTATCGGGATTGGCAGAAGAAAGCTGAAGGGGATCAAGTATACGGGTGGCGCTTCTCATGCTGTCCAGATCATCACGCTGTATTGCAAGCACCCTGTGAAGCTTGTTGATCTCGACAAGATGCGGGGAATGAGTGGTATAGATAACCTGTATCTTGTCCTTGATATCCTCAAATACTTTCAGAACATCTTCCTGAGCCCTGGCATGAAGGCTGACGCCAGGCTCATCGACAAGAAGAACCATCTGCCTGTTGATATTTGCAGATGCTTTTAATTCCATATAGAATGAAAGGAACCATCTTACACCCCGGCTTCGCTGCTTGGGATAGAGTCTCTCACCCTCATCCTTTATCCAGAACTCGAGGAAGGGTTTGCCGGCTTTTGCTCCTGCAGTGGCATCATAATGATCGAGCTCGAACTGAATATGAATCTTGTTATTCCTGCCGATTGACTGTTGCCAGAAATCCTGGAAATCCATCGTCAGAGTCCGGTTTATATTCTCGATCTTCTGTTTCAGGATACGGCTGGAAGGTTGCTGGAAAAAACTATAGTCAAGCTTTGCAATTGCCAGAAAGTTCCTTGCAGCTTTATAACCTTCCACCTGTTCATCGCCCGAGATTATGTCCTGCAGATCGATCCTGTTAGGCAGAAGGCTGCTGAAATCTTCAAAGAATTCGAAAACCGGACAATATGTAAAGTATTTCTTACCGAGGATTTCGCTGTTGAATTGCGATTTATATGACTGGATTATTTCACTGACCTTCGATTCGGCTTCCTGTTCTGTACTTCCGTTGAGCAGGTATCCCGAGAAAGCTATATGATGGTCGAGTTCCGATTTTATCTGATCGCGGTCATTACGGGTTTTCCTGTAATCGTGAAGCACGCTCTTCCAGGCCACATCCTCATCGTCAAAGGGTCTCATGAGAAGGGTAAGCTTCTGATGTCTCTCCTCAAGCTTCAGGGAAAGCTCACGCATGTGGTTTTCAAGTCCTGTGTACCTGTCAAGGATCTCCTTCCATTTCTCCCCTGCTTTCTTCATAGACTTCTTCCGTGATAATTCGGCAATTATTTTTTCCTTCTTTTCACGGATTTCTTCGAGACGGGTCCATTGTTCTGAACTTATTTTTGTTCTCTGGCTTTCAGGTGCAGCGTTTTTCCTGAAGAAAAGTCTGAATGGTTTTCTTTTTCCCTCTATGGATGGGAGACCTGAGCTTAAAGCAGATTCTTCCTTAATAATATTCTTAAGTGTTGCTTCGATGACTTCAATATTATCCATCTCTTCTTCCAGCTTCAGCGTCACATCGCCAAGATAAATTTTCCATGCATCTTCGAGGGAGTCGAGGTACTGGCTGATGGCGCCTGAAACCTGCATCACCGATGAGAGGTCGGCTATCCATGCCCTGGTGAGTTCAATACTATCAAGACCTGACAGCAATTCGCGGAGTTCCGGTCCGGGATTATCGGTGACCCTCAACAGCCAGCCGGCAGGGATACTGAATCTGCAGCTTACCTCGGGAAGTGACAGATCGCTGCGGAGAACGTCTTCGGAAATGATCCCCGTGTAAAAAACTTTCAGAGCTTCGAGGATAGATGTTTTTCCCGATTCGTTCTGACCGATAAGGCATGTCACATTATCAGGAGACAGCGATTGCCAGCCGGTATCTGTTATCGACCGGAAATTTTTTATCCTGAAAGCTATGAGCTTCATCATAATCCGAAATAGTTATATCCGAAATCCGAATACAAGCACATCATCTATCTGCTGGACATTCCCTTTCCATTCAAAAAAAGTATCTTCGAGGTACTCTTTCTGTCTGCTCAGCGGAAATCCGGCAACACTTTCTATTGCTTTCTTAAGTTGTTTCTGCTTGAACTTCTTATCTGTCAGCTCACTGAACTGATCTGAAAAACCGTCGGTGAACAGATAGAATGTATCACCGGGCCGGGTATCAATTACTACATTTGTAAAAGGACGTTCATGAACGGGAGCAAGCCCTATTGTCATCTTATCGGGCTTAAACTCTTCCGATTCTCCGTTCCTGATCCTCATAAGGGGACGGTTTGCACCTGAAAACTGAAGTCTCTGTGACTCACCGTCAATAATACACAGGCCAATATCTATACTATCCTTAGCTTCCGCCTTCTCACCTGTCTGATGGAGTGCCTTCATAACCTTTTCTCTCATCGTATTCAGGACCCTGTTGGCTCTCGGTTCACATCTTGTCTGTAATATCTCATTAAGGAAGCTTATTCCCATTATGCTCAGAAGCGCTCCGGGAACACCATGTCCTGTGCAGTCACCTGCAGCTACACATATATATTGCCTCATGCGCAGGGCATAATAAAAATCACCGCTGACAATATCGCGGGGAAGAAAAAGCACGAAATGATCACTGAACAATCCTTCCAGAATTGTCCGTTCCGGCATCAGAGCATGCTGAATTATCCCGGCATATCTAAGGCTTGCCAGATGTTCATCAATACTCT
>Ga0116172_10001639_pt1 | contig 20407 bp, 19 predicted proteins | sample AD_UKC083_MetaG_FD_89799 | JGI IMG/M metagenome (GOLD analysis project Ga0116172, IMG submission 89799) | Active sludge microbial communities of municipal wastewater-treating anaerobic digesters from USA - AD_UKC083_MetaG | ecosystem: Engineered > Bioreactor > Anaerobic > Digestate | place: USA... | reverse complement strand
TGCGGTCGGCAGCCAGGAAAGATGCGCTTTGCCGTCTTCGGTGAATGCTATGCCGAAAGAATTCACCGGCAGCGGCTGAACCACATACTCGTATCCCTCCTTACAGCTCAGGTAACGTAGCATACCTTTATATATAGCGCGACTGACGGTAAAACGGAAGTTGGGGTCGAGCCCGTATCGCATATCTGCAAAATTTTGATGTGAAAGAAGTTCCAGCAGCATGGCCGGCACCTGGGGCAGTCGGCTTTCTGCATAAGATCTGTTCCAGATGCCACGGCGGGTCCAGTCGGGATTCCAGGTGGCGCGCAGGTCGTTAACTATTTGCGTCTGGACCAGATCTGTATAATCTCTGGAAGTGAGCCGTTCATCTCCGGTTGGCAGCAGTTCGGTTCCTTCGCACGTACGGGTATAAATAGCCAAAGTACCAATAATACTGTCGTTCAGTGTAGTCCCGGCATCGGTGTGGAACGCAAATGAAAGATCAATGGGAATCTTCAGTCCGGGATTGAGCGGATGTTTCTCCGATCCTCCGGCCAAAGCGTTTACCCAGCGGCCTCTGGATGAATAATCATCTGTATAATCGTTACGGCCTTCATAGAATGTATATACCGAATCGGCAAATCCGGCCCATTGAAGCCAATATCGGGCCCCCTCCGTGAACCGGGGGTAATGGCTTACCAAAGGTGGAAATGCGGCTTCACCATAGAGCGCTTTCTGCACACTGTCTTCCGCGTAGCGTCCGATATTTCCCGTGCCGCCTCCGAACTTAACCGCATCGGCCGTGATTACGGCATCCTTTTCTTCGCTTTGGTTGGTCAGCGTTACGCGTCCGGAGAGTTGCCTTCCTGCCTCGAACATAAAGGTGCCTAAATAGATCCATGTGCCTCCGCCCATCTGCTGATTTACCCTGAACCGGGTTTCTCCGCCCTTGTGGTGAACGGTATAACGGGCGTCCCGTGCGCTTAAAGGCAGGCTTTTGTACGAGACGTACACGGCATATTCCCCGGTTTCGGGAATATCGGGGGTCCATTCGGCTACTGACGGTTTCTCATTGCGCCCCGAGCCGGTGACATTTAGGGTGCCGGTACTGCGGAATGTCCCCATTTTAAAGGGATTGTCATAACCGGTATATATTTCTTTTGTATGGGCAAAACCCTGTGCGTCTATTTTATCCTTTGTCCAGCTGTAATAACCGTTCATTTCGCTGTAGCCGCTTTCCGGATTGTCATTATCCACAATGACCTCGTTCGGTTGCGTGTCCCTTTCCCGGGGAAGCATTACCACGGCACCGGCATTTTCCAGCATAGGAGTGAGGTAAGGCAGGACATAAGACATGGTGTAGAGGTCTTCCACTGTTTGGAAAATTCTGGCGCGTTGCCATTCCCATCTTGCCAGACGTTGTTCATAATACAGACCGTGACTTTGCCATAAAGCGATATGCTTGTTCTGCAGACCATTGGAAATTTCGTAGGGCATGTCTTCACGCCTTACAAGGGGCGTGGGGCCCAGGTCGGGCCAATCGTGTCTTGCAGTAATCCGGTTATCTTTTTTTATTTGTTCAAGTCTCGCGGCTTTAGTGGCATTAATCCCTTCCAGTCTTTTCTGCAGCCTGGCATCTGCGGCTTCCTGTTCAGGGGTTTTCCGGCCGGTCTCTTTTTTTATTTTGCGGGGAGGCTTTGGCGTAATATGCTTCAGGTATTCCCGGCGGTTCCGTTCTTTCTGATGTTTGGTAAGTCCGTTGAATTCCGGGTTGAAATAGGCAGGTATTAGTTCGGAGAGTTCTTTGTTGTCAGAAATAATTCTGAATTCGTAATTTTTATATTTCTCTTGGAGTATGGATCGAACCGCACTGTAAACGGCCTGGACCGAAGCGGGTCGGGCAGGGTACTCGGCAAGAGCCGCATTGAAATTGAGGGTAAGCAATTTATGTTTGTCGTCGCAGTCGGCATTTATTATACGTAAGGGGCTTATGTGCATTACGCCGTCTTTTACGATAGAAGTTATGGTGTCTGTTACTTTTTTTGCCTGCAGGCTGTCCAGTACCGGATAGAACCCGGATTTTTGGGCATACGCACAGGTTAAAAACAGCATTTGAATAATGAAAAGAAGTATGAGTGATTTTTTCATTGTGCGGATAATGTGGTTGAATCGTACAAATATAAGGGATTTAGTACAAAATAGTAACTTTGTGAATCAAGACAATGCTTGCAATGAAGACAAAGATAATTAAATGGCTGCCCTATAGCCTCCTCGTGCTGGGGCTTATTGTTCTCGGACTTTTCCGGATTTTCCCTGAAACCATGGATACAGTATATTCCGGGTTTATTTATAAATGGGTAGCTCAGGGAATCTCTCTGGTTATGTCTCTCATCCCGTTTTCTATGGCCGAACTGACCTGTTTTGCCGCAGTATTACTGCTTCTTTACGGTTTGATTTGTGGTTATATTATTAAACATCCAAAGGTATTGCTCAGGACAATTGTTTATGTGGCAGCGGTGTTCCTTCTTACCTGCGGAGTAAATTATTACCGCGTGCCTCTGGAAAAACATTTGAACTATACATTTGAACCTTCTTCCGGAGACGATCTTGTTGAATTGGCAGAAAATATACTGCAACGTACAAACTGTGCTGCCGATATGGTCAGGCGTACTGCAGAGGGAAAAATCAACCCCGATTACACGTTCCCGCAAATGAAAAAAGAAGTGCTTCTGGCTTATGATTCGCTTGCAGTAAGCATTTCAGGTAAATTCGGCGGGTACTATCCTGCGGTAAAACCGCTTATGGTATCCAGTCTTTATTCCTATTCTTATATCATGGGATTCTTTTTTCCATGGACCGTTGAAGCCAATGTTAATAAAAGCGTACCTGAATTTTGGATTCCGGGCCTTATAGCGCACGAGCAGGCTCATGTGAGAGGCTTCATGCGGGAGAACGAGGCGAATTTTATTTCCTACCTGGTGGGATGTCATACCAATAACAGAGAATTAAAGTATTCTACGTTGCTTCACAGCTTTATATATGTTTTGAGTGCCCTTCAGTCATCCTGTCCCGAAGCTCACAGGAAGATAATCGAAGGGCTGTCTCCCAGGGTTTTGCACGATTTGCAGGAGAATAATGAATATATATCGGCTCACCGTTCCCTCTGGGGGGAGATGTCCAACAAGATGAATGATGTGTATTTGAAAGTGAACGGGCAGGATGAAGGTGTAAAAAGCTACGGAAAAGTCGTAGATCTGTTACTGGCTGAATTCAAAAAAAATAAATCTGAGATGCAGCAAAAAGCAAATACGTCCGTTTATATTAACGAAGCACCGGAATAGTGGATTGATTTATGGACCAAAGAGCCCTGTACAGGGATTATCACCAACCGATTTATCACGCTTGTCTGAGAATTCTCCGTTCAAGTGAAGAGGCAGAAGAATGTATGCAAGATGCATTCATTAAGCTTTTTACAAAAGGGGCTCCTGTGTTTGCAAACAATGCCGCCTGTTATGCCTGGTTACATAAAGTAGCCGTCAGGGGAGCGATAGACCGTCTGCGCTCTCTGGATTTCAGGATGGGTCTGGAATCGGAATCTATTGAAGGTCATCATCAGTTACGGAATGCTCCTTCCGAAGAAACGGTTATAGGTTATGTATCTGAGGAAGGAGATACCGTACAGAAAGTGAATATGATTAAGGACGCGTTGGCTTCGTTATCCGGCGGATACCGTACTATACTCAGCCTCCACCTTTTTGAGGGATATGATTTTGACGAGATTGCCCAGGTTACCCGTCTTAGTCCTTCAACAGTAAGAAGCCAGTATGCCAGAGGAAGGCAAAAATTACAGGAAAAAATCAATGCATTATGGACCCGTTAAAATCATTTATACAGGAAAACAAAGATCTGTTCCGGGAAGCACCGCCTGCTCCGGGTCATGAGGAACGGTTTGAAAAACGATTGGAAGAACAATTGGCCAGGGTAAAGAGAATGAAGCGTAATTATATGATATATATATCGCTGGCAGCTTCATTTGTATTGATTGTTTCTATAGGCTTTTTAAGCTCTCCATGCCCCGGAGGTTCCAATGCCTGCTACTATAACGAGATACTCCGGTTGTCGGAAGAAATCGAATTCAACAGCCGGAATATGCCGGAATACCGCCGGCAGGAGATTCTTATGACGTTGAACACGCTGGTTCCCGGAAGTGAAAACGAATTTTCTCAGTCCTTACCTGCCTGCCTGCCCAAAAACGAACTGGAGCGTCTGAATAGGGAATATTACGAAAGTATATATAAAGGAATAAAAGAAGTTGCAGCTTTAATATATTAAAAATTAATTTGTTATAAAATGAATAAGAAGATTGTTTTATTTACCCTGGCCCTTTTGACGGGGTTGGGTGCCTATGCTCAAAAAAACATTACCCGGACTTTTGACCTGGCTGATTTCAATGCCATTGACGCTTCCTATTTTTATGAGGTTGAGGTTACCAAAGGTGATAAATGCACACTCACCATAGAAGCACCCGATGATATAATGGATGAACTGGCCGTGATTGTGTCTGACAGTGAGTTGCAAATGGGTGTTTCACGCGAGTGGTGGAGAACATTTGAAAGGACCTGGAAAAAAGAGTATAGGGTTAAGGCCTATGTTACTATGCCCGACCTGGTTTCGGTAGATCTGAACAGTGCCGCATCGTTACGTACCGTTACCCCGTTTTCCCCAAAGAACTTTAAAATAGATCTTTCCGGTGCTTCATCGGCCAATGTCTCTGTTATGACACATACTGCACAAATTAAAGTGAGTGGCGCATCTGAATTAAATATCAACGGATTGGCCACTCGTTCCGAGATCTATGTGAGCGGAGCCTCTACGCTGCATTTCAGACAGGATGCAGACTATATTAAGGTAAAAGCATCCGGTGCATCTACCGTTATTATGGACGGTTCTGCCACTACCGCAGATATGCAGGCGGGCGGTGCCTCTAACATCAAGGCATATAATTTTGAGACAGATCGCATGACTGTAGACTGCTCCGGTGCATCCAACGCAGATGTGCTTGCAAAACGCACCATAAGTGCAAAAGCCTCGGGCGCTTCCAATATCAGCGTCAAGGGGAATCCAAAATTCACGGCCTCTCATTCGAGCGGAGCCTCTTCAATAAGAACAAGATAAATGATTTTAGCTATGAATAAAATGTTTACAGTAGGATTAATGTTGCTGGTCAGCACATTGTCCTTTGCCCAGCATCCCGGGCTGGAATCGCGAAATTTTAAAGTGTCTTCGTTTTCCGGACTTGAAATTTCAGGTATTTACGATGTGACGCTGGTTCAGAGCAGTAATTTTTCCGTAAAGGTAGAAACGCATCCCGAATTATTTGAATACCTGGAAGTCTATGTGAAAGGAGATGTTCTCCACCTGGGTTATAAGAACGGGGGAATTCCCAAACACATTCAAAGAAAGTACAATAATATGGAGATCCAGGCAAAAGTATCCATGCCGGTGATTCGTAACCTGGAGATGAGCGGCGTGACCAAACTCACTACGAACGATTCATTCAGGACCACCGATATGTCCATTGAACTTTCCGGGGTCACAAAGGTAAATTTCGGATACCTCGAATGCCTGAATCTTAACGCCGAACTATCAGGAGTATCAAAAATTGATATGAAAGTAAAAGCAGAAGAACTAAATCTCGAAGCCAGCGGAGCTTCCAAGGCCTTCCTGACCTTTGAGGAAAAAATTATTACCTTTGCCGATATAGAGGTTAGCGGGACCAGTCATGCAACACTTACCGGCCGTGCTATCAGGTCGGCAGTTGATGTTAGCGGAGCGGCTTCGTTCAACGGGCTTGATTTCCAAGTAGAAAGCATGAAAGCTGTGGTTAGCGGAGCGGCAAAAGCAGAAGTCAAGGTGATTGGGACCCTGGAACCTGAAGTATCGGGCGCCTCAAAACTCCGGTACAACAAGAATGCCTCATTGCAGAATGTACGCACCAGTGGCGCATCGCATATGACTTCGTATTAATAATAAAAAATATGACACCAAAACAGATTCACGAAAAATCTCTTGTTCTTGACTCACATTGTGATACACCAATTATGTTAAGAAGAGGTGTAGATATCGGAAAACGTTCTGACAAAGGCCATGTGGATCTGGTAAGGATGAAAGAAGGAGGCGTTGACGCCTCTTTCTTTGCACTGTATGTATCCAATAAATGGGAACCGCATGAGTGTACCTTCAGGGCATTGTCTGCCCTGGCCTCTGTCTATGATGTGCTGGCAGCGTATCCGGACAAAGTTGCTCTGGCTACAACGGCACAGGATGCCTATTCACTAAAAAAACAGGGGAAGATAGCCCTGTTTCTGGGTATGGAAAACGCAGGACCCATTCATACCGATCTATCGTTATTACGCCTTTTCTACCGTATGGGGGTACGCTATGTCACACTCACGCATGCAGGAAATAACGAAGTGTGTGACAGTTGTGCAACAAAAGAAAAAAGATGGAATGGTGTGAGCCCGTTTGGCAGGGAATTGATTGCCGAAATGAATCGTTTGGGTATGCTCATTGATGTTGCACATATCTCTGATGAAGCTTTTTACGATGTACTCAGGTATTCAGATAAACCGGTGGTCTCCACTCATTCCTGCTGCAGGGCTTTGTGCGATGTACCCCGTAACATGACCGACGATATGATCCGTGCCATGGCTGCCAAAGGAGGAGTCATTCAAATCAATTTCTATCCTGCTTTTCTTGATAAAAAGTACTCTCTGGATGTGGCTCCCCTGATTGATGCATACGAAGAAGCCGAAAATCTTTATAACAGCAATCCTGCCATTTACGCCGGCTTATTGAAAGAAGCGGGAGAACGGCTTTTGGCCCTTCCCAGGCCTTCGTATAAAAGAATTGTGGACCATATAGACCACGTAATTTCCCTGGTGGGACCAAAACATGTGGGAATAGGTTCCGATTTTGACGGTATTGAAATGTGTCCCGCGGGACTGGAGGATATTTCTTATATGCCTGTGATTACTGAAGAACTGTGTGCCAGGGGTTATTCAGCTACAGATATTGAAGATATTCTGGGAGGAAACTTTTTGCGGCTCTTATAGCCATTCTGCCTGCTGCATAATCTGCTCGGCTTTCTCAACAGTGCTTTCACGGGAAATGTTCCTTGTGGAGAAGATCAGAAAAAGTAATTCTTTTTCCGGATAACGACCGGCATAAATCTGGTAACCTCCGTTATCCCCCGTATGATACACCCTTTTTGTAAAGCCGGGTCTTTCCTCAATAAACCATCCGTATCCGTAACCCGTATAAGGAATGCCCGTTGCGATTTTGGGAGAGTGAGCCTCCCGGGCCATTTGAGGGCTTATAAACAGATTGTTGCGCAACGCCTTTTCCCATTGTACAAACTCTCTGACCGATGTATAAAGTCCCCCGTCTGCTTTTGTGGCAAAGAAAGACGTCTCTCCGTAATCACATTCCTCCCATTGGCCCGATATTTTATTCCATTCATATCCGTGAGACATTTCCGGGATGGTTCTGCCTTCCTCAAAATAGACACTTTCCTTCATGCCGGCCGGGAGAAAGATGCGGGTGCGCATATACTCTTCGAAAGGTATTCCCGAAGCTTTCTCAATGATGGTGTACATTAGCTGGAACGTCGGATTAATATATTCGTACTGTGTTCCGGGTTGGAAATTCAGGAAGGAAAGGGTGTCCAGATAAGAGTAAGATTCAACATCGGCTGAATGATAAACGTAGAAACTGTCCGTTCTGGGACGAACGTCGGGTATGCCCGATGTATGAGACAGCAGATGACGTAATGTGATTTGCTTAAAGAAATCTGCCTTAAACTGAGGAAAATACATAGATACAGGGTCGTCAAGTGAGAGTTTTCCCTCTTCTGCCAGTTGCATTATTGCAACGGCAGAGAATTGCTTTGAAACCGAAGCGATACAAAAGAAGGTGCCGGGCTGTGCAGGTGTATTTGGCCGGATTGTTGCCAGACCGTAAGCTTTTTCAAAAACGACGGAATCTTTTTTCAAAACCAGTACGACGGCACCGGGCTGGTCTTTTTCCCATACGGTAGAAAAAAGGGAATGGAGTTCTTTAACGGCTAATTCATCTTTGTCCGGAGTACAGGAAACAAATGATATTAAAATTAATACCGGTAAAAGCCATCGGTTTTTCATAAATAATAAGTTTAGGTAATTCTATTTTAATTAATATATTTCAATATCTTACGAATGAATGTGGGCCCCTGGTAAATGAACCCCGTGTAGACCTGAACAAGGGAGGCGCCTGCCTCCAACATCTCTTTGGCATCCTGCGGGGTCATAATACCGCCGACTCCAATAATAGGAAGATTGCCGTTCGTTTTCTCATGAATGTACCTGATAACCCTGAGAGCTTTCTCTTTCATAGGTGCCCCGCTTAATCCGCCTTCTCCGATTGCTGCCAGTTTTTCTTTATCTGTAGTAAGATCTTCTCTGGAGGTTGTGCTGTTGCAGGCAACTACACCGTCAAGGCCGGATAGCATTACCAGTTCAATCATCTGATCCAGCATCGCAGGAGTAAGATCCGGAGATAACTTCAGCAAAATGGGCCGGTACACGTCGCAATATCTTCGGATCTCCGTCAGATGCTTTATTATGGTTGAAAGACTGTCTACAGCTTGTAAATTTCTCAGATCCCTGACATTCGGGCAACTTACATTGATAACAAAATAGTCGACGTAATCGTACAATTGAGCGAAAGCCTTTTCGAAATCTCTGTATGCCATATCGTTGGGGGTTGTAGCATTCTTAGAAATATTACCTCCAATAATAACCCGGGGATGACAGCGCTGAAGGTTTCTGACCACTTGTTTGACTCCTACGTTGTTAATTCCCATCCTGTTGATAATGGCCTTGTCTTTTACTAGGCGAAAGCATCTGGGCTTTGGATTGCCCTGTTGCGGCTTTGGTGTAACGGACCCGATTTCTACAAATCCGAAACCCAGGTCGGCCATAGGGTTATAGGCAACCGCGTTTTTATCCATACCTGCGGCCAGCCCGACCGGATTTGGAAAATCAATCCCTAGCACTTCGCGTCTGAGAGACGGGTGGTTATAACAAAAAAATTTCCGCATAAGGAGCGGAACAAACGGAACGAATCTGGCTATACTAAGCAGTTTAATAGTAAACTTGTGTGCAGTTTCTGCAGAAAACAGAAAAAGCAGGGGTCTGAGTAGACGATACATATAATAAAGTATTGATTGCGCAAATATACTAATTGCGCGGAGAGTATTCAATAAAAGTGTTATCTGAATAAAATAAAACTACTTTGGCTATTTTAACAGATTGTTTAGATTCGGCATTGTATTTAGTTATATCTGTAGTATTTAGATCATGTTTTTCAGTTAATTGTTCTGTTGCAGACTCTTCTGAATCCTGATCTGCCGATACAATGGGTGCGGCAGTCTGCGCAGAAGGAGCTACTAATGTTGTGGCAGGCGGTGTTGCAGAAGCCTCGTCAAAAAGAGATGCAGTTCGGATCTCTTTGTACATTTTTCCTTTACCGGTTATGATCCATTCTGCGTTCAGTGAAGGGTAGCATCGGAGCATTTTTTCTATAAAGTCAAATCCCGGCTTATTCCGTCCCGATAAAATATGTGATACTCCTGAGCGTTGTATCCCAATTTGATCTGCAAAACGGGCAGGAGTAATGTTTTCTGCCTGTAAAAATTGCTGTAATCGGTTTTGCATAGATGTAAACTTTGATCATACAAATGTAACATATTATTTGTTTACATAAGTAAATAATGGCAAATACACATTTGTAACACAGGAGAAAACATAACTGAAAATAATTCTTTTTATATCCAGCTATTTAGGGATAAATTAATATAATTCCTTTTATATTATATTTTACTTTAATTAAATTTGATAAAATTCTGGTAAATAAGTTGTTAAATTATTTTTTATTTGTATTTTCAAACAGATTACCACTTTTTTCAGTAAAAAGCTGTAAATAACCTTATTTATAACTTCCGTTGAATTTATTAAAATACTGGTTTATAGTAATTTAATTAAAAGAAATTTTGTAGTTTACATAATTAAACAATTATTATTAATAAAAAGAAATAAAATGACTACTCAGGTAATAATGATGGTTACATATGTATATATTTGTGACTACAAAAGTAATTTACATTTGTAAATTACAACTTAAAGCAGAACTTCAAGTATTATTTTGTGGTAAATGAACATACCTTTGTACCTAATTATGACTTCAACGGAATTTTTTGTCCCTTCTTTGCGCATAAGCGACTATACTTATATATTACCTGAAGACCGGGTTGCCAAATATCCTCTTCCGGAACGCGATGCCTCAAAACTTCTTGTTTACCGTCAACCTGCCCAGGGCGGCCGGCCCGATATCCGGGATGATGTTTTTGTTAATCTGCCCCGGATACTTCCGGCCGACAGTCTGCTTGTCTTCAATAACACAAAGGTTGTTCCCGCCCGTTTATTTTTTACTAAAGAAACAGGGGCCCATATCGAGGTCTTTTGTTTGGAACCGGCTTCTCCGAAAGAATATATTCTGGCATTTTCGCAGCATGCTTCTTCGGTTTGGTTTTGTGCTGTAGGCAATGCAAAAAAGTGGAAATCGGGGGCTCTTCCGCTGTATAATCCCAAAAATGACCCCGGAATTGCTTCGTTGGGCCTTTCTGCTACGATGATAGATAAAGAGGGTGACCGTTACCTGGTCCGGTTCAGATGGTCACCCGATGTGCCTTTTTCCAGGGTTTTGGAACTGAGCGGCAAGGTTCCCATACCACCTTATCTAAAAAGAGAGGCCGAAGAGGCTGACATTGAACGATATCAGACCGTTTATGCACGAAACAGGGGATCGGTGGCCGCACCTACGGCCGGACTACATTTCTCATCAAGGGTTATTGGAGAATTACTGGAAAGGCAAATGAAAATACAGGAATTGACTCTTCATGTGGGTGCCGGGACCTTCAGACCGGTGAAAAGCCATTATATAAGAGATCATGTTATGCATTGCGAGCCTTTCTCAGTGCCTGTGTCGTTTCTTGAATCGCTCAGAGATCACGTGGGGCCGCTCGTTTCGGTAGGGACCACCTCGTGCCGTTGTCTCGAGAGTTTGTATTACCTGGGGCTTCAGTCTATATCCGGAAAGGATCCTTCTTTTGTTGGTCAGTGGGAACCGTATTTTACCTCTTCCGAAGTTTCCTATAAAGAATCTTTAGATGCGCTTATCGGGTATCTGAAAAGGAACCGGATTGAGACGCTGGAAGCTTCCACACAGATCCTGATTATCCCTTCTTACCGGTTCAGGGGAACCGATATTCTCATCACAAATTACCACCAGCCGAATTCAACTTTGCTGCTTTTGATTGCCGCTTTTACCGGAGATGATTGGCGTCTGATCTATGATCATGCACTTATGAACAACTACCGTTTTTTAAGTTATGGTGACTCTTCTGTGCTTTTTAGTTCAAAGTATTGTAAGTAAAAGATAAGTCACAAATAATAACGTATGTGTTATATAATATAACACGCGTGTTACTTCGTATGATAAAAGATTGAATAATAGGTTTATACAAAAACTACCTGTAAGCATCTATTCCCAGGTTCTCATACGTCTCTTTCAGCGCCTTTTCATCATCAGAAATGATAAGCAGACGGTCTCCTTCTTCGAGCTCGGTATTGCCTCTTGGAATAAAAAATGAGTCGCCCCGCTTGATCATTACAACAAGAGTTTTGTCGGGCAGGGGAATATCCATCATCCTGTTTCCGAACCTTAGGCTTTCGGCAGTAACAATGACCTCGCTCATGGCAGATTTGATATCTTCTGAAAACTCCATTTCAAATTCCGAACGTTGTTTTTTCTTCTGAGGGAACGACAGGTGAAGGTGCCTTGCCACCCACGGGATGGACGTTCCCTGGATAAGCAGTGAAAGGATGGTGATAAAGAATACGATGTTAAAAATGATGCCGGCCTGCGGTACGTTATGCAACAGAGGGTAGGTGGCAAAAATGATTGGTACGGCGCCCCTGAGTCCGACCCATGAAGTGAAAAACCGGCAGTTCAGGTTCAGTTTCCTGAATGGGAGAAGCGATATGAATACGGCAAGAGGGCGTGAAAAAACAATCATAAACAGGCCAATCAGCAAACCAATCCCGGCCACCGGCCACAATTCGGAGGGATTCACAAGAAGACCCAGCGTGAGGAACATAATAATCTGTGCCAGCCATGTAAGGCCGTCAAAGAAATTTCTTACCGTCTTTTTATGCAGAAAACGGGCATTTCCGACCACGAGCCCTCCAATGTATACCGCAAGATATCCGTTACCCTTTATGAGATCTGTAAAGGAGAAAATAAAGAAAGAAAAAGCCAGGATAAGAATGGGATAAAGCGAATCGTTTCCGATATTGGCTCTTCTGAGAAAGAAAGCACACAATTTTCCCAGCAGGAATCCGGCAATGAGTCCCGACCCCATTTGATACAGGAACAACAGAATGATTTTCCATACGCCGGATTCTTCCGGCATATTAATATACTGAATGAGTGCAATAGTGAGCATATAGGCCATTGGGTCATTACTTCCGCTTTCGAGTTCGAGTAACGGGCGCAGATTGTGTTTGAGCTTTAGCCCTTTTGAGCGCAGTATGGCAAAAACAGAGGCGGAATCGGTCGAAGACATGACGCTGCCCAATAAGAGAGACAAGGGGTATGATAATCTTACTCCCGGCAGCAGCATGGCCAGAAAGTAAATAAATGTACCTGTGAAAAAAGCCGTCAGCAATACCCCGAGAGTGGCCAGAAAAAGTCCTTCTCCGGCCACAGGCAGGATCTCGTCGTAACGGGTGTCCATACCTCCGGAAAACAGGATGATCCCCAGAGCGACCATTCCAATAAACTGGGCCGTACGGGGACTGGAAAACTGAATGCCTACTCCTTCACTGCCAAAGAGCATGCCTACAATAAGAAATAACAAAAGGGTAGGGACTCCGAATTTATAGCCTGTTTTTCCGGCAATAAGACTGAAAAACAGCAGTATGGATCCGACTAAAAGTATATTTTCGGCTGTTATGGTCATTATGTGTCTTGTTTTGATTTGTAAAAATAGTACTTTTTTTCAGTGAAAATTCGCTATCTATCCATATATTTGCAGGATATATATTTGTTACTTTTTGGGAGAATTTATTTAAAATATATAATAAAAACTAATTAAAATCCATCATGAGCAAACAAATTTCAATTAATGAGGCTGTTTCCCGTATCAAAAGTGGTATGACCGTCATGGTCGGAGGTTTTTTGGCAGTGGGAAGCCCCAAAAAAATATTGGACGAATTACTCCGGACGGAAGTAACAGATCTGACCATTATTACCAACGATACAGCATTTCAGGACAAAGGCGTGGGGAAACTTATCGCTGCCGGGAAGGTAAAAAAAGTGATTACGAGCCACATTGGAACAAATCCTGCGACCGGTGAACAATACAACAACGGAACTCTCCAAATTGAATTTGTACCCCAGGGAACACTGGTTGAGAGAATCCGTTCAGGAGGTGCCGGTCTCGGAGGAGTGCTCACTCCGGTGGGTCTGGGGACCGTAATTGAAGAAGGGAAACAGATTGTGAATGTAGACGGAAAAGATTTCCTTCTCGAAAAACCTTTACGTGCCCAGGTTGCTCTTGTGGGAGCCTCTGTCTCGGATGCATCGGGAAATCTTTACTGGAAGGGTAATTCAAAGAATTTTAACCCATTAATGGCAACGGCAGCCGATCTGGTTATCGTAGAAGCTGAAGAGATAGTTCCCGTAGGGGACATACTCCCGGAAAACGTCCACCTGCCTTATATTTATGTTAATTATATTGTTAATTGATCCCCTATGAATACAAAATCTGTTATCCGTCTGAGGATGAGTTCTCACGATGCCCATTACGGAGGCAATCTGGTTGACGGGGCTAAAATGCTCCAGTTGTTCGGCGATGTCGCAACCGAGTTACTAATCAGGCAGGACGGCGATGAAGGCCTGTTCCGTGCCTACGACAATGTGGAGTTTCTGGCACCCGTATACGCCGGTGATTTTATTGAAGCCACAGGAAAAATTGTCCACGTGGGCAATACCAGTCGCAAGATAGTTTTTGAGGCACGTAAAGTGATTGTGCCGCGTCCCGATATTTCGGAATCCGCCGCCGATGTACTTGATGAACCCATTGTGGTATGCCGTGCCAGCGGGACTTGTGTTACGCCTTTGAAATGCCAGAGAAAAAAAGAATAATGCTATGGAGAAAATGATTATTACGGCGGCCATCTGCGGAGCCGAAGTCTTAAAAGAACACAATCCTGCCGTACCATATACGGTGGAGGAGTGTGTACGCGAAGCCAAATCGGCTTATCTGGAAGGAGCCAGCATCATTCATCTGCATGTCCGTTACGACGACGGGACCCCAACCCAGGACAGGGAACGTTTCCGGGCTGTTATGGACGCCATAAAAAAAGAATGTCCCGATGTTATTATCCAGCCTTCAACCGGGGGCGCAGTGGGAATGACCAATGACGAACGCCTCCAGCCTACCGAGCTTCATCCGGAAATGGCGACACTCGATTGCGGTACCCTGAATTTTGGCGGAGATGATATTTTTGAAAACACAGAAAATACAATTAAGTATTTTGGAAAGAAGATGATAGAAAGAGGAATTAAACCTGAACTTGAAGTCTTCGACAAAAGCATGATAGAAATGGCGCTTCGTCTGCACAAGCAGGGATTTATTAATAAACCCATGCACTTCGATTTTGTTATGGGAGTAAACGGGGGCATTGGAGGCTCTTTGCGCGATTTTATTTTCCTGCGCGGAAGCATTCCCCACGACGCCACCTATACCGTTGCCGGCCTTGGCCGTTACGAAATGCCTTTGGCTGCTGCCGCCATTATTGACGGAGGACACGTAAGGGTAGGCTTCGAGGACAATGTATATCTCTCCAAAGGGGTGCTTGCCTCATCCAACGGTGAACTGGTCGCCAAAGTGGTAAGGATGGCCAAAGAGCTCGGGAGAGAGATAGCGACTCCGGCCGAAGCCCGCGCCATCCTTGGGCTGCCTGCCAGAAATTAATTATTAAACCAACCAAACTATATTATATGAAAAAAGGAAATAAATACGGACTGCACCGGGTGATAGAACCAAAGGGAGTGCTCCCGCAACCTGCCAACAAACTGGACAATAACATGGATGAGATTTATGATAATGAAATCCTCATTGATGTTAAGACATTGAATATAGATTCGGCCAGTTTTACGCAGATTGAAGAACAGGCCGGCGGCGACAAGAAGAAAATTGCCGCAATTATGCTCGATATTGTTGCCAAACAGGGAAAACACCGCAATCCGGTAACCGGATCGGGCGGCATGCTTCTGGGTGTTGTTGAGAAGATCGGAGATGCGCTTGAAGGCAAGATAGATCTGAAAGTGGGGGACAAGATTGCCACTTTGGTTTCCCTTTCTCTTACACCACTCAGGATAGACAAAATTAAGGATATTCGCTCCGATATAGATCAGGTGGATATCGACGGTAAAGCCATTCTTTTTGAAAGCGGCATTTATGCCAAAATTCCAGACGATATGCCCGAAAACCTGGCTCTTTCTGCACTTGATGTGGCCGGAGCTCCCGCACAGACAGCCAAACTGGTCAAACCCGGAGATACCGTTCTCATTATCGGAGCCGGTGGTAAATCCGGTATGTTATGCTGTTACGAGGCCAAAAAACGTGCCGGCGTTACGGGTATGGTAATAGGTCTCTGTCACAGTGAACGTTCTACCAAACGCTTGCAGGAACTCGGGTTCTGTGATTACGTATTTTCCGCAGACGCCACACAGCCTGTGGCCGTTCTGGAAAAGATAGAAGAGCTTACAAAGGGCGGAATGTGTGACGTGACTATTAATAACGTAAATATTCCCGATACCGAGATGACATCTATTCTCTGTACCAAGAATACCGGGCTTGTGTACTTCTTCTCTATGGCCACCAGCTTTACCAAAGCCGCCCTGGGAGCCGAAGGCGTTGGTTCTGACGTTACCATGATTGTTGGGAACGGATACACCAGGGGACACGCCGAGATCACCTTACAGGAACTTCGCGAATGTGAAAAACTTCGTAAGGTGTTTACCGAACTGTATGCATAAAATTTTATTGTATGGTTGAAACAAGGAGAAAACAACTCTTTCCCGAGGTGACCGATGAACAATGGAGCGACTGGAAGTGGCAGGTGAAGAACCGTATTGTGAATCTGGAACAGCTCAGGAAGTATATCCGGCTGACGCCGGAAGAAGAAGAAGGGGTGGCCCAGTCTCTGAAAATGCTCAGGATGGCCATTACCCCTTATTATCTGAGTCTGATAGATCCGGACGATCCCTTCTGTCCTATCCGGAAACAGGCCATCCCGACTATAGCCGAAACACACAGGGCCGAGGCAGATCTTCTTGACCCTCTTCATGAAGACGAAGATTCCCCTGTACCGGGTCTTACTCACAGGTACCCCGACAGGGTTTTGTTCCTGATCACGGACCAATGCTCCATGTATTGCCGTCATTGTACCCGGCGTCGTTTTGCCGGCCAGAAAGACCACGAATCTTCTACCGACAGGATTCAGTCTGCCATAGATTATATAGCACGCACTCCTCAGGTACGTGATGTACTGCTTTCAGGCGGCGATGCATTAATGGTCAGCGATGAACGGCTCGAATCCATAATCAAACGTCTGCGTGAGATCCCTCACGTAGAGATCATTCGTATCGGCACGCGTGTACCGGTAGTGTGCCCGCAGCGAATTACGTCCGAACTCGTTGCCATGCTCAGGAAATACCATCCCATATGGTTGAACACCCATTTTAATCATCCCAATGAGATAACCGCAGAATCGATTGCTGCCTGCGAAAGGATGGCAGACGCCGGTATCCCTCTGGGAAACCAAAGTGTATTGCTCCGCGGAGTGAACGATTGTGTGCATATCATGAAAGACCTGGTACAGAAGCTGGTGAGAATGCGTGTTCGTCCCTATTATATTTATCAGTGCGATCTGTCAATGGGATTGGAGCATTTCCGTACGCCCGTTTCAAAGGGTATTGAAATTATGGAAGGACTGCGCGGCCATACATCGGGCTATGCAGTGCCTACTTTTGTGGTGGATGCCCCGGGCGGAGGAGGTAAAACTCCGGTCATGCCTACCTATATAATAAGCCAATCCCCCGGAAGAATTGTCCTGCGTAATTACGAAGGGGTTATCACCACCTATACCGAGCCGGGAGACTACAGCAATGAATGCCATTGCAGGTTCTGTCGGGAAAAACGCCGGCTGGAAGGTGTTTCTGGACTTCTGGAAGGACAGCAGTTATCTATGGAACCTGCCACACTGGCAAGAAAGGAAAGAAACCACAAACACTGATCTATGCCTTTTATTGACCGCATACGTAAGTATAAAAGTCTGTCAATAGTAGGATTGGAAAAGAATACGGGAAAGACGGAGTGCCTGAACTACGTGTTGCGCAGGATGGCGCAGACACAGACGCAGGTAGCCGTGACTTCCATAGGAATTGACGGCGAGAGGGTAGACCTGGTAAAGTCTACCCCCAAGCCTGAAATATATGTTGAGCCGGGAATGTATTTTACTACATTGTCCCGTTATTACCTGGAAAAGAGATTTTGTGCAGAAATATGCGAAGTGGACAACGACAGTGCGGTATCCGGAGGTCTTGTGACTGCAAGGGCTCTGGAAAAGGGAAAGATCGTACTGGCGGGACCGTCCGATACCGTTTCGCTGGCCCGGTGGGTGGAACAGGCTCCGTTAAAATGGCACGTCGGGCTTGCCCTGGTAGACGGGGCGCTTTCCCGGATGAGCCTGGCTTCACCGGCTGTGACTGAGGCAATGATCCTCACCACAGGCGCTGCGTATTCGGCCAATATGTCCCGACTACTGGGCAGAACGCGCTTTGTGTACGATACTCTTTGTCTGCCGGCTGTCCCAAAGGAACTGACCGGACGTTTAGCTGAAGTGGTCCGCGGTGTTTGGGCTGTTGACGAACGGGGTGAATTGAAAGATCTGGGCATTCATTCCGGTTTGCATGCGCAGGATGTGGCAAAAATTATTCATTCCGGAGAGCGAAGAATTTATATTCCGGGAGTTGTGAGCAATACGTTGCTCGATAAATTGGGGCATCAAAAAGAAGTGAGCGGAATGGAACTGATCATAAGGGATTTTTCCCGATTGTTCACAGAACCGGATGTTTTTTACCGTTTTTTGAAAGAAGGTGGAATGATAAGTACCGTTTTGCAAACCAACTTAATAGCTGTATGCATTAATCCCTGGTCCCCCGAAGGGTATCATTTGAATGCCCGTGAATTGGAAAAAAGAATGCAGGAAGTACTTGGTCTTCCCGTTTACAATATAAAAAGGCTTGAGCAATGAAATTCGGCCGGATGACAGAACATATAGACGGGTTGAAATACCTGGTCGGAAAGCTGGAATTATCCGGCTCACGGCCGCTGCGCTATCTCATGCAAACGCCTTTCTGCACCAACAGACAGGAGCTGGAAAGTGGCTATGATATCCTTCAGTCGGCTCTGGATCTGGTATTGGATCCGACACGCTTGTCCGATTGTATGCGCCTGAATCATCTTTTCTCGCAGATTCATGATATTCAGGGTACTTTACAGGCTGTGGCCGATAAAAGAGTCCTCGATGAAATAGAATTGTTCGAGATCAAGTATTTTGCCTTTCTCTGTTCCGATTTTTCTTCACTGCTCAATGATATGGGCTTTACTCACGAGCCTTTGTACCCGCTGAATGAAGTAACGGCTATACTCGATCCCGACGGTACAGGAGTTGTTTCGTTTTATATATATAACAGTTACAGCCAATCCCTTGCCGCAGCACGTGATCGTCTGAGAGGTACAGATCCCGGAGAGCAGCCCGGAGAATGGGAAACGCTCCGGCAGGCTGTGGATAAAGCCGAGTTGGAAGTCAGGGATGAGTTGAGCCGTCGGATTAATAATTATTACGGGGTACTCCGGGAAAATTTTGACACCCTGGCACGTATTGAAATTTGGTTTGCCAAAGCATATCTGGTCAAACGCTACCGATTAGTCCGTCCTGAATTTATCCCGGACAGCGGACCGGAATTTCTTACCATTGAGGAAATGTTCCATCCCCATATTGCCGATGCACTGGAAGATTCGGGTATTTCTTTCCAACCGGTTTCCATCCGTTTGGAAAAAGGGCCCTGTCTGCTGACTGGCGCCAACATGAGTGGGAAGACGGTGGTGTTGAAAACGGTATCGCTTATTCAGACTCTTGCGCAATACGGATTCTTTGTCCCGGCCGGGAAAGCCCGCCTGACCGTGGTAGAGGAGCTTTTCCTTGTGAGCGGCGACAGACAGGACCCGTTGCGGGGTCTTTCTTCATTTGCTGCAGAAATGTTGGAACTTAACCGTATTTTTGCAGCCGTGAAAAAAGGTACCTGTATGATCGTACTTATCGACGAGCCTGCCAGAACGACCAATCCGAACGAGGGTATGGCACTCGTCTCTGCGCTTGCCGATTTTTTTACCCTTCACCGTACAACGGCACTTATAAGTACTCATTTTGGGGATATGAACCTGTCATGCAGGAAGCTGCGTGTCAAGGGCTTTACAAGTCAAAGTGCCGTCCCCGGAGAAGTGAATGCTCAGAATATTAACAAGTATATTGATTATAGTCTTGTAGAAGACATGGATGGATTGGTGCCCGAAGAAGCGTTGCGGATTGCCCGGCTGCTGGGAGTAGATGCATCTTTTCTCGAACTAGCAAAGAAATATGTAAAATGACAGAGTCAAAATTAGGTTTGGATTTCAGGAAAGTACATTACGCCAAAGAGGTTGCGCGTGGTATTGCCGGCCAGGTACAGGAATTTGTAGAACACTATACGACCGTTGCCGTGGAGCGTACATTATGCCGGCTGCTGGGCATTGACGGAATTGACAAACACGGGGTGCCCCTGCCGAATGTGCTTACAGATGCATTGAAAGATAACGGAATGCTTTCTGCCGGAGCACTGTATTTCATTGGCAATGCAATGATTCATACGGGCAAAACACCCGGGGACATTGCCGTTGCCGTATCTGAAGGAAAGCTGGACGTCAGAAAGGTGCCGGCAAGTGATCCGCAGGAGATACTTCATGCGTTAAAGCCTTTCATGGAGAAAAGTATTAAACGTATCAGGGAAAAAAGAGCCCGTCGCGAACACTACCTGAATACTGTAGGCGAGGGACCCCGTCCGTACCTCTATGTGATCGTTGCCACAGGGAATATATACGAAGACGTGGTACAGGCCCAGGCCGCTGCGCGTCAGGGTGCCGATATTATTGCCGTCA
>Ga0116172_10001633_pt1 | contig 20459 bp, 11 predicted proteins | sample AD_UKC083_MetaG_FD_89799 | JGI IMG/M metagenome (GOLD analysis project Ga0116172, IMG submission 89799) | Active sludge microbial communities of municipal wastewater-treating anaerobic digesters from USA - AD_UKC083_MetaG | ecosystem: Engineered > Bioreactor > Anaerobic > Digestate | place: USA... | reverse complement strand
TGGACGATCTTTACAATTATTGGGCAAACCAATTGCAATTCAGTTGGCCTTGCCCTTCGCCGAAAAATTACAAATTTGACGATTTAAAGCGGTTTGACCGCTATTTGCACAAAAGTTACGTTAGAGCGATAAACTCAGCGAGTATGGGCTTAGATGCTGACAATAAGATGAAAATGGTATTTGGTGTTTGATTGGTTGGGGAAAATGTTCTCAAAGTGCCCCTTGATTCCGTAGAAAATATGTGCTATTATCGGCTTATGCAGAACATATTTTCTATTGCGCGCAAGGAGAGAATGATGAATCACATTTTTGAGGGGACGGTACAAGTTGACGTCCAGGGTAGCAAAGCGCTCATTTGTAAAGATATTCAACAATCTACCGTAATCCTTGAGATTGTTGGATTTGAAGCTCCAAAGGTACTTTTAATAGATCAAAGAGATGGAATAAGACAGGCTCTTGAAGATTATTTTGAAAATGGCGATCCAGCAAATTTTCTTGATCTATTTAATGCACCTGCTGACATCAGCGTTGACGAAAATGAGGACCAAGATCTTGTGGTTAAACTGCTCCCCCCCTCAAGTAACCAAATAATATACACAATGTGGGTGGCTGTAGGAATTGAAGATCATATCCCGGCTTATGATTACCTGCATTGGCAAATAACCCCCAAGAGTGATCTTCCACATGCAATTTGGAGTATTTATTGCTGAATAGCAACTAATTTTAACTAAACAGCAGGCTTTTCAGCAATATCATGGTTAAATACCAGTTTACTGTGTTTATCGTCTCGGATTTCCTGTTCTGCAGGCGTTAAATTTCTTTGATCATCCAAATCTTGATCTTCTTCGGTCTCACTATCAAGCGAATAGCCAACATTTATAAACTCGCATATCTTACCCCACAAGGTTCCTTCCTGGTTTGAATTTCGGGGTAAAGGTAAGTGTAGCTGTTTTAATAAATCAAAGCGAAACAGATCATAAACACTTCGTATCATATCTCCAAAATCAACAACTGATAAAAGCGCAGCCCGGTAAAAAATGTACATCATAAAAAATGCAATGAGAGCAAAACATAAGTAAAGCCAAATTCGTTGAGTATAGACATCAACCAAATTAGGGAAAACTGGAATAAAATATAAAATTTGGTTCAGGCCCCGAGCCACAAAATTTACAGAGATTGCCTGAAAGATTGAGACTAACAAGCTTTGAATTCCCAACAAACCAGCTAATAAAGAGCAGTTTACAAGAAAAGAAAGCTGGTTATGAGTTTCCTCGATCCGAAGATTGTACCCAGTTGGTATTACTGAAATAATTCGAGGCCACATAGGAACCGCATCTATTTGATATCGCTCACGTGAGTAGCCTTCGGCTGCTTTTAATATGTTTCCAAACTGGGTTGGCATCATTTCTGCTCTATGAATTGGAAATCGACGCTCATATTGAATTTGTAATTCATTTAAAATGGATAAATATTTTTGAGCAGTGGGATGCCCCATATTACCTTCATATCTAGCTAAAATTCTTTTTACCCAATTCATCTTGCTCTGAAGCTTTTTCTCTTTACGAAGTTCTGACTTTCGCAAAGTGGGGATGTGTTCTAAAAATATATACCCTTCAAAGATTTTTATAAAGAATGTATTAAGGCTTGTAAGGGTAAAACCCAAAACAATTGTTGCTAATAGAGATATAAAGCCTGCTTGGCTAAATAAATTCAAATCACCGCCTAACCGAGTCCTGACAGACAACGGCAAAACAGGACCAAACGCAAACATACCGATTGCCACAAATGCCAATGATGGAATAAACCCAGCAATCAGGAAGTTGCTCCCCATCTTTTCAAGATAGGATTTAATTGAATCCATAGGAAAAAATCAATCTTCCTTCTGCTTCGATGAATTCTTTTTGCGAAGGATGCGTCCGCACCGCGGGCACTTGGTTGATCCATCCTCACATATATCTTCTGTGCGGTATGATCTGCCACACCAACGGCAGGTCTTATCACCAGGTCGTCGACGCTCCGCTATAGGTTTTCCGGGAATTGAATTTCGCGCCCACATATTAAGCCTCCTCCCACAATTACGTGCTTATTCTTCTAAATCGTTCATCATCAAAGTAAATGCATCTACTGATTTTTCTATGGCAGACTGTAAGCTTTCAGAGATCGCTGGGATATCCTCTAGTCCGGAATCATCTGTTGCTTTTAATATTTTCAAGAAACACGAGTCAATTTGGTGTAATTGGTGCATAAATCCCGTAAAGACGACATTGACATTATTCATTTCCATTGTAGATCGTCTGACCACGCGGAGCGGGTTCTTCCCCATCAGGATTAATATTAGAATAACTCCGGCTATAAAAAAACCAGCACTCAATAACATTGAAAATACTGTTGTCCCCGGACGAAAAACAATAATGGTACTTACCGTTATTAGAGCAATTGCGACGATGACAAAAACCAAATAGGACATCATTGTAACCCGATATGCAGTCTTTGTCTGAGAAATATACAATTGATATTGTTTTAGCGCATTCTGGTTAATCTCAGCAATTCTTTGACTGTGAGCCTTGTAAATTGACTTGAGAGTTTCTTCATTACTGGCTACACGGGGTTGGGGAACTAGGGGGGTGTCAGTGGTGTTCATTGTTATTATTGTCGCGCAAAATCAGAATACGAAAGAGCTTTTCTCTGACTATTAACATGATTGATTTATGCGAGGTTTGTATTTGATTCTGACAGCTGTAGTACTAATTTTGCCATTAATCGATATTGGATAAACCGAGCCAACCATGATCATATACAAAATAATTAACGCGATTGGCTGGGTTTTGAATGCGATAAATTTTAAAATCATCGCCAGTAGCTCGCTCAACAATATAAAGCCAGTACTCGCTTCCCTTAGATTTTGCCATAGCAAATTCGGTCGGGGTCATCATAATTGGGCTTGATGCATCCCATACTCCGTAAAGCGCTTTTACTTCAATGTAACGCGTTATCCCCGTAAAACGATCTGTCGATTCCAGGTCATACCCGGGATGGTTAGTTACAGATTGATTTTTATCAATCGCATCACGGTGGTACAAGTTTTCGTCTTCGATTACGCGCTTAACGCCAGCCTGCTCTGTAACTGTACGTTTGTGATGTTTCTCGCCAGCTGTAGCATCAGTATCTTGGGGCAGAAGTTCGTCGTCTGGATAAACATAGCTGATAAGTCTGGATTTCCGGCGGCGGATATTACTAGAGTGAGAACTTGATCCTCTTCCAGTTCCACCGGTTTTGGCATTGTCAGTTGAAGGTGTAACAGAGGGTGTTTTTTTACCGTCTCCATCCTCTGATACCTCTATGTCTTCTGTGCTTGGGCCCTCAATTATCTGACCTGCACTGACTGTGGTCTGCTCGTCCGATTGCAGAGGAGGATATCCAATTTCATCCAGGTAATCAGAGATAGCCTGGTAAGTTGTACCAGATAATACTTCTTTAATCCCCATCGCCAGGCTACCGATCTCCCCGCTGGGTTTCAATGCCAAAGCCAACTCGCGGCAAATAGCAGCCCAAGGCGGTTCTCCCCCATCCCAAACAGCATAGAAAATGTCATCTTTAAGGAGAGCAATTGCAAATTCCGGATCAGTTGAATGATGCCGATTAAAAACTCGAATGCTAAAAACTATCTCAAGCTCACGTGCGCGCTGATAATCTAGATTTAGAAGCTTCTTATAATTGGCTAATTCACCACCTACCGTTTGCTCGGCATCAATAATGCGCTGAATTAATAATCCTCGCTCCCGAATACGGTTCAGTATTATGGAATCCGGCTCGGATTCAACTTCCTTTACCAAATCTACTTGCATGGTTCGGCTGAGCAGCTGTACGCCCACGGCTTCCATAGCCAACCAACAACCCTCAGTACGTTGGATAACGTTGTTTTTCAGCAAGGCACTAAAACGGCTGGCCAAACCAGCACGATCCTCAAAGAACAAGTGAGCGGGAAGGGTAAGCATACATCGAGGATCTGGAATTACTTTTTTATTGCACAAAATCTTCAACTTTTCTGGTTCTATTAAATCACTGGATAGAGCATCACTTAATTTTCGCCAACAAGTCATTACAACGGACAGAGTCTCCTCTGATAATTGATTATTGCCAACCTTTTCGCTAATATCCAACAAGACCTGGATAAAGTCGTCAATCTCTGGTTGTTCACGTACGCCTAACAGGCGAAATAATCCCTCACAAGATCTTAGTTTTAAGCCCAATTGGTATCGATATTTGCCAAAAGGATGCTCGTTCCAAAAAACTTGATTGGGACGAACATATTCAACCGGGTCTTCACTTACAAGAATACACGCTTCACCTTCTAATTTCCGAATTGTCTCCTTTTCCTTGTTATCATCTTGACGGTTTAAAACTATATAAACTTCCCAGTTAACAGCAATTTGGTTTTCACTGCAATAAAGAATATGGTTTACGATATGAATGGCAAAAGGACTTTTTTTGATAAGCAGAAAATCCAGGAAATCATTGGCCTCTCGTTGAAGTGGCAAAGGAAATTCGAGGAAGTTACCTTGCGACTCAAACAGATATTTACTATAGGAAGCGAAAAGAACGTCTGGCGAAAACCATTCTTCAAGATTTCGACTTCCGGGCAGCCACTGCAACTTTTTCAATGTTTCAAAATCCTGCTCAAATCGGCTTTTTCCTGAACCATCATTTGTTAAAAACGCTTTATAGCATTTTACGAGATAGGCAAACAATGCCTCAATTGCCTGTCGGCTGGATGGGGTTGGCGGTGAAGATACAAGGTTCTTAATACGCTTCAGTACTTCTTCATTCCGAGGTTGGCGTGCAACTCCCAACCACTCATATAGCTGTTCAACTGAGGAAGCATTTTCTGCTGGCATTACGGCCAGGTTCAAATCATCTCCTAGAATTCGAGTATCATTATTGTCAAAATAAACCAGGGTTGCTTCGTGAAAATCGCCATCTTGTGATTTCACTAAAGGGAGTTTTTGGAGAATATAACGGATATCACTGTAGTCGCGGAATTCACCCAGGCGTAATGCAAGTTGCTGAACTATTTTGTAACGCAATTCGTTTGCCAGGTCTTCGGTTCGAAAAGCTAATCCTATTTGTTCACGGATGTATGTCAGAAAGTCGAGGGGTTTGACCCTCAAAATGTCTCGCAGGAATTCCGATCTTCCCCCCAGCGCAGCAATATCTATGATAGAGGCAAGCCCCAGTTGATCCTCGAATCCTCCTGGAAGGTATAATTTGGAAGTTGTATGTAACTTTCCAGCCGCTGGCCAGATCGGCAGATTGTTCAACTCTGTAATTAGGGTTGGGCTTTTCTGTATCTCATCTCGATGATTTTCAAGCCAGTTATAAAATCGCTTAATAGAGAATCTGCCAGATATCCAACGTGCTTCAATTTCATCGGGGCCAAGTGATTTAAGATGCCTAATTGCTGCATTTACGTCAAAACAACAACAGAGTTGATTTGGGATAGAGCCAGTGTCAGAGATATTTTTTAGCCAGATGATTTCTGGAAATATCTCCTGTGCAAGCTCATCACCAATATAAGTTTCAGCTGGCGCATGAAGGCATCCGTCTACACCCACTGCAATGGCACATAGCGACAACTCTTCCTGAACCTTTTCCCGTTCTGGCGTTCTTGTACTGCTGTTCCAAATCAGGTTTATAGCCTTCCACAGTTTCCGAAGTCCATCTTTTGTTTTGAGCCCGCGAGGAGCTTTTTCAAACGATAAACTGCCGATGACATTGCTTTTTTTCAATCCCTGGACAATATCCGACAATCGTAAAAGCTTGACACCGAGTTCTTGTAGAATTGCATAATGTTTTCGAAGGTCACCATGCACAGTATCAATATGTAGGTTTTCCCAGATTTCCGTCGCCTCAATTTCCGCTGGGCTCTCTAATAGGCAAACAGAATTTACAAATGTCTTATGTTCACGCGATGTCACTACTATTTGTTTATCAGGCAGAATTCCACTTAAATTTCCCCAAAAGTCTTCAAAGCTACTATCAAGCGGATCTTCTTTTCCTCCCTTGCGAATTTCTGCAATCCAATCCCATAACTTTAGAGGTGAATAAAGTTTTGTAATCTCATTGAATGATTGAACAACCAGCTTGGCAGCAGAACGGATTGCAAGGCGATTCCATTTTGCTCGGATGCTCTCATCTAAAATAATCCGTTTGCGGTCCGATGTTGGGTAGAAATCGGCACAGATGTGAAAAGGCAGACGTGTAGAAGTCTCAGTAGGCAGATCGGCAAAAAGAAAACACGTTTCATCTACTGAATTTGGGACAGCGATCATCACTTCGCTGCGACGGGTGGTTTCTATAGAATTATTACTGAGCTGTTGGCGTAGATCATCCGCTTCAGAAGCAAAGTCACTGCGGAAGATATGCCAAATAGTTTTTTTATTATTAACTGAGATTTCTATCAGTCCGTTGGATTCACTACGGTCAACTTGGCAAATAAGCCGCCCATTATGGAGTAATTTTAGTGAGATTAATTGTTTAAGAAATATTGCCGCCAACGGCAAGACTCTTTGAATTTCGGAAACAAATCCTGTAATTTGATTTTTATTAACAGCCGGACATACCCTCAACTCTTTACGAACCATAGACCCAGCGTCATAAGCCCATGGCAATATAATCTGGGTACCAATTGTATTGCTCCTCGGCTGAACGTAAATCCGTTTGTCCTGCTCAAGCTCCGGATGAATAAACAGATGGTAACCGCTGGAAATAATCTCAGGGTGATCTGTAATCTGATACACAGCATTGAAACCAATGCCAAATGCACCAGTATTGTTGCTTTCGTTGCGTTTATCTCCACCACCGACCTGCTTCATCCGATGGAAATCGCAACGATGCCCCCGACTATGCACCCAGGGACAGGTATGTTCGTTCAAATGCCCACAATCACTAAAGACCCCATTATTTGTGACAATTAAGCACTTGTCCTGAATATCAAAGGTGATCTCGCTGGCTCCCCCAGGTTTACCATCCAGTGTCTTTACGTCATCAGCATTTTGGATCAGCTCATATACCAGAGTTGATATGCCCTGTAGCTCTTGTAAATCTCGTCTCAGGTTTCCCCAAAAATCTCTTTCTTGCGAGAGGTAGAATGCTTGACCCTGATTGTTATCCATTTGAGATGTCCCTGTTCATAAAGCACTTTGGAAAAATCAAAGAATTTGACTAATTACCCACCCATGATTGGCGCCTTGATTTGTCAGTACCATTATTACTTTTTCATAAACTCGCTTGACAACATGCGCGAGGCAGTGGAGGCTTCGATGTGGTCGAGGCCGGTGAGGTTTTTGGCGAGGGCGTCGCCTTCACGCATGATCTGGGCGAGGACGGTGCTGAGGGTTTTGATGTCTTTGGAGCAGAGGTTGAGCCGCAGCAGAACGCCCTGGTGCTGGATGGGGTGGTATTTTTTCTCTTCGGGTTTGAGCGAGAGGGCGGCATCGCCGCTGCCGATGAGGAATTTGCCGCCCAGGCCGCACAGGCGGCTGACGGCATAGAGGCCGTAGCCCGAGTTCTGCCAGGGGTCGTAGGCGTTGCGGACAACGCCCTTGAACATTTTGCCCGAGATGCCCGGCATGAGCGCAAGGTTGAGGGCATCTCGATCACTCTCCAGGGTGAGGTGCGGATTTTTTGAGAGCGAGGTCCGAATGCCAACGCCCACGTCGAGGATGCCGATTTCGGCCTGTTTTTTGTGGGGCTGGTACTGGGCACAGTAAGCCACAAACGGCGATTGGCTGTGTTCTACCACGTTGCGGATCATCTCACGCAGGGAGTAGGTCAGCATGTCTACCAGGGCACCGGTGGACTGGTGGGTGAGGACCTTTGCCAGCTCCCGCGAGTGCGCCTCGATGACTTCGCCCACCTCAATCATCTGGCTGCGGGCTTCGGCTTGCAGGTCTTCTACCGGTAGAATGGTGATCGGCAGGTACTGCTCGCTGCCGGCAGCCTCGCCCGGAGCTTTGCCGACATCAAAACCACAGGCCTGGAAGAAGCCCATGTGCCCGGCGTAGTAGTTTTCGTAGTTGATGGGGGTGAATTTGGCTTCGGGGTGGGCAGCCAGGAAGGCATGGATGGCGTAGCTGGCGTAGAGCATACCAAAAGGCGTCAGGTAGTGCGGGGTCTGGAAGTCCACGATGTACTCATCGGCTGGCGGGGTCTGGTGGATGGCGGCAGCAAACGCCAGCACGGGCTCCAGGGTGTAGTCTTTGGGGACGAGGATCGTTTCGGTATGCATCTCTGGCTCCGGGTTAGTCTTTCAGGGGAAGCTGCCACTCGGTTTCGGGGTGCCACCAGTCAGGGGTTTGATCGGTGACGACGCGATAGTCGATGCCGAGGGCGGCAAAACAGCGCCGCGCACATTCGATCTTGCGGCGCTCGTGCGGGAACCGCAGGTTGTCCATCTCGGTGGAGCCTTTGGTCTCGCGCACCAGTTCAAGGGTGAGTTTGCGGTCGGGGCCGTAGCGGGCAACGCCCCAGTCGGGGTTGTAGTTGCCGATGACCCGCGGCATGGGGATGCGGAAAAGCGGCGGGAACTTGAAGTAGAAGATGACTTCGCCATCGGCGTTCAGCCGCAGGTTGACGAAGTTGGCCTCCACCTCTGAGTCTACCTGCATGTGGTCGTACAGGCCCGCGGCCGAAGCCGGGATGAGCTCTTTCTGGGGGTAAGACTTTTCGGGCGGGAAGAGGTCTTCCAGCAGGTAATCCCACTGGGTGGGATCGGGAGAGATGACAAACTCAATCCGATCAGCCACATGATCGGCCAGGGCATTGGCGATCTCGGTTACAAACTGGGCGGTGAAGCCTTCGGGGTTGGCAAAGAGGCTGGTGCGCCTGGCTTCGGTCAGGCTGTCAAAAATGCGGCGGACGGTGGCCCGGGTGAGGCCCGTCTGACGGGCCGCGCGCTCGATGAAGTTCGGCACGGGGTAGGTTTCCTGGGGGGCAATGGCGGCGGTCTGGCGGGGACGCTGCCCCTGTTCACTCTGGAAGCGCAGGGTGGAATGCAACAAGAGCTCCTGCCCGTTGCCGAAGACCACCCGCGAGACATCGCCCTCAGAGACGATCTGGGTGATGCGGTAGCCGCGCAGCCGCTCGTCATGCCGAGATTTGCTCAGGTCTTCGCGGAGCTTGTAGGTGTAATCGGCCTGGGAGGTGTTGCCCAGGGTGTCTTTCTGGAAGATTTGGATTTTGCAGGTTTCTTCGCCCACCGAGAGGAGGGTGAAGGTGTATTCGGTGACGACAAATTCGCCCTTTTCGATGACGATGACGGCCTGCGGGGTGCGCAGGTTGTTGAGGCGCTCTGCACATTCCTGGATGAGGGCTTCGGTATCCAGGTTGATCTGATAGGTTGCGCGGCGCTGCAGTTTGGCCCAAAAGTCGCGGAAGGCCTGCAGGCCAAAGATGGCTTCCTGGCGTTTGGCGGCTGAGCGGCCAGCCTGTGAGGGTTTGGGCGGGGCAGCCTGGCCAGCCTCGACATACTCAGCCTGGAGGCGGCTGGCATAGGACTGGTAGCTCTCATTGGCGATGACCGACAGCACGTTGGCATCTTCGTCAAACACGCGGGCGCCGTCCTGGTTGACCGGCAGGCGCAGGCCGCGCCCGATTTCCTGGCGCTTGCGCATTTCGGAGACGGTCTGCCGCAGGGTGCAGATCTGGAAGACGTTGGGGTTGTCCCAGCCTTCTTTGAGCGCAGAGTGGGCGAAGATGAAGCAAACTTTCTCATCAAAAGAAAGCAGGCGCTCTTTGTCTTTCATGATCAGCTCAAAGGCGGCTTTTTCGGCCTCACGCTCTTCTTTGGGCTGGCGTTCTTCGTTGTCTTCCTGGGTGTCAATCGGCTGGTCGCGATAGACGGCAAAGTAGGCGTTGCGCACTTCTTCAGGGCGCAAAGGCTCAAACAGTTCAGAGCGGTGTTTCAGCCGCTCAAATTCTTCATCAAAAATCCGGCGGATGATGCCCGACTGGGCAACGTAATTGGCCACCCGGTCAATGAAGAAGAGCGAGAGGACCTTGATGCCGCGCTTGCGCAGCCGCTCCTGCATGGCGATGTGTTGTTCGATGGTCTGGCGGATCTGGGCGCGGAAGACCTCGGGGCGGTTGGGGCCGAGGGTCTCGGTGAGGCTGAGGCGCAGGCCGTTTTCAAATTCGACAAAGTCATCGGCGGCGTTGATTTCGGACACCCGGTAGCCGCCGCGGTGTTCGGCGCGGTGGGTTTTCTCGTAGAGGTCTTCGCCATGCTTGAGGGTGACGACTTCTTCGCTGACCTTGCCACCCTGCTCAACATAGGTGCGCACCTGGGCGGTGATGCTGCTACCGCGATTGATTTGGACCAAACCCAGAAAAGGCTGGTTGACATTCTCACGCTCGGTGACGCCAAAGACCTGGATCTTCTTGACCAGGTTGAGCCGGTAGGCATCAAAGGGCGTCAGGCGGTAAACCAGGTTGGGGGTCTCGCGGTGGGTGGCGGAGTAGCGCAGCGTGAAAAGCGGGTGCAGGGTGCGCAGGGCGGCTTTGGCCTTTTCGGAGCCCATGTTCTGCGGCTCGTCCAGGATCAAAATCGGGCGCACGGCCTGCAAATACTGGTAGGGCAGGCGCTCGCCGGGCAGTTTTTCAGACGGCTTGTAAATGACATTGCTGGCTTTGTTGAACGAATCCAGCGTGATGACCAGCACCTCGACAAATGTAGAGGCGGCAAAGGCGCGCAGCTGGCTGAGCTTGCTGCCTTCGTATTCGATCACGTTGACGCGCTCGTTGCCGTAGAGCGCGCTAAAGTGATCACGGGTGATCTGGAAGTTCTTGATGACGCCTTCATAGATGGCGATGCTGGGGACGACGATGATGAACTTGCTGAAGCCGTACTGCTTGCGCAGCTCGTAGATGGTGCGGACGTAGGCATAGGTTTTGCCGGTGCCGGTTTCCATCTCAACGGTGAAGGACGGGCAGCGCCATGAAGCGTTGCTGATGCCCTCCAGTTCCAACCCCTCGTCCACATCCAGCTCGGCCAGCAGGTCGGTGGGCAGGTCGTTTTGCTGCTGCACCACGCGCAGGTTTTCGGCCAGCCAGGATTCGCTCAGGGATTCAAAGATCGGCAGGTTGGGCACCACCTCTTGCCCGAGGGCAAAGGCCCCCGCCTGGTGCGGCAGGCCTTCAAAGAGGCGCACCACGCTCCCCACTGCGTCGAGCTGGTGCTTCTGATCAGGATCAAACTGCAGGCGCAACTGCTTGGGCATGGCTAGATGACCTTGAGGTTGCAGCGGTCGGCCAGGCGCAGCTTGGATTCGTCATCCAGGGCGCTGTCGAGGCAGATGAAGGTGTCTTCGGGGTGAAGCTGCAGCAGGGCCGCCAGGGTGGCTGCCGAGAGGGTTTCATCCAGGCAGATGGTGAGGCGGTGGGCGCAGAAGTCGTGCGAGACTTCGACCACCTGGTTTTCGGGGTAGGCCGGCAGGGGGCGCACCTGGCTGTCGAGCGGGAAACCTTCGATGAGCAGGATTTCGGGCAGCAGGTCGGCGGGCTGCCAGCCCGGCTGCAGCGGGCCAGCAGCGGTTTGGAGCTGCAGCTCTAACTGTGCCGGCTGCGATGCTGCCTGCGGCTGCCAGGGGGTGAAGTGTGAGCGCCCCAGTTTGAAGGAGCGGAAGCCCAGGTCGGCGCCGCCGCTGGTGAGAGTGGGCGGCTCCTTTTGCATTCGCTGGATCACCCGCCGAATACGTTCGCGGCCGATGTCAGCGATCGTGGCATAACCCGCCTTTCTTGCCACCGATTCAGGAGGGGTGGGTTCGGGGAGTTGAACAAGGATAAACTGACGACTCCCGCCATCTTCACGATTCATCTCAAGCATAGCCTGCGCAATGGTGCCAGAACCCGAAAAGAAATCTAAAATATATCCTTCTGGAGCGCCAAGCATAGCTGCTTTCTTCAAAAGATAGACGGGTTTGGGATGATCAAAAACTGCGGCATCCATTAGTTCTCTGACTTCTTTTGTTCCCGCTTCAGTCCTAACATCGGTCTCGTCCCAAATTGTTTTGGCTTTCTGTGTTGAAATCCTACTCTTTTCATAGATATTCCACCCGCCATTTCGCGTTTGTTTTGCTACGATCTGACTTTCAGTTGGATTATCCGACGTGATATTCATACTACTGCGGCTCCTGCCCCAACGCCAACAGCTATCTTCTCCAAGGCTATTTTTTGGATATACTTCAAGTTGATATTCTGGAGATCGTTCTAGTGACACAGATGAATATCCAAAGGCATCTGTTATAGAAGGGTTGACATAGAAAGGATAATAAAGATTGGGACGATTCTGGCGATTAAATTTGGGATTTCGATTCCTTAACTCCCTTGTTTCATATTCGCCTCTTGTGTCTTTATATGGGAAAGTGAAATCGGTTTTAGGGAGATCAAATAGTCCATCTTTCTCAAAGTCTTTGACATAACATAATAAATATTCATGTGTTTTAGCTATTGCTAAATAATCTTGCCCTCCCTTATTTGTTTGAACTATTATTTGAGCTACAAAGTTCTCTTCTCCAAAGATTTCCTGCATAACCTGCCGTAGGTTATGTACTTCGTTATCATCAATGCTTATGAATATAACTCCATCTTCACTCAATAATTGTCGAGCTAATAGTAGACGAGGGTACATCATACTTAGCCAACTGCTATGGAATCTTCCACCCGCACGAGTATTACTAGTCAGACGCCGCCCCTGTTCATCGGCCTGCCCGGTCTGGCGCAGGTAGGCCTCCAGCGGCTGGCTGTAGTCATCGGGGTACACAAAATCATTCCCGGTGTTGTAGGGGGGGTCAATATAAATCAGCTTGACCCGTCCGGCATAAGCCTTGAGCAGCAGCTTGAGGGCTTCGAGGTTGTCGGCTTCAATAAAAAGGTTGTGGGTGGTATCTTCATTGACGCCCAGGCCGGGCTGGGGCAGCAGCGCGCCCTGGGGCGGCAGGGCCGCCAGGCGGCGGGCTTCGCGCTTGCCGGGCCAGGTGAGGCCAAAGTGCTCGGCGGCGGGGTCCTCCAGGTATTCGCCCAGGGCAGTCTGCAGGGCCTCCCAGTCAATCTTGCCATCGGCAAAGGCTTCGGGCACCACGGCCTGCAGCTCCTGCAGGCGGTCTTCGGTGAGGGTAAATGTGGGGCGGAGTTTGGAGAGGGGCATGGTGGGGACCTTTCGGGGGGAAATGGGCGCAGTGCTGATCCGACGGCGCCAGTCTTTTCAGAATTGTAAAACCAAATGGTTACCGTCCGCCAAAGTCGGCGCGTAAATCGCGGGCCTCCAGGGCGGCATCCAGGTTGGCAGAACGCCAGGCTTCTTCTTCGGGATCTGAACTGGCTTCGATAAAATATTTCATTGCAGAGCGCTCGGCCGCGTTGCGCCCACCGCTCCAGGCGTACTGGCGGTATGCACTGCAAGAAAAGCGGGCATCGCAGTTGCGGCAGACATGCGTGCCAAAGCGGATGTTGCGCGTGCCGGGCATCGGCTCGTTCAAGCGGTTGACGGTGGGCGGTCCAAAATGACCGGCCTCAATCTCATCCACCACTTTGCCAAACGCCTGCACGGTTTGATCCACGCGCCAGCGGTCAATCTTGATTTTGACCAGCGGCTGCCACTGACTGAGGGCATAGGCCAGTTCGTCGGGGTCGCCTTTTTCCAGCGCATTACGCACCGCTTCGGGAAAATCGGTGGCAATGATGGCCATCTCATCCAGGCGCTGCTGGCGCAGCTCCTGCCAGATATAAGCATAGACGTTGAGCTGCTGCTCGTAGGTTTCGAGATTGGCGCGCACAAACTCAGCGTTGTGCGTCTTGATATCATACATGATGACGCGGTCATTTTCCCGCACAATATCCACAACGCCTTCAATGCTGTAGTTTGAACCGGTGGGGGTTTCCTGCCCGGGCAAACTTAGCCGGACCTCGGTATCGGTCACGTTTTCGGCCACATCGCGCAGCATGCGCCAGTAGAGCTGCACCTGCAGCAGCGCGGTCCGCTTCACATCCGGGGTGATGGCGTGTCCGGCATCCATCCGCAGTTCGGCAAAATTTTGTTCGAAGGCCTCAAGAATGAAGGCTTCAATTTCCGGGTCTTGGATTGGGTTGCTCATGCTCCATTCCTCCGCTGAATCAATTCGTGGTGCAGGTCTTCCAGGGTGCGGTGAACCAGGCTGCCAAAGAACATGGTTTGCGACCGGGAAGGCACAAAGCCGAACTTCTGGAAGATCATGTACTGGCGCGGGCATTTGAGATAGGCCAGGTAATCTGAGGTGAACGAGTAGGATTTGGGCAGCACATCATCCTTTGCTTCGGCAGGTGGGACCGTCTCCAGATTCAAGCCGGGGATGCGTGGGAAATCGTCACCCGCGAGGATGGATTTAAAGGGCTGGTTCATCTGCTGCCCGGTTCCCCGGTAATGCGCCAGGATTAGTAAGTTTTTAGCCCGGGAGAGCGCCACATAGAACATCCGCATGATGTCGAACTCCGACATCCGATCCAGTGGTTCGCCCGGCGGACGCAACAGGAGCGGGCGGATGATTTTCTCGGACGTTGTGGGACCCCGATTGTCCTTGCGCAGGTTGGCCAGAACGACCACGGGGAACTCCAAACCTTTGGCCTGATGGACGGTCAGGAATGGGATGCGGCCTTTGGGGAAGGGGTCTTCGGTATCTTCCACCTCCGTCTCGCCCAGGCGGTAGAGGGCAAAGAGATAAGAACTGAAGACGATTTGCAGCACCTTGTTGACCAGCAAATCGGCGGTGATGAGTGGAATGCGCTCATCCAAAAAGCGAGCCAGGTACTGGGTGATCAGCCCCAGGTTGGCCACCGGGCCTTCGTCTTCATTGCGCTCGGCAGCGTCAAACATTTGCTTGAAGTGTTCAAAGCCACACAGGCGGTAGAAGATGTCCAGCAGATTCCAGTCAATGGAGGTGACGCGCTTGATCACATACATGAGCGAAAGCGGGCTGCCCTGCTCCAGACGGTTGCGCGTCAGAAAATCCAGGTGCTGGCTGGCAACCAGTTTTTTACCCTGATCTGAAAGGCCGGGGGCTTCGTGGAGGGTGCGCTTCATCTGGGTGGGCTGGTAAGGCGATTTGGAGTCCCAGTGGTTATTTTCGGCCGTCCGGATCAAAATCTCATAATCTGCACGGGCTCTCTCCAAATCGGCGTGACGGTCGGACACATACAGTTTGAGCTGTGGGTCGGCGTCCATCAGAGCCTGGGCGCGATGTTCGGCTTCAGCCACCCAATGCTGATAATTCTCGTAATCGCTGCCAAAAAATTCGGCAGCCGGCGGGCGGCCGATGATTTTCATCAAGAGGCCGAAGACGTCGTACGATTCATCCACCTCGAGGAAACGTGCGGCACGCGGGGCATACACCCGCAGCCCCCGGGCTTCCAGGGCAGCCTTCATACGGCCGACAGGCTTGGTCATTTCCCCGTTGTATTTCAAACTGGGGAACAGGAAGGCAATCTGGTTGGGGTTTTCCACCTTGCCCGTATCGATCAAATTACGGACCAGGGCGGCGATCTCTGCACAGACTGTCTCGGGCTGCCCGGCAGTGCTGGACACCACTGACACCTGGTTGTCTACCCGATGGGGTTGAATGTTTTTATCGGGGACGCGGTAGGTGGTCTGCCCATCTGGCGATGTCCAGTCGGTATGCTGCATGAAGTGTGTATAATGGGCAACGATGTGATTGCGGGAGCGGTAGTTGGTATCCAGCGAGATGCGGCGCGGCGCCCGGGCAAGGTACTGCTGGCAGCGCTCCGGGAACTGGACGAAGTTTTCAACGGTAGCGCCCCGAAAGCGGTAAAGCGCCTGGTCATCATCACCGACCACGCAGAGGTTGTTTGTTCCGGCTGCCAGCTTGAAAAAGATGCGCTCTTGAATGGTATTGGTATCCTGGTACTCGTCCACGATCACATGCTTGAAGACCTGCCCGGAGGTTGGCACCTGCTCGAGAACGCGGTAGGCTTCCTGCTGCAGCAGGGAGAAATCTGTGACCCGCACATCCGGCGAGATGGTCAACGAATTGATGTAGCCGATGTAGAGCCGCAGGAGCAGTTCGACATGCTGTGGGGAAAGACCGAGCTGCTGGTATTGTACGGCAAGGCCGGCATCACCAGCCTGCAAACGTTCCAGAGCCTGCTGCGGGTCTACGCACTCTTCTGAAAAACGGTTGAAGATGGCAATGCAGTTGGTCACCGCGACGTGCTTGGACTGTGAGCTGCTGCCAAAGATGCCATTGATCGTGGCGTTGTCGCCCTCCATCAATCCAGCCTGGCGGACAATTTCAACCCAGCGGCGGTTGCGCGCCAGGTGAAAATACTGCCCCAGGGCATCAATCACCTGAGGGGCGCGGGAACGGTGGCGCAAGCTTGAAAAGTGCCGGCGGTCTGTCAGAATGCGCTGGCAGAGCGAGTGGACGGTGCCGATGTACATCGGGGCCAGGTCATAGGGTTTGCCGTTGTAATTGGTGGCTAGATCGAGCAGGGTGCGCAGGCCTTCTTTGAGCTGGTGAGCCGCCTTTTCGGTAAACGTGCCCAGGAAGATTTCTTCTGGACGAACCCCATGGCAAACAATCAAGTTCACCGTGCGCCAGAGCAGCACCCGTGTTTTGCCAGAACCCGGACCGGCCGTGAGGTAAAGCGGCCCATCCAGGTATTCAATGGCCTGGCGCTGGGCCTCGTTGGGGGTAAAGCCGGCAAACCGCCAGAGCATCTCGAGGCTGAGGGGTTCTTCGGTCAGAATATTGAGGTGGCTTTGAAAATTACTCACGGTTCATGGCCCTCCGGGTAAGCAGGTCTAGCACCTTGCCGCCTGGTTCCAGACTGATGGCGGTGTAATGGTGGGCAAGCGCAATCGGCACCACTGCATTTTCGTAAAGGTCGCTCTCCAGCAGGTTGATCAGCTTGACGGCCTGTGGAAGCTGGGGGTAATTCTCCAATTTTACTTTTTCGCGGACGAACGAGGCGCCGCTTAACTTTTTTGATGCAAATGGGTACGGCAGCCCAATGGAGAAGGAACGTCCGCTGGGGGTTTTGAGGATAAAATCCTGCCCGTAGTAGGTTTCAGACCCAAAGCCATCACTGGATGGATCACGCCCGGGCAGGATGTACTGGTAGCGGTAATCGTCATCAATGGCAAAGATGCGGTTCTTGGACACAAAGCGCTCAATCAAATTGATGTGATCAACAATCTGCCCGGTTTTCTGTAACCCGATCACCAGCAGCGGGTCGCAATTCTTCTCCTGGAGCCGTTTGTTGACCTTGTCCAGCAAGGTCATAAACGAGTGATGCAGCCAGGCCGGGGGGCCAAATACCGCCAGCGGGCCATCAATGAAGAAGGCCATCTTACTCAAGATGAGCGGCGACTGTTTGTAAATCTGGTACATGTAATGGAAGGGGATGAGGTGTTCCAGCGTCAGCATCAGGCGATTGAGGGCCGCCTGGTTTGACTGGTTTTCCTGGATCTCTTCCCAGAGGCGCAGGCAATCGGTGGGATAGACGGGGGACTGACAAAAAGGGCAATGGTGCGCTTCGGGCGAGTTTGGAATTTCAACCGGGCCCTGACCACAGACCGGGCATTTAAAGATCTTGAGCAGGTTGGGGTTGTTGGTGCCAAGTTCACCAGAGCGTTGTGAGGCGAGGAAAAACAAGGTGGCGCGCAGGCTGGTAAAGGGGTCGTTGGGTTTGAAGCGGGTTGAGGGGGAGTCAAACTGATGGTCCAGCCAGGCTCGGAAACTTTCACGCACGGTGCGGTGGTCACCCCAGCGGATGTTGGCACTGGGGATGGTAAAGACAAGCCCCGTGTTGCTGTTCTGCAAATCGGCCACACGGAAGGGATCGACAAAATTGCCGACCCGCAAGGAGCCAAACTTTTCCAGGTCGATCAGCACGGCGCCAATGCGAATATAACCCACTTTGGTGCTGGGGAGTTGGTCGTCAATGCTGGCTTCGTGGCTGCTGCCATCAACCGCGATGACAAAGCGAGGCAGGTCGCCGCCAGCGGGCGGTTCCACAAAGCGCTGGGCGACTTGACGCCCTTCAGCATCTGAAGGGATCTTGAGATAGTCGCACCCTTTGAGGAATTCTGCTACTTCAGGATTGCGGACAATGTCAGAATGGGTCGTTTTGCTGGCAAGTTCACCCGGGTAGGGCATGGCCTATCCTTTCTGATGAGCAGTCACCTGCTGGCGCGCTGCATCGGGATCGAATTTGTCAATTTGAACCGGGACGACGAACGGCCCAGAGAGCGTTTTGACACGGGCGAAACCGACATCCTGGGCGCGGATCAACGAATCGCTAAAATCCTCAAAGTCATAGAACTGGGCCAGCTCTTTGATCTCGCGGGCGTTATTCAGATGAGTGATGAACCAGTTTTCGGTGTTGGCCAGAATGTTGGGATGCACTGAGGAGACTTCCTGGGTGGCATAGACCAGGGCGATCCGGTACTTGGCACCTTCTTTGGCCAGGCGCGGCCAGGTTTCGGTCAGGTCCATGCCTTTGCCGATGAGGTTGTGGGCTTCTTCGATGTAGACCACGATGTTGGGGGGTGTCTTGCCCTGGACGAAGATGTCCATTGAGCTTTGGAAGATGTGGCTGGCGATCTGGCGGCTGATATTTTCTCGGATGCGGGCATCACCTACAGACATATCCAGAATGACGATCTTACCATCCAGGAGGTGACGATAGATCTCTTCGGCCACATCGGCGGTCCGACGCGGGGAGTGGTAGCGGATTGCGTCAGACAGGATGCGGTGACCGGAAATAAAGCCGCCCAAGGCGCTTTTCTGGGCAATCATGTTGAGCAAGTTGAGCAGGGTATCATCAACCCAGTTTTTGCCCGCAGTTGAGCTGGGCAGCGGGCTCTCAGCATTGGCCTCGCGGGCGGCAATAAACCAGCGTTTGGCCTGGTCGGGCGTCAAACCGTTTTTGGGATCGAGGGGGGTATCACCGAGGTGGCGGTTGACGGCAGCCATGACATCTGCGTTCGCAGAGAATTTAATCTTTAAGCCGGGCGGCGGTTGAAATCCGGCCGCATAAAGCAGGGTTCTGTAGGCAGCCACGTTGCGTTCCCAGCGCTTCCATTCTGATATTTCACGCTTATCGGGCTCGTCCAGGCTCATATTGACAAACAGGCGCACATAATCTGTGGTAACGCGTTTGGCGGCTTCCAGTTCCTGTTGAATGATGCCAAAGCCTTCGTTCAGTTGGTCGTAAAAATTTGTGCGCAGCTCCTCAAAGCCGGGCGTCTCCATCATCCGATAGCGCACGGTATCATTTGGATAAATATCAGCCAGGGCACCTTTGTCCTGCTGGTTGGCATTGGCGTATTCTCCATTGATATCGTAAATAATCTGACCGATCTTCGCTCCGCCTTCATCGGCCACCCGTTTGACCACAGACACCAACTGCTTGACCATGTTGGATTTGCCGGTGCGGGTCATGCCCAGGACTGCGGTGCGGCGGGCGAGGAAATCTGATGGGGGCACATGCACCGGGACAATTTGAGCATCTGCACTGCGGCGGTGCAAGCGATCGGTGGACGTGTAACGCACACTGCCAACACGGAAGGGCTTGATTTCGCCCTGGAGGCCCAGCAGCTTTGCATCCTCAATGGCTGTTCGCCGCCGAATGGGATCAACGTAGTTGACAATCGTCTCCAACGCATCACCATGGGGGCGATAGACACTGAGGCGGGAGGCCGTGGCGAACGATTCAATATCGCTGCCGAGCCAAAGATCCCCATCTTGAACAAAGAAGGTGCCCAAGACTCGGCACTTCAGGCCGCCAAACTGGAGCTGATTTTGGGTAATATCATCAATCTTGCGCTGGGTCTCGTCATCAAAGATGCCGGTGCGCTGTTGGCAAAAGTCAATCTTGGTGCGCACCAGATCATCGTCCTGGGGCAGTTTGGAAGAGCCCACCACGCGCAGCAAAATAACCTCGCGGTCCACTTCTTCAACGGAGGCCATTTCGTTTGGGTTGAAGGTGGCTGCAACCAAAAAACAGTTATGGGGGACTCCGAGCGCATTGGCCTTCCACAGGTCATTCGTCATGACGTAGGCGTATTCATAATCAATGGAATAGGTCCAACCGATAAAGTTTTTAGGTTGGATCAGGCTGGGAAGCGGGTCTGCACGAAGGATCTGGTTGATATTTTGCATGGCAGAACTCCTTAGGATTGCGGCGGGTCAGCCCAGAGACCAACCTGTTCGTTCTCAGGCAGCTTGTCGAGATTCGAAAGGAGCACTTCCTGGGCTTTTGATCGGGTTGAGGCAATGGGCAAGCTGTAAATGATTTCAATAATGTGGCGCTGGGTTCCGTTTGTTTTCTTTTGAAGGGCACTTCCGTATAACTTTTCAACTTCTGCCACAGAGTCATAACTCAACAGCCATTTATCTGACAGGGCGACT
>Ga0116172_10001629_pt1 | contig 20477 bp, 19 predicted proteins | sample AD_UKC083_MetaG_FD_89799 | JGI IMG/M metagenome (GOLD analysis project Ga0116172, IMG submission 89799) | Active sludge microbial communities of municipal wastewater-treating anaerobic digesters from USA - AD_UKC083_MetaG | ecosystem: Engineered > Bioreactor > Anaerobic > Digestate | place: USA... | reverse complement strand
GTGTTTACATAGAGGAGCTACGGGTAGGCAAAGGTAGCCATAACCCAATCTGTGCAAAAGAGCGATTCGGCTCTTTTCAACACAAGGAGGTCATTATGACAAGAATAAACCTATTAGTAGCAAGAGCTGTGCTTTTAGGAATCTGCATCTGGTGCGTTTCTTCCGGCAGTGTATGGGCGGAAGAAATCAAAATATCGGTAACCGCGTACACGTTGAAGGAGTGTTTCCACAACCAAGGCGTAACCGCCTCCGGAGAACCCGTCAGACACGGCATCGCGGCCGTCTCGCGGGATCTGGAACGAAACGGTTTGCCCTTAGGGACCAAAATTCAAATCGGCGATATGGGGACTTTCGTCATCAAAGACCGGATGAATCGCAAGAAAAAGGGAAACATCGACATTTACATGACAAGCTACAAAGACGCATTACAATTTGGAAAACGGAAATACACATTGGTTCGAAAGCCGAAAGCGTCCGCGCTTCCGGAGAATCATAAGCAGTATGTCCTGGTTTTGAATTAAAAGCGTCCGTCACGGCACGTGGCCGTTCGGGGGTATGTGCTCCTCACCCCCGAACGGCCCTTTTTTTTTAAAAAGGGGACGGTTCCATTTTTCATTGACCGGCTGACCGTCAACCGATAGAATGCTCTCCAATGATTCCTTCTCCGGAGGTCGTCCCTATGCGCAAAATCTTTGTCCTGGCTTTCATGGCCGCAAGTCTTGTTTTCGCCGCAGGCCGGATCGCCGACGCCCGCGATCTTTGCTGCATCGGCAAAACGGAAAAACAGATCCGCGGCGTATGCGTAGTCACAAATTTTCAGGAAGGCCGCATCTGCATTGAAGAAATCCAGAAGGAGGAGACCCCCAAATCCTGCTGGGGCGTGTCCGGCTGCTACCAGCTCAAGGACCTGGGCAACGCCAAAATCGGCGACCATGTCATCGTGACGGGCTGGCGGGCCGGCGACATGAAATGCTATCAGGGTCCCAACTGCGGCAAGGTCGTCGTCACGAAATGAACAAAAGTGTTTTCGTGAAGACGAAGCGAGGATTTTCCCTTCACAGGACAAGGGGGTGCATCCGCTTGCCCTATGAGATATTCAGTTCATTCTCATTCCGCCGCAGACGTTGATCGCCTGGCAGGTGATGTTTTTCGCCAGATCGGAACACAGAAAAAGCGCCGTATAGCCGATATCCTCGCCGGACTGAAATCTTCGCAACGGAATAGATTTTCGCAGGTTCTCTCTCAGCACATCCTGAGATTTGCCGGAGTATCTGGACATCTGCTGAATCAGGCCGCCGCCCTGTTTTTCCCCCAGCCCCGTCTCAATGAGCCCGGGGCAGATCCCGTTGACATTAATATTATGCCGTGCGGCCGCCATGCCGATGCTCTGGGTCAGGCCGAGCAGTCCGAATTTCGACGATGAATAATGAGAAAAAAAGTCGCTTCCCATCCGCGAGGAAGCCGAGAGGATATTCACGATTTTGCCTTCCTTGCGCGGAATCATCTGCCGGAGAACCGCCTGGCAGCAGTTATGGACGCTGATCAGGTTGACTTCCAGGATGCTTCTGAATTCATCATCCGTCGATTCCATATACGGCTTGTTATAGGATATTCCGGCGCAGTTAATCAGATGATCGATTTTGCCGTCCTCTTGAACGATCCGATCAACCAGCGCGTCAATTTCTTCCTTTTTGGTCACGTCCAGTCCGACAGCCTCCGCCTGCAAGCCTTCCGCCTTTAACTGTCCGGCTTTTGCTTTTGCGTTTTCCATTTCCAGGTCCGCCACATAAACCCTGGCGCCCGCTTTCGCGAAAACATCCGCGATGCCCCCGCCGATGCCCCCGCCGGCGCCCGTGATCAGCGTTACCCTGCCGGTCATGTCTATTCCGATCATCGTCTTTGCCTCCCTTTGATTTACCGGTTACATCCGTTCATGACTGTCAGCGGGTCATCCTCAACCGGCCGTTCGATGATTTTGAAGGCAGCCCTGACAGGATCGGGGTTGCCTTCTTGTCTTTACGCTGGTTTATGTCCGCACGTTGCCCGCAGCACGTTCAGGACGGGAAGAAGCGTACAAACCGAACTGCACAGTGAAGTCCGTCGCCTCAACCACCGGCCGGATGTTGCGGCTCACCTTTTCCATCCTCACGATGCCGTAACGGGCCATCGTCTTGAGCGTCCGCGAAAGGTTGCTGCTGCTCCTGCCCGTCGCCGCTTCCAGTTCCTTGAGAGATTCGGGCTTCCGTTCCAGAATGATTTTCAGCAGCAACTGGTTTTCGTTGCTGAGGACCTGCGCCATGGAACGCACCGACTCGAACCAGACCTTGGGTTCACCGGGCTGCGGACGGTATTCTCCGCGGGCGATGGCCAGGGATCGCTTCTTGTAATCCTGATAGGGCATGATGCCGATGTGGAGCACTTTCTGATTCATTTGTATTTCCTTCATGGTTATCCGAATTATCACCAGATGATAATTGATACAAGGTTTTTTATTAGATCGGATAATGGAATATCCCTGCCGGCAAGCGGTCATTTCAGCCAACATGACCTTTTCAACAAAGGCTGAAAGTTAGAAAACCAGTGAAACGGGATGGAACCGGTGCGGTGAATAACGGCAGTTTCTGCCGCAAAAAATGCGGAGATTCTTCTTGATTATGCGGTGAATAAGCGGCATAATACCTCGCAAAGAAACAACCTGGAATCATGAACTACATCTACGACAAAAAAGACTGGCCCAGAATGACCTGGGACCACGAACGGCTGGCAGGGCAGCTTGCCGGCGTTCGTCATCGTCAGGGCCGGCTCATCGGCCGTATGGAAGGTCTGGGCTTTTCGCTCCGCAATGAGGCAGTCCTGCAGACCCTGACCGAGGATGTCCTCAAATCCAACGAAATCGAAGGCGAAAAGCTGGACAGAGATCAGGTTCGGTCGTCCATCGCCCGCAGATTGGGGCTGGACATTGCCGGACTGGTGCCGGTGGACCGGCATGTCGAAGGAGTGGTCGAAATGATGCTCGACGCCACCGGAAATTATGCCGATCCGTTGACCGAAGAGCGTCTTTTTGCCTGGCACGCGGCATTGTTTCCGACCGGCCGCAGCGGGATGACCAGAATTGCGGTCGGGCGCTGGCGCGACGAGCAATCCGATCCCATGCAGGTGGTGTCCGGGCCGATCGGCCGGGAGAAGGTTCATTATCAGGCCCCTGAGGCCAAACGCATTCCCAGAGAGATGCATGCCTTCCTGAAGTGGTTGAACGGCCCCCATTCCATTGATCCGGTTTTGACGGCAGGGCTGGCTCATCTCTGGTTTGTGACGATCCATCCTTTCGAGGACGGCAACGGCAGGATTGCCCGGGCGATTGCCGATATGACCCTCGCTCGTTCGGAAAACAGTTCGCAGCGGTTTTACAGCATGTCGGGGCAGATCCGTATGGAGCGAAACGCCTATTACGATATGCTGGAGAGAACCCAGAAAGGCGGCCTGGACATTACGCTTTGGCAAGATTGGTTTCTGGGCTGTCTGGATCGCGCCATTGAAGGCTCGGAGCAGATTCTGGCCGGCATCTTCCGCAAGGCCCGTTTCTGGGAGGCTCATGCCCGGAAGCCCTTTAATGACCGTCAGCGGGCGATCATCAACCGGCTGTTCGACGATTTTGAAGGCAAGCTTACGTCCTCCAAATGGGCTAAACTGGCAAAATGCTCGCAGGATACCGCCCTGCGGGACATTGACGATCTGGTGAAAAGGGGTGTTTTGGTGAAAGAACCGGGCGGAGGGCGCAGCACGAGTTACTCCCTGGCAGCTATCTGATATTGATCTCTTCGACCACAAGCGCCGCTGCATTGCCCAGATCAGGAAGGGCGTCGAAGGGAAAATCGCCGTCGAACCGGAGGAACTGGAGGCTCTGATTTGCACCAGGCCGAAGGTGGGGTATATGCTGAATGTAGGAAAAGAGAACTTGTGTCTATTCTTATTTGATCGAATGAATTGAAGGTTGCCTGTTGCTATGCAGCAGTGACCTTAGCTCGTTCCGCTTCATTTCGTCACATCACGCCAAGTATCCATCCCTCAACTTTGGCAAGTGTACGTTCTGCCGGAGTCAGCTGCGGCGATAAGAATGTTGATATGCTGCCGTCAAGATCAGCTTGGCGCAACCATCTGGCCACTGAATAGGCGTCGTGCTGGTCCTGGTTTCGATCTTCGCGGGGGAATCCTTGTCTCCACAGGGTGGGATAAACTTCCACGATTGAGGAACGACCTCTCGGAATATCCCATCCATCGAAAGGCCAGAAGTGGATTTTGTCAGGCAGCTTCTGGCGAAGGTATCGCAGCCAAGGTATTCCGGAATGTGTCGATTTGGCCACCGAGCCCTGCACATCAAAGTGAAAGACTGATTTAGCAGAACCGGCTCTTTCTTCTGTCAGGCGTCGCCAACGGGGATTTCCCATGCGGGCGGCGCTATTCCCATTAAGCCCATCCCTGATGAAATCGACATAGATATTATCCTCATCAGTTGGCCAGTGGCGCTGGAAATCGTCGAGGAACGACGGCCAGTCAGGCAGCAAATGGTGAACCTCAAAGTATCGTAAGGGAAAAGAAAAGCCGTGGTCAATACCAACTATCGTGGGGCAATCTTCCTGCAGGCGGTCAACCAGCCATTCGGCAACACCCCTTCTTGTCCAATATTTTCGGGGGCTCGGCGGCGGATAAACTTCCTTTGGTAAGGTCTCCAAATTAGCCGTATAAACCCGTAAACCTTTAAGGCTTGCTGTAGGCGTTTCAGCTCCGGAATAATCGATGCCGATATAACGGTGGAAAAATGACATACTACTTCCTGGTTTACAGTTTAGCGTATTGATTCACCACAGGAGGTGACCTGTCACTCCGCCTTCACATCATCCCCCATTCCCAGTTCACGAAGGGCTGTCTTCGTTTCTTCAATCTTCTGGGATGAGATGCCGGCAGCCTGTTTGACCTCGATGGTCAGGGTAATCTTCATCTCATTGCCGACCGCGTATTTGGAAAGAACCTTCGTATAGAAGTTCATCCACTTTTGCGGAGGAATCTCACCGGACCAACTTATCTTTGTCGTTACGGGTGCTCCAGAGGGGAGCTGGGCTGGCTTCTCCTGAATCTTTTCCGGCTCCTTGGGAACCGGCACATCCGGTTTCCCCTCGGGTTTTATGTCTGGTGTCGGCGGTGGGGGTGCCCCCGCCCGCATTTTGCTCTTGTATGATTCGGCTGTTTCCTTCCCGATGATGAACATGTCATCGGAGATTTCCACATCCTTAGAATTCAGATCACCCCCGTATATAAATGGATCATATCCGTCCCCCTTCTTGCCGACATAGGCAAGCAGCCCGTTGCTCACGCCCCTGGCGATTGTGTCCTTGACGACTTCGGCATTGAGCAGTTTGGGGAATTGCGGGGAAGCAAAAAAGGCGTCCCGGACCGATTTGGTCGACCACTCCATAAAGGCAGGCGGCCAGTTGCGGGTCAGGAAATTCGGGCTGATGCCCTCTTCCACGTCACCATCCTGGCGAAGGCGGTTCAGGATGAGAGTCACCATGTTCTCCGCGGCGCTGGAATGAACCAACCCTAAATCAATTGTCCGCATCTTATTTTCCTTGCTCAGGAGCAGCAGGTTCTTGTATGTCCGCCACACCGATTCCCGCAGGTCGCGCTGGGCTTTTTTTAGATTTTCGGCAAGCTGACGCTTTTGCGCTTCATCGAGTTTCAGCGTGTCGGCATCGTCGTCAATCGCTTCCCAAGCCAACAACTTCCTGGCTTCATCGCGCAGCATGGCCGTCGTTTCCGGCACGCACCAGATCAAAGCGCTTTTGAACGTCCTCGCGGAGGTCCCGTATTCCTTGGTCATGGCTTCAATGGACTGAGTCAGTTTCCCATTGTCCTGCAAAGACTGTTCGGGGGCTGCGATGACAAAGGTCAAAACGGGCCGGTCCGGGATCTGGCCGCTCTTTTCGGGGAAATACACCGGTTCAACACCTGCCCCGGCGCTGAAGATTTTTTGCACCTCCGTCCGGACGCACTCTTTGATCTGCTGATCCTGGATCGTCGCCCGTCGGTCGGCCAGGAGTTTGTTGAGATTAGGAGTGAAACTGAAACGGTACCGATTCTTCTCTACGGTGAGGAAGTAGCAGTTGGCTGCCAGCGTCTCCAGGACTGTTTCGACGTTCCCGATATCGAGATCGGGTTCGGCTACGCCCAGGCGGATTTCCGGCACCGTGGCCTCGGCCCTCAACTGCCCGCCGTTGGACTCGAAGAAAATGGTTGTGGCTGCCTTTCTATGAAGGCGCGCTTTTTTGATCGCCTCTACCGCCTCCTTGTCCATCTGGGTGGTGAAGGATTCCTTCTTGCCGCAGATGTCCGCAGTTACGGCTCCCTCCAGTCGCGATTCTCCCAACTGCTCAAAGACCGCCGCCCGGAAGAGGGGATCATCGAGCGGCGCCGTTCCCAGGGTGATCAGAGGATCCCGATGTCCCCCCTTGTAGCCATCCTGATAAGCCCTCGACACCCAGAGGGCGAGCAACCTCAAAATGCCGCGGGTCCGCTGAAACCGTGGCAGCATCTGCCACTTCCGCTCGAAGACGGACAGGACCATCGGATGAAAGGGATAGGCGGCAGCGAAGACATCCCGCGCTTGATCGACTGGGAAAAGGCCTGGGATTTGATTCCGGTGTTCGATGACCCAGTCGGCATACTCGCCTACTGTCTTTTTGCCGTCATCGGGCAGACCACCCCACTCGAAGAGCCGGCGGCGGATAATCTCCGATGTCTCCGACTCCGCCGACATGATGACCGCTTTGCCCAACCGATTCAGTAAATGTTTGTAGCGTTCATAGTCGCCTTGATCTTCCGCGTTCATCTCTCCTTCCGACGCCGGAATGGAAACGGCCAACACGGCCTTGTCCTCGCCGCGGATGGTTTCAGAGAGGTTCTGGAGGAAGTCGTAGAATTGGGCCGCCAGGCCGCTTTTCCTGTTGCGGCTGACGTAATTCATCAACTCGTCGAGCAGAATAACGCAAGGAGCCCCTTGGGGAAGGAATCGCCGGATGACGTCGCCGGCAGGCGCGGTGAGTTTTTCATCGTGCTCGGCAACAGCGGAAAACCCTTCCACGCCGCCCAATTGAAAAGCGATCTCTCCCCAGGGCGTCTTTCTGAGGGGCGTTCCGTCATTACCACCCCGGCCGGTAATGGAATCGAACTCCGTTCCGACAAAGATGGCCGTCGCCGCTTTCGGCACCTTCTTGACGTCCGCCTTGGCAAGCAAGCCCGTGACGCCCGCCCAATCTCTTGCTTCGTTTCCCTGTGTCGCCAAGTGGTAGAGCAAGGTGAGGGCATGGGTCTTTCCCCCGCCGAACTGTGTCGACATGTTGAATATGGGCGAAGTCTCCGTCTTGATCCCCGACAACCGGCGGAGCACCTCCGCTGCCAGGCCAGACAGGCTCTGCGTCAGGTAGGTCCGTTCAAAGAACCGTTCCGGATTCTGGTAATCCACCGGCGCCCGCCCATCGCGAACCTGATCGAGATGAACGGCAAATTCAGACGCATCCAAGGGTTTGCCCTCGCGCAAGTCCTCACGCGGTGACACAACTTTAAACCAGGGTTTCAGTGCCATAAATCATTCCTCGTTAGATCTTATTATCTCTAAAATCCCAATCCCTTTTTCCTGGCCAGAACGCCGTCCACCCAGCGTTTCTCATCCACGTTCGCCGGATACAAGGCCGAAAGGGCCTGGGCCAGGCGCCACAGACGCGAATCCCGACCGATACCTTCCTCGACAAGAAATCGCTTCAGCGCCTCGGAACGGCCTGCCGCGAAAAGGAGCATGCTTTGATGGAGTCGGTCGAGGACAGTGCGTCCGGTATCCTGCGCGGCCATGGTCCCGATGGTCTCCCTTTCTTCGATCTCCGTCATCTCTTCCATGAAGTCGAAAGCGGTCTGACCGTCGCGTTTCTTTTTCCCCTTCCTAGCCGGTGCTTTCAATCCTTCCTTTTTGAACAGGTATGCGGCCCGTTCTGCAACAGGCAGGAGCCGGGCGGTGTCTCCCCTGATTTCGACCGTCGCGGTCAAATTCTCCAGGTGCGCCCCCAGCCCTTGGGCGATCTTCCGGGCCGTATCGTATTCCAGAAGATAGCCGGTAGTCACTTGCGCTTCTTCACCGTTTTCGCCGTCGCCATTGCCCCCGGTGGAAAGCGTCCAGAGCCACATGGCCGTCAGGCGCGCGTCTTCCTCGAAGCCCGTCGCATCAGCCCCCGAAAAGATCATGTTCAAGGCCTCCCTTGCCACCGCCGCCCAGACGTTTTCCAGGTATTCCCTTAAAAGTACGGGCTCACCGCTCGCCTTTTCGACGCGCGGGTAACGGGAATAGATCTCCAGGGCCGGACCCAGACAGGCAAAGATGGCGTCGGCGCCGACGACGCCTTCGCCGGCGAGGCGTGGCATCCACGCGTGGATGCGCTTAGGGAGTTCCTGCAGGACATCCCGCCAATCGCCGATGTCTCTCGTCTTCAAAGCACCTTCCTGATCCTCCCGCGGCCGGACAATGAGGTGGACAGAAGACCCCAGGGCCGCCGACTGATTGGCTCGCATGCGCGAAGCCCGTTCCGTGTCGATGGGCCAGGAGGCCGTCACAATGAATCCGGCGTCGATGACCGCGCCGAGCAGCGCTTCCCAGGCGGCAGTGCCCTTGTGGGCGAAAACGATCGCGCCGATGCCGTCGGGCCGGAGAATCCGCCTTCCCTCCCGGAAGGCCGCCGTCATCCGTTCCTGATAGGCCTCCGGTGTCTGTTCACCCCGGCCGTCTTCCGGGGCGTAGGGATTGACGACGATCTGATCGGCCTTCGGCGTCAGCTCCGTTTGGAAGAGATCGGGATGATCGGCCCCGATGAAGCGTTTGAGCCAGACGTAACAGAGATCGGACAGGTCGGCGTAAGGGACGACGTCGTAGTAGGGCGGATCGGTGAAGAACAGGTCCGCACCGTCGTCCGGCAGAGGTATATTGATGGCGTTGCCCTGGAGGACCGTGGCGGCGCTCTTGCCGAGATGAATAGCAGCGGTTAAACTTTCTTCTGCTTTTTTGAAGGCAAATTCAAGACCACCCGCATAATGAGGCGTCAGGGGATTTGCTTCCGCATAATCCCAGCGCATGGCAATGGCATTGCCGGTGATGAAACACGAGATCATCCCCTCCGAGAGCCACGTGCTCATCGTGGTCCAGTAGTGGACGCTGTTGCTGATCCCTAAGGCCAGGGCCGTCCTGACGTCTTTGATGAACGACGCATCATGGCCTTCGTTCTTCAAAATGACTGCATAATCCCGTAGGATGTCGGCCAGGGTGTGAAGGGCCAGTTTCTGACGGTCCGAAAAGAGATCGCCCCAAGTGGAGATGCCGTAATGGGGCGGCACGTGCAAACCATAAGTCAATACAAATGGTTCCGTCAACTCCGCTGCTTTACCCTTGCTGACCGACTCTTTCCACGCCCGCGATGCGTCCTGAAACGCCTTCCGGTCCGCATCGTTCGCGTCGAAGTAGTCCTTGCCCTGACGTTCACCGATCGGAACGGCTACGCCGAAGAGGCGATGGCCCATCCGACCGGCCTTGCCCTGCCGTTTGACACCGGCCTTTTCCGTGGTGAAACCGCAGACCGGGCAAACGGCCGCGCCACCGCCCGCCGTCTTGATGAGCCCTTTGGGAATGGTCTTACCCTTGGCGATGTGGATATCAACGGTCTTGTCCGGTTTCCCGATGATCTCGATCCAGGCCTTTCGCGCGCCACCGGCGATGGTGGTCTGGGAAATAAGCGGGATGACGGCGCCGCACCCCGGCCCCTCGCAGGTCACGGTCCGCGCCCACAGCCAGGCGATGGGCGTCTTCCCTTCTTTCTTCGGGTAGTAGCGGACAAGACGCTTTTCCGCTTCCTCCTTGATGAAATCGGTCCCCTCGCGGAATTTCTCCAACAGGGCATACCCCTGCCGGGGCACCGATTCCAACAGGGTACGCAGCACCACGTTGGCCACGGGATTCAGATCCAGGGCGATGCTTTCACAGCCCAGCCGCAGGGCCTCGCCGGGAATGGCGCCGTTACCGGCAAAGGAGTCGAAAACGACGGGGGGATTTTCCGGATACGCTGCCTTGATCAGATGGATTGCGGCCGTCCGGTATGGGGCGGATGCCCCCATCTCCCATTCAGCAAAGTCGCCGACGAAACGCAAGAGCGCTGTTCGCAAATCGGCCGGGTCGTCAGGTTTGGACTTGTATCCCAGTGGGGTCAAGACAGCCGCTGCCTTCTCGATAAAGGTTCGTGGACAATTTGGATCGCCCGGATCGGGCAGCAGGGACGCCAGCGTGACGGCCCGGCAAGCCCCCCAGGGTCGCCTGGCCCACCAGATATGCAGGTGCCAGGGATGGCCGCTGCGCAGATTCTTCTCCTGCCGGGCATGCTCGCTGATCTTCTTGATCGGCAGATCAACCTCGATAAGGCGTTTGGGATCCGTATTCATTTTATCAAAGCCTCTTACGTCCAAGGTAAAAGAAATTTGTTAACCTTCTTAATGATGATCTTATCGAAAATTATCCTAACATTCTCGCCATATTTAGAAATATTGTCGGGATTCTGATCGAAGGCATATATTCTATATTCCCAAATGCCTTGGCCATCCGAATAAAACGGCACTTTGTATTTGCGCCATCCACCTTTTGCAAGATCACTGACGTGAACAAAACGGCGTGCAACTTCGTATTGCTGCGGGATGATATTCAGCTGCATATTTGCCACCATGTATCCTGGAATGGTTTTATTGACATCAAGCTTTAGAAGTATCAAATCTTTCGTTATTTCTTGTGGTTTTGAGAACCCCATTCCTTTGATTGTGAAAGTAGCGGTATATAATCCAGGTTCGGTAGGATCTGTCATATATGGTCCGTAGATTACTGAAGCCCCTGCGCCACGCCCAACGGGGTCTCTTGTCCATTCCCATAGTGGGTGCTTAACGCCCAACCCTTCATAATCACTTTTGTTGGAAATGCGCTTTCCATGATGATGTAATAATTGACCATCCATTTCATCAGGTTGTCCTTGATTGATTTCCGGGGCACACAAGTAAGTCCCCTTTTGCTTCGGTATCATTCGAAAGAGTTCAATACAGAGCCTTACAATGAAAAAAAGGACCACGCCTATGAAGCCGCCTACGGCAGCACCCACAGCCGACAGAAACATTGGATCTTTCATGATATTTTCGAGCATCTTATGATCACCTTCCGTTATGTCGAGGCTGACTTAATAATCATTGCCGCATTTAGATGATAGTGCTCTATCTTTACAAGCGGTTCCCAACCCAGGCGCACGGGGTCCTGAATGGGGTGGATCTCCGGCGTCGCGGCACAGTTATAGACCACGTAGAGCCAATAATCCTTCTTCAGCCTTTCGGCGGTCTTGTATTCGTTGGTGGTCAGCGCGACCTCGCCGATGGCGGAGCGCCCCTTGACCTCGATGAACCGCACCTCGATGGCGGTCTGGGGGTCTTCCGGGTGCGGCCTTCTGGAGATGAGGTCGAACCCGCGGTTCTCCAGTTCCACGCTGGTGACCTGCCGTCCCTGTGCCTCTTCGTGGGCAATGACTGCTTGTACCGCAATTTTCTCGATCTCGTCATCGCGGACAACCGACCGGATCTCCGGTTTCTGCCGTTCCGGATGCGGCAACACCCAGGACCGGCCGAGGTGCTGGATATCGGTGATTGTGCAATGGCGCTCCTGCCGAAGTTCCTCGCGCCGCCGTTCAAGCCGGGCGTTGAGTTCAAAAAGGCGATCCTCTGTCGTTTTGATGTTGGCGGCAACAAGCGGGCTTGTATCGCCTGCCTGTTGGCTTTCCAAAAGTTCCGCCATGCGCAGATTCTGCCGGTTGATCAGTTCGTTCAAGCTGATTTCGATGTGACGGGAGATAACCTCAGTTTCTTTCTTCCTTTGACAATCGATCTCCCCAAGGAATGGGGTTAGGGCTTTGTGGATGAGTTCCTGTTCGACCGCATCGCGTGCAGGTAATACCGTTCCGTCGGGTGTAGGGGTTGACGCCGGTGCGGGGCTAAGATCCAGAAATATCGTCGGCTGGCGAATGGCCAGGGAACCGTTCATGTCGGCCTGCACGACAAAGAGGCGGCGGTGGAGGACATTGCCCCGCCCATCGCGGATCGCAGCGGAAAATACATCCAGCCTGGCCGGTTCCGAACGATGGACGTCATAAAAGATCGCTCCGCGGCGCAGGTCGTTCTGCACACGGTAAAAGACATCCTCGCGGACGGCTTCAAACAGGGGATGCCCCGGCGTTACCCATTCTAAGGTGGGATCGTCGGTGAGGCGCTTCCTATCGAAGGCAATTTGTCGGTATTCCCGACCCAGTTTTCCGAATTGGGGTTCCAACTGTTCGCCGATCGGCCAGAGGGTCCGGGGCACCCGCCCGATGCGGTAGATATGGCCGCCTTTGGCCGTTTCCCGCGGATGGATGCCGGCGATGGGGGAGGCCTGAATGAAGAAGTCCTCGATGACTTCGGGGACAAGCCGCCTCTCCTTCGCCTCTGCCGATTTGCCGACGATGGCGGAAAGGTTGAGCTCTCGCTTGGCCAGCCCTTCCAACGTCGATTGAGTGATGCTGCGGAATCGCTCCGTATCGATATCCTGGATGATGCGATTCTTGATGACCTCCTCGGTGAGGTTGTGGGCGTACATGTCTCTGAGCATCCGCTCCAGCATGTTGGACGGGAAAACATCGCCCAGGACGTTGAAGATCTTGCCTGTTCGCTTCGGGTCGAGGTCCTCCTCGATCTTTTCGATCCGCTCGAAGAGTTTCTGGAAGACGCGGCCTTCTCGGGTGTTGGTGGAAACGAAGTTCAAGACCAGGCAGTCCTTTTCCTGGCCGTAGCGGTGGATGCGGCCCATCCGCTGCTCCAGCCGCATGGGATTCCAGGGGATGTCATAGTTGATCATGAACCAGCAGAACTGTAGGTTGATGCCTTCGCCAGCGGCCTCCGTCGCCACCATGACCTGGCAGTCTTCCCGGAATTCCCTCTCTGCGTAGATTCTCGTTTCCGGCGTATCGCGGTCGCCGATCTTCATGCCGCCGTGAATCTGGGTGACGGTGAGATGCCATTCACGCAGCTTTTCGACGAGGAAATCGAGCGTGTCTTTGTGTTCGGTGAAGATCAGGAGCTTCATCCGCGGATCATTGAAGACGTTCTGTTTGATGAGCTCGTCCCGAAGTTTGACCAGTTTAGATTCGATCTCCCGGCTTTCAAGGTGCTTTGCTTGGACGATCAGTTTCCCGAGCTGAAGGATTTCTTCCTTAAGGGCGGCTGGATCGACAGAAGCGACCACGTCTTCCAGTTGCGAGATGATCTCCTGCCGTTCCTCTTCAGGAAGATCGTCAAAGTCTTCCGGCAGCTTCTTGAAGATCTGTTCCTGACGATAGCCTTCCGGATCGGCGAGGATCTTTTCCCTCTTTTCCTTCATCCGCTCCAGGGTGCGCCGCACGGCATGGATGCTGGATGCGAAACGGCGCTGCAGCATGGCCATCGTGAACCCGAGGGCGCGTCCGCGGGCGGAATCATCGGCGGCCGCCTTGATGGATTGATCCTCCACATACCGGGTAAGGGCGTCGTAGAAATCCCACTCCTCTTCATCGATCTGAAATTCGATGGTTCGGACGGTTCGGCGCGTAAAGAGCGTCTTGACCTGGCCGGTATCGGGATCCGGGAAGGTCACCAGCGCTTCCTTGACGCGGCGCAGGTAGAAAGGTGCCTCGTGCGCCAGCATGGCCTCTTCAAGGCTCTTCACATCCCCGTAAACATCGCGGTCCAAGAGTTCCAGAAACAGGCAGAAATTGTCGGGATCGCCCTTGTGCGGCGTGGCGGTCATCAGCAGGAAATGGTCGGTGATCTCCGAGAGGGCCTCGCCGAGTTGGTAAGCCAGGGTCTTCTTTTCCGCGCTGTAGGCGCTCATCTTGTGAGCTTCATCGACGATGATGAGGTCCCAGTGGCTTCGCAGAAGGCTGTCCTTGGCATCCTCGATGCGCGAAACCCAAGAGAGGGAGGTAATGACCGCGTTTTTTTCCTGCCAGGGATTCGAGCCATAGTTGGCCCTCAGGATGTCGCTCCGGATGACTTCGAAGTTCTCGCGGAATTTGTCCTTGAGTTCTCGCTGCCACTGAAAAGAGAGATTGGCCGGCGTCACGATCAAGATGCGTTTGACCAGGCCGCGAATTTTAAGCTCCTTGATGAGGATACCGGCCATGATGGTCTTGCCGGCGCCGGGATCATCGGCCAGGAGAAAGCGGATCCGGGGAAGTTTCAGAAAATAGTCGTAAACGGCTTCCAACTGGTGGGGAAGAGGATCGACGCGGGCGATGGAGAGGGTGAAGTAGGGATCGTATTCATAGGCCAGGGCCAACCGCAAGGCCTCGATGCCCAGACGGAAATGCTTCGGGTCGCCGTCGAAAGGCTCCTGTTCGGGGGTGGCTTCGAGTGTGGCAAGTTGTTCAGGACTAAGGACGGGATCGTGAACTTTACCAGATTTAAGTCCTTTGCCGATGAGCTTGATGGATTCGCCCAGCGGTATGGTCGTGATCACCTGCACCGGTTCGGGGAAGATGGGGCCGTAAACGATAACGTTGGGTTTCAGTTGATCTGCCTGCATTGGGCTTACCTTCTGAGTAACTTCACGGCAAGTTACTCCTCGACAAAGCTCCACCCGAGTGGAGTGATCCGCTATTTTGAATTATGAGAGAATTTAATCACTCTCCACATCCGAGTTGATTAGCAGTTGCCACCGGTTATCCTTTCTTGCTCCTTTGATTGGCTGAGACGGATCGAGCCTCGCCGGCAGGGGCTTCTGATCAGCCACCCATCGGGATAAGGCTTCCACGTTGGTGTGTCCCGCTTTCTCCATTAACCAGCCGAGCCGCTGGGCATAGGCCAGATTCCCGTCTTTTCTCGCGGCATCCTGTATTTTTTTTGCGTCTATTGTCTCGCCCAGCTCCTGAAGGACAGTGATGACGCGGTCCAGACCACCGATGGACCGCGAATAGCGGATGAGATCGAGGGCGGTAGCCTCTGGTGTGGAGACGGCAATATACCCGGTCTGTACCTTCATTTGAGTGACCGGTGTGGCGTCGAAATTGGTTTTGAAAAAGAAGCGCAGCGCCAGGTTTTTTTTCTGAATGCCACGCTGAGGCGCCGTGGTGACAACCTGGAATTGTTGCGGTTGCTGATGGGCTGCTCCATAGAGGGCCGCAGCAGTCAGAACGCCAACATAATAGGGCTGCTCCAGATAGGCCATGAGATCGGCAATAAACCATTCCGCAGGTAGTACACCGGCGGCACGGTATTCCAAGGGGACGACAACAAAAAAACCGCTTCGGATACGCACGATTCGGGTCTTTTTCGCCAATCGCGAGGCGGCCTTCCGGAAGGCTTCCTCGGTCATTTTTAGACTTTTAATCGCCTCTTCTCTGGTGAAGAAATAAAGACCCTCTGCCTGCCGATCATCGATCCATGAGGCAAGATCCTTGGGAGATGTGTTGATATTCTTTGAGGGCATATCATCATCCGGTTAGATTTTTACAGATAAGACCACAAAAAGACCGAGTTTGCAAACAATAACTTGAGGAAAATTATGTTTGACAGCGCCTGGTTTAAGAATGTTCGTGTTTGAGTACCCGAGGCATGCGAAAGCCGTCATTTCTAAACTGACGGCTTCGAAAAATAAATTGTTTACATTTTGTGCGCGAACGGGTGGAAATTCTCCCCGGATCGCTTCCAAACGTCAACTCAACCCGTAAAGATCTGTCACATGGATAGAATTACCAGCAAATAATGATAATTGCAGGTAATATTATCCCTCTCCATGTAACGGCGGATGGCGGCGTTGATGCTGCTCTGATAGCCCCGGCCCTTTGTTTTGAAGAAGTCCACCACGTCGGGATCGAGCCGAAGCGTGATCTGTTTCTTCTTGCCGGGCCAGAGGGTCGCTTCCGCAAAGAATTCTTCATCGTGCTCGGGCGTATCGGAAAGATCGATGTCCCGGTCCTTCATGGCCTTAATCTTTGCCCAGTCTGTCCTTGATCGCTTTTTCATATCTTGCGCGCGTCCCTCATATAATCGGGACATACAGGGTAGGCAACGAACTTAATGAAACCTATGTAATATTAACCTCTAACCGTTTTCCGAGCGCTTTGGCAACCCGATCCAAAGTAGACAACTTGATGTCTTCCGCGTGGTTTTCGATTCTTGAAATCGCCGTCTTCCGGGTTTTGAGACGAAGGGCCAGTTCCTCCTGAGTCAAGCCCGCGGATTCGCGAGCCTGGCGGAGAACAACTCCGATCTTGAATTGCTCGTAGCCTTCTTCGAAACCCTCCGCAAATTCCTTATCCGTTTTTTTTCGTTTCGCGATATATTTTTTCAGATCACTCATCTCTTTCATCCTTTACGATTCAAATAATCACGCCGATAGTTTCAGCTCTTTCTATTTCCTGTCTGGGTGTTTTCATGCTCTTCTTCTCGAAGCCGTGGGTCAGTATGACCACTAAACGACTGTCAAAGAAACACAATATCCGATAAATATTGGAAGCATATTGGATTCTGCATTCCCATATGTCCTCCGTGCCGATCAGTTTTTTGAAATAGATGACCGGCACCATCTCCAGGTCCTCCAGCAGACGGAGTACCCAAACCACTTTTTGAGCCGCCTTGCCGGGCAACTCATCGAGAAAATCCTGAACGGGGCATTTCCCGTCCACTGTCCGATAGAAAATGATCGTTCTCTTCATGGCCGTATGTTAACCTGCACGTTAACTTTTGTCAAGGTGATCTTTGCAGGCGATCTTGACGATAATCTTTTCATGGAGACTTACTGTTATTTTTTCATGTTCCCAATAGCCCGAAATATTTCCTGACTGATGATACCGCATGGATTGCTTGGTGTTATCCGGGGAGAGAAGCTCTCGCGCGCCTGCCTGCAAGTGAATTTTTGATTTTGAATGGCAGAGAATACGGATGCATGATATAAGTCTCCAAAACCCTTGAATGATTGACCGCCTTGTGAAACGAGGGAATTTGTATGCTCATGCAGGATCGCTCTGCCCCGGAATCGATATCGCTTCTGCTAAAGCCCGCATCCGGCCTGTGCAACCTGGCCTGCGACTATTGCTTTTACCGGCGGACGAAAGCGCTTTATCCCGGAAACGAAACCAAGATGACCCGCAAAATTTTGGAGACGGTCATTCGAAAAACCCTGTCCGTCGATGCCCTCTTCAACAGTTTCTGCTGGCAGGGAGGTGAACCTCTTCTGATGGGGATCGATTTTTTCCGGGATGTCGTGGCCTTTCAAAAAAAACACGCCCGGCCCGGTCAGATCATTGAAAATTCCCTGCAAACCAACGGCCTGCTGCTCGACGCCGCGTGGTGCGAGTTTCTCCGCAAAGAAAACTTTCTGGTCGGCGTCAGTCTCGACGGCCCGCCGGAGATTCACAACGTTTACCGGAAAGACTACGCCGGGCGCGGCAGCTTTGACGGCGTCATGCGGGGCATCGGGCTGATGCAGCAGCACGAAGTCTCTTTCAATATCCTTTGCATGCTCACCGATCAAAATATCCGATCGCCTCTGGAATTGTATGATTTTTTCTTAAGCAAGGGTTTTTCATTTCTTCAATTCATCCATTGTTTTGAAACGAACCCGCAGACGGGCGAGCTGATGCCCTTTGCCGTGCGCGCGGAAGAAACGGGCGAATTCTATATCCGGCTGTTCGACGCATGGTTTGAAAAAAACTTCTATGATGTTTCCATCCGGTTTTTCGAAGACCTGCTGTTGTATCTTGTGGACGGGGTCAAGGACTCGTGCTGTTATCAGCACTCCTGCTCCAGCTACCTTGTGGTCGAGCACAACGCAGACTGCTACCCCTGCGACTTTTTCGTATCCGGGGAGTGGAAAATCGGCAATCTGCTGGAAAGCCGGCTTCTGACCCTGATGAACAGCGCCCGGCGGACCGCTTTTGCCCGGCTCAAGTCCGACCGGCCGAAGGAGTGCAAAGACTGCTCCATTGCTTCTTTTTGCATGGGCGACTGCACAAGGTTCAGGTTCCGCGGGGATTCGGGCGATCAAAGGGTCAGTGAATACTGTGCAGCTAATCAAATGGTTTATCGCCATATCGAGCCGCATCTGCCCGAAATCAAAAAACGCGTTGCCGCTTTCCGCAGCGGGCGAAGGGAAGAGCACCTGAAAACCGGTTGACATAAAAAGGGGATTGCTCTTATACTTCCACACGCTTTGAAGGAAATCGAACAGCCGCGATTTGCGGCTTTCGGCGGGAGAAAATAATCTCCATCCTTGACCGTGGATTTTTTAAGGACCGTTCCATGGAGCAAAAGCCGGTATTTCAGCGCATCGTTATTCCCGCAGCGGCGGTTCTTGCGCTGATGATCGTCTCGATCAATCTTTACGATGCAAGCCGCTGGTGGAAGCCTCCGTTCCTTCAAACCTTTTTCATCCATCTTTCGGCGCTGGGCATGTTTGCCGGCATCTGGCTGGGCGCCATGATCGGCAATACGCTGGCCTTCTTCAGGGGCGCAACCTTCGGCGAGCGTCTGCTGGTCTGCCTGGCGACCCCGATCGTCTGGGATGCCAAGGTCCTTTCCGATTTCATCGGGATCTTCTCCGGCGCGGAAGTATTTTACGTCTGCTTCCATGCCGTCCTGATGGGCCCGATTTTTGTCGCGCTTTTGTGCATGGGCATCTCCGAAATCTGGTGCAGAATTCTTTACCGCCGGCGCACCGGCGACCGTTCGGTCAAAATCATGGATTTCAAATCGGGACTGGTGCTGATCGTCGGTTTTCTCATGACCTTCCTGCTGCTGTATAACGGCGGCCACAGTTTCTACTATTTGTATATGGACCTGTACTCCAGAATTTTCTTGCATCCGGGAGGCCCGCAATGACCGGCCGGGAAAAAGATTGGTTTTCGAAAGAGCTGTCCCGGCGAGAGGTCCTGAAGATCGCGGGAACCGCGGCGCTTGCGGGAATGATGGGACCGCTCGCGGCCGGGCGGCTCTGGGCAGGCGAGAAAAAACCCAACATCCTTTTTATCCTGACCGACGATCATCGCTACGATGCCTTCAGTTGCATGGGCCATCCCGTGGTGAAAACCCCCAACCTGGACCGCATCGCCAGGGAAGGCGCCCTTTTCCGAAACACCTTCGTGACGACATCGCTTTGCAGCCCGTCGCGCGCAAGTTTTCTCACGGGCCAGTATGCGCACACGCACGGCGTGGTCACAAATCACACCATGTGGAACGACCGGAATGTGACCTTCCTGGAGCTCGTCAAAAAGGCGGGCTACGACACGGCTTTCATCGGCAAATGGCACATGCCGGGCAACCGCCTGCCCCAATTGCGAGGCGTCGATGAATTCATCACTTTCACCAAGGAAGGCGGCCAGGGCGTTTATTACGACTGCCCGCTGATCATCAACGGCATCGAGACGCCGCGGCCGGGCAAGTACATCACCAACGACCTGACGGATTTCGCCCTTCGGTTTATCGAAAAGAAAAGAAAGAACCCCTTTTGCCTGTATCTGTCGCACAAGGCCGTGCATTTCGGCTTCCGCCCTCCGGAGCATCTGAAAACGCTCTATGAGGGGCAGGATCTTCACCTGCCGCCCGAATCGGACACCTGGGCGACGCTCACGAACAATAATATTTTTGTCGGCGCGCCGCTGCCCATGCATATGCTCTACCGCAATTATCTGCGGGTCGTGGCATCCGTTGACGAACAGGTGGGCCGTCTGCTCGGGTTGCTGGAACGGATGGGCGAGCTGGACAACACGGTCATCGTTTATGCGGGCGACAACGGACACCTCTTCGGCGAGCACGGACTCTACGACAAACGCAACGCCTACGAGGAGTCGATGCGAATTCCTCTCTTGATCCGTTATCCGAAACTGGTCGGACGGACCGGCCCAAGAGATCAGATGGTCCTGAACATTGACCTTGCGCCGACGCTTCTGGAGATCATCGGCGCGGAAATTCCGTCTTTCATGCAGGGCCGGAGCATGGCTCCCTTTTTAAAGAATCCTTCCCTTGAAGGACGGGACGCTTTCCTTTATGAACATTTTCCGGTCTTCCCGATCCCGATTCCCGGCATCACGGCCGTCCGGACAAAGGACTTCAAATACATCCGCTATCAAAAAGGCACCTGGCGCGATCAGCTCTTCGATCTTCGCAATGATCCTCGGGAGCTTCACAATATCATCGGCACGAAAGCCGGGAAAGAGGCGCTGCCGGATTTGCAAAAGAGACTGGAACAGCTCAAAGAAGAAACCCGTTACCGATTTTTCACGCACGGCTAGGTGCATTACGGAAATGGCCGTGAACACTACTTATTGTGTTATTATTCATGACAACCACTATATATTGATTAT